>Ga0115004_10005410_pt1 | contig 10077 bp, 13 predicted proteins | sample ArcticOcean_MG_C_10_FD_88737 | JGI IMG/M metagenome (GOLD analysis project Ga0115004, IMG submission 88737) | Marine microbial communities from western Arctic Ocean - ArcticOcean_MG_CB11_90 | ecosystem: Environmental > Aquatic > Marine > Oceanic | place: Arctic Ocean: Canada Basin | collected... | reverse complement strand
CTCTCGTTTTATCGCATTTTTCAGCAATAATATCTAATTGTTCTTGTTTTTCAGGATATTTTTTACCTAATTCATGTGCCAAATAATAAGCCTGACATGCATGACCAGTGGGGTAACTAGGAGTTAATCCAGTGTCAGTGTATATATATGGTATATCAGGATTAATTTGATAAGGACGAGCACGATTATAGAATAATTTGATAGCTAATAAATACCATAAAACTTTAGGTTGTAAGACCATTTCAATAAGAGTATCTCTCGGTACAGGTACAATATCACTAAATGCATATGTAACAGATTTATCGGTTTTATTGAAAAAAGCTTCGTCTTCCTTTGTTCGGTTTTTACTCATTTGAAGAACGAGATTTGCTTCCTGTACATTATTCGGATGAGACGATATGGTGGGTAACAAAGAGAAATATCTTGAAGGTGAAATTAATAATAATATAATGTAGAAGAGGATAATAATATAATGTAGAAGAGGATAATAATATATAAAATATATTTTGTAGTGAGATGTTTCATTTTTATATGTTGAGAAAAGATATTAGGAATAATTTCTTATAGTATTATATACATGCAGATATTTGTAAAAACGCTTACTGGAAAGACAATAACATTGGAAGTAGATGCACAAGATAGCATTGATACAGTGAAGCAAAAAATACAAGATAAGGAAGGCATTCCACCAGACCAACAACGTCTCATTTTTGCAGGAAAACAATTAGAAGATGGACGTACATTAGCCGATTATAATATTCAAAAAGAAAGTACACTTCATCTTGTTCTCAGGCTACGAGGAGGAGTATAATGATATGTATTGCGATAAGAATGATGAATGTTTTATTTTATAAAAATGATACATTACGTAATTGTTATAGACAAATAAAATAAACAGTTTATATATTATATGTTAATCAATGAAAGATCTTTGTCTCAATATATTATTTTTACCTTGTATGATTTGCATTCCATTAATGTTACAAAACAGTTACATCCCATATAATGAGCTTGATGGATTGTATCTGGGAGTAGGTTCAGTATTAATGGGTCAACTCGTGACGCTTATTTATTTTTTAAATTGGAACCATACAAAAAGAATCCAAGACACACCTCTATATAACAAAACAAACGCATTGGTCTCTCATTTACTGCAGCCTGAAGGTTTTTTTTTGTTATCCATATATTTATATGTAACATGGTATTATGAATTATTACCAGTAAGTTATTACTCATATAGCGGTAATATAAATTGGACCTATGTATTCTCTCAATTATTATGGCAAGATTTTATTCAATATGTGATGCATCGTATAGAGCACAGATATAATGATTTGTACAAGGTCACTCATTATAGGCATCATAAACACATAAAACCAATACTGTTTAATGCATTTGATGGATCATTTGGAGACACAATGTTTATGATAATTATACCACTATATACAACGTCACAGATTTTTCATGTGAATGTATGGACGTATATGACATTTGGGACAATATATGCAAATTGGTTGACTCTAATTCATTCAGAGTATGTACATCCATGGGATCCTTATTTTGAAATAATAGGATTTGGTACTGCAGAAAATCATCATGTACACCATAAATTATTCAAGTATAATTATGGTCATTTGTTCATGTATTGGGATTATTTATTTGGTACCTATAAAAGTGTAGAATTTTAAATTACATTTATAAATGATAAAATGTAATTTAAGAACTAAGAAAAATTAAACAACTGGAAAAGAAGGCTGCATTGCAATGCCGCATACCCCCGCGTCTTTTGTAGAATCACTACGTCCGATTTTGATATATCCGTCCTCTCCCCATGAAGTACCCCAACTGTTCTTTACGAGCCAGTATTCTGTACCCTTTTCTTCTCCATATCCAGCAACTAAAACACCATGATCCAAATTAGTACCACATGCATCACCAGTTAATACACCACTGGTATATAGTTGAAACGTACGTGTGTCAGCTTCAATTGCAACAGATACAGGTCCAATTGCAACTGCTTCACGCAAAGCAACTTGATTTTTTGCTGGTACATCTTTACAGTCAGAAATAGTAACTTCAGTTTCACATGTTTGACATGATCCACCCTTTGCTTGATATTCATAGCTAACCTCGGTACACATACCGTTGTCAATTGCATATTGAAATGCACCGTCCATCAATCCACCATTGCAACCATGGTTACCATATTTGAAACCAGCAGAACAATCAACCAATTGCTGTTCTGAAAGAGAAACTAATTCACCAGTTGAAATCGCCCAAGCACCTTCCATGGCACCGGTTGCACTAAATGACCAACACGAACCACATTGTCCCTGATCCTTTACATCTGTTACTTTATTGGTTGTTCTCCAGTCGAGTTCCGATGGAGTCGACTCCCCCGAAGGTGATAATGAGCCACATGATTTTGCTCCGACGGGACTTTTTATGTGATATTGACGAAATTCATCTAAAGTCATATCCGCGAAGAAAGTCTGACCTAATGTGTAATTAGATTGTTGAGAGTTAATCATGTCAATGTACTCCATATTATCACGGTAAATGTCAAAACGTTCTTCCATTTTCTCCATGGATTCATATACCTTATTGTGGCGTTTCAAAAAACCCATAAACTCTTCCCATCGAGTGGCACATGCAACAGAAAATAGCGATACAAACAACAAACGAAACATATTGTTATATATTAACAATATGTTTCTATAAGTACTTTCTATATATTATTTATCATCATTTTTAATAAATAGTTTAGTTCGTTGTACTATATAAACCGTATTTTAGGTAGTTTCATAATGAAATGACTGGGCTTAAAAATCTTCTGAAGTATTGAATAATACTTTATCGCTTATCATTAAGTTATTAAACGACAATAAAATAGACAGATGGTTTGTTTGTTATGGTACATTATTGGGACTGGTTCGTGAAAACAGTTGTATAGACAAAGATGATGATGTTGATATAATTATTCATAAAGATAGTTATGATGATTTAAAAAAAATACTGAATTTCAATAACATTCCAATAGAATATGGTTACTGTATAGGTAGTAGTAGAAATATAATTAAAACAAAGAATACAGATAAGTACGCTACAATTGATATATACATGGCAGATTTCAATGTTGAAGATGTATACGATAGATGGAATAGATTAAATATAGCAAATTGCTTCTTAGATAAAGAAAAACAAACATTTATTGAAAAAGAATGGAATGGACAAACCCTTTATTATCCTAATAATTACGAAAGAATATTAATAAATCGATATGGAAATACTTGGAATATAAAACAAGATAAAAAAATACCTCAAACTATGAAAAGTCTATAAGTAAGTTTTTATATCACTTATAATTGAAGTAGTTGAAATGTCTTTAGTTCTATCTAAATATATAACTTTACATATATCGTTTAATTCATCAAACTTACCTTTCCAATCATCTCCAATAATAAATACATCTGCATTGCATTTATTTATATATTCCCGCTTTAATTCTAAACTTTCTTCTAAAAATACTTCGTCAACACATTTAATGTTTTCTATTATTTTCATTCTATCTTTTTCATTGAACATAGGGTACCTATTTTTTTTTTTGTAATTCAATTCGTCACTCGATACACCCACTATTAATTTATCTCCTTTATCTTTGCATCTATTTAACATGTTAATATGACCAATATGCAACAAATCAAATGTTCCAAAAGTTATAACAACTACCATTTCTATATAAATTTATACTATTATATAGAAAACGATTTCGTTAAAACACGATTTACACTTCATATATTAATTATATGTCAGTATCAAGACCATGGGGGTTTTATGAGTCCATTTTTCAAGTGGACAAAACATGTCAAGTGAAAACAATAGTTGTATTTCCAGGAAAGAGGCTCTCATTACAAAGTCATAATCATCGCAGCGAACATTGGGTTATAGTCTCGGGTACAGGGAAAGTACAAGTAGGAAAAGATTTTCATATATTGCAAAAAAACCAACACATATACATACCAAAAGAAACCCTTCACCGAATTGAAAATATCCATGGATCTGAAAATTTGCAGTTTATTGAAACTCAAGTAGGAGAGTATTTAGGAGAAGATGATATCACTCGATATGAAGATGATTTTGGTCGAACTTAAATATATAATCATACTATAGTATGCCATATAGATTATTGTATATTCCATCAAAAAGATGTTACAGTGTACGTAAGAAAAAAACAAAAAGATCCACTAAAAAACAGAAAGTATTTTCAAAGTGTACAACAAAAGAAAAAGCGAAGAAACAACTAAACTTGTTAAGAGCTATACAGTTTAATCCTAATTTTAAACAACGCACACGAAAAAAATATTCAAAAAATTGAAAAATATAATCCCATCTCTCATTTATAAAAAAGAAAGATGGTAACCACACGTTCAAACGCTTATTTACGCACTCGCTCTCAGGCAGGTAAGAATCCAACGTTTATTCAGCTTGAAGATATCAATAAAATAAAGAAAGTAAAGAAACAAAACCCAATTGTACATCAAATATTATCAATAGAATATCCAGATGATTTAGACAATGTCGACTCTGAAATTTCAACTATTCCATCGGCACCTTCCAATAAAAATTCTACTTTCATGTTTTCGCCTTTGTCACTGATTTGTTTTGATGATGCACATGAAGAGTGGGTATCCAATAAAAGAAAACTTTCCAATGGCATGTATGAATATTTATGTATGAAACCTCTCAAAAATGGTAAAAAATGTCAAAATGCATGTTATGACAAGATCTGTTTTTACAGTGGCTGCCGCCACCACTATGCCTGGGAAGAAAAAGAAAATAAATATCTTTAATTATGTGTATGTGCAATAGAATTCAAAAATTCGTCATCAGTCAGTTTTGTAGGTTTAGATTTTCCCTTTATAATTTCAACAATAATATTCGTTAACTGATCGGTAGTAGCATTCAGTTTTAAATGTTCATTTGTCTTAATATTAAATAAATGAAATTCCTTCTTTTTTTTATGCAATTCGTATCTGCACTCATATAACCAAGCATAAATAATTAATTGTAATTTATGTTCTAATGTTAACTGACTAGTGCATTTAAGTTCCCATAAAGATTGTTCAGTAACTAAATCAGCCCTTGCACTGAACCTATAAAGAATATCTGGAAAGTACTCCTTCAGAATTTCATCTATTTGAAGATGGTTCAATTCATCGTTCTGTCGAATAATGTAAGACTCGGTTTTCCAATTTCCACTTTTGCATTCATCCCCTATCGTTTCGTCTAATCGAGAGAAGCATTTTTGTATTGTATCTTCCGATAACCACGTATAACTATCAGTTGGTATTTGTTTAATGCGAGAGTATAGACAATCTTGGGTAGCCACATACAAACATGTAGTATACAAATATTCTTCTACAGTCTCACATGTTTCAGACATATTATTGACCAACCCGTAAAGAAAAGGGTGATGTTTTTCGTCTAAATTTTTTATATTATTGTGTACCATATTTTGCAATACAGGGATTTTTTCCATGGAATTTTCTTCTCTCAAATGGTCACAATACATTATAGGAAGTACAATACCATTAATATCACTGACATCTTCAAAAGATCCTTTATGAGCTTCATGAATAGCAATAATAGTTATTAAATCATTTTCTGTAAATTTATTGACAGATACGAGTATTTCATCCACTAATGGACTAAGTACATCCAATGCTGATTCAGGCAAAAATTTAGTCATTTCAGTTGGTGTCATTTTTCTTCGTAAATCATCGGGTTTCTCTGTGTCTTCAATAATTGGTTTTTTACCCAAAGGAATCCCTTGAAAAGATATATAAGAAGATTGCATCATTTCGTTGTGACTTAATCTCAGAAATGGCATTTTAAAGGATTTCCTATCTTTACTTTCCATAAGAAATAACATTTTACTGGCACGTGTACACGCTACATAAAATTCATTAGGACATACCGATGGGTCTTTATCCGTGTTGAAATAAGTAAAATGAGAGTCATCAAACCCCAATACAAATACATAAGGTCGCTGTCTCCCTTTACTTGCATGAAATGTTGAAAATACCACTTTATTTTGAATAACTCGAGAATCAAGTTCATCTTTATCTTCATTATTGGTTATGAAACATGGAACACCGCGTTGTACTAAATAATTTTCCATTAACTGTACAATTAAATTCGATGATTTTATAGAACGTAATAAAATAAAAAAATCGTCATACTTAGCTTTTTCTCTCATTATTAATGTTTGAATACGACTGTGTAGAATGGCACCAAATTTATATATTGAATATTTAAAATAAACAACTGGTAGTCCTGGTTTACATGAATGCATACGATCATATCCCAACATAGCTTTATTGACAAAGTCTCTCATTGGATCGGTAATTCGGTACGATGTTTTGAGAGTATAAGTTTCAAAAAGTTTCGATTTTAAATTTGGAAATGAACTCCAACATTTTTCGCCTATAGTGAGAAACCTTGTATCGGAACCTTTAAATTCATATAATGCTTGTTTTTCGTCACCTAATATGAGAAACAACACTGGTTTGCCCATATCCAATAAAAACTTCCATACTAAATCGTAATATACTTTGGTCATATCTTGAGTTTCATCTAATACAATGACTTCAAAAAATGGAATTGAGAGACGAGGTGGGGTACATTCTCTCAATACTCTTCTTATACCCATATCATTGTGACATGAAGAGTCATAATATTTAACGGCCAAACCATGAAAAGTAAACACATCAATATTTTTCAACTTGTTTTTCTCAATAGAATGTTTTACTTCCTCTTGTAACATCTTATTGAAAGTGATTTGTATGAATTTGAGATAAGGCAATACTTTTGCACATGATAATACAGTAGTTGATTTTCCAGAACCAGCACAAGCATCAACAATTGCATTTTTATTGCACTCTATTGCATCTATAACATATTGCTGTTCTTCGCTCGGAACATTCATGTTTGTGTATTATAAAAATGAATTAACTCTATGTTGTTTCTATTAATGATCTTTCGTATAGATTACCATACTGAAGACTAATATTAGTATCAACATATAATAAATGTTTCTATTAATCGGACACTTTAGAACGTTTTACGTATAGATCAGATAAACCAACCATTACTATAAAACAGAATCTGCTCATTTGGATTCAACAAAACGAGAGAAAATAGCATTATTTTATCAAAGTATAATATATGAGTAGAAAACGACAATTCAACCCTTTAAATACTAGCTCTCCTATTGTAAAAATACAAAGAAGTAATAACAACTCAACCCTAAAAAGGCATTCTCCGTTGGTTTATCGTCCATTTTTTCCAAGATCATCAGTAGTACATCCACCTTTAATATCATCTGCAGAAATGAATAGAAGGTACCAACAAAGAGTCGATGAAGAAGCATACCAATTAAAAATGAAAAAAAGAGATAAAATAATGAAATTAATTAATGAAAATAGATCGCATCAATTATATAATACTCCAGACCGTAAAGATGAACATGATTGGCTTGTAGACTACAGTGAAATGATTCCAATTCAAATGAGACAGCAATCATTTGAAGATAAAATGGCTGAAGCATCACCTAATGGTCCAATCACATTTGGAGGTCGCAAAAAACGTACTCAAAAACGCAAATTACGAAAATCAAACAGGAAAAAACAAAACAAACGGAAATCTAAAAAATCACGAAAATCTAAAAAATCACGAAAATAACACTAATAATTGGCTAAAATAGTTAAATTATGGTCACATTTATATGGACTAAAAAGATCTGGATATTGTTTATGCAATAAGTACCAAATATTTATTTCCCACATAAGATGTTTTTCTTTCTCAATTATTTCAACACAAAAAGATTTCATCATTTTTGAGAAGGTAACTAGTTTTTCAGCAGAACCTCCAAATACAGAACCAGCAAAAAACCAAGTAATGTTTCGGAAAATATTGACTTTACACTCTTTATTGGGATCAACACAACTAGCAATACGTATTGAATCATATTTCTTTCTTGATAACTGTTCTATATACAATGCAAATCCCATCTCATTGCGTACCATATGGTAAATACCAAAATCTACCCATACAAAGTTACTTGTCTCAAATGGATTTTTTTCAATAGCCATATTAACCCATTCTGTTTTGTGACATTGTGTAAACATATATCCAGGTGTGTCTTTTGTTGGGTTATCAGTATTGACGTAATAATTCGTTAATTGATGTTCATATTGTAATAAATAATTTTCATCTTTTTCAAACATAATAAAATGTGTATGTGGAAAATTAGACAATTCATCTGAAAAATATTCATCAAATATGTGTTTTTCTAAAAAACAAACGGTTGGTATCGCCTGAGAAATCAATTTTTTTCCTAATTCTATGTACTTTTCATAGGATCTAAATTCCACATTGTTGATTTTTGTTATAAACGCAGTTACTAAAGTTGCCATATAAAATGTCATATGACAACTTTTTATGTTTATTTACGAGGAATTGAAAACATAGGATATGTCCTTCTAGATGGAAATGAGAGAATAGCCAAATCGGTTGAAGGTAAAGATACATTAAATCTAGTTGAATTTTCTAGACATTCGTCATAATCAAGGGATGCTGTTGTTTGTAAAACAACATATTGTTTATTAGATGTATAAGAACTTGCACTACGTTCTGGATTGACAATAATTATTTGTTTTCTTTTTTTAATTTCCATATAGTCACTTGAACTAGCATTCTCCATTTATAATGTAAAATGTTATTTAAAAATCAAATGCTTTATTTAACAAAAGGTGGGTTTGGCTTTGCTGTTTTTCTAATCAAAATTTTATCCAAGAGTGCTCTAAATAGGAGGTTTTCTTTGAAAACTGGTTACAATATGTTCCTTCTAGATATAATTCATTCGACAACCAAAATTAATGAAAAACTTTATTGAAAATTAATCTATTTCATTAATATAAATGAAAAATAATGATATACCTCCTTCGATATATATAGGAGGTGCTGGGTGTGGTGCAGCATTTTTTATAGGTGCCATACATGCATTAAAAGAAAAATGGGGGGAAGATGTTCACAATAAAACTATGTTTTGCGGTGACAGCATTGGGTCGATTTTAGCATTACAGTTAGCCATTGGTTATAGCTCAAATGACATTGAACTAATTTCAAGAAACATTTTTCGAAAAATGCGAACAGAACCGCATTTTTTTTATGGTAATGACTACTGGTTAAATAAATACATTGATCATTTAATGGACAAACACAAAGATTTACATAGAACAGTAAAAGGAAAATTCAAATGTGGTACTACTAAGTTTCCTTTTTATCATCAATGGCACGATAAATGGGAAAACAATAACGAATTGTCTTTGTGTCTTAAAGCAAGCACGAATATACCTATATATTGCAGTAAATGCGAGAAAATTAACGATTATGAAGTAATTGATGGTGCATATGGCTTTAATGGTAATCATTTTCCACATGGAAATGAAACATTATTTATAGGAGCAAACCAACCAAGTGCTGAAATATCACATAATCTTACTAGAAGTGAAATGACGTATCCTGATAATCATTTAATATTTAATGACTTGTTCAAAAAAGGATGTGATGCTTTTCATAAATGGGATGGTATAAAAAAAGAAAAGGTCAACACTAGAAAACCAAATTATTTTGCTCTTATTGTGTGCTGGTTTTGTAAAGGCTTACAAATATTCTATCAATATACATATGATATGGTTAACGAAGAAGAAACTAAAAGTGTAAAACCATTGATGGAAACTATTCAAAATTAACACTATAAATCATACACGGTATGAATCAATAAACAAAATGAAAAATTGGCGTCCATTCGCAGTACTTTTCCATAAGCATCCAACAAGCGAATCTGAAATCTAGATAAATCAATAGGACCAAAATATTTTCTAGGAGTTGACAATATCTCTACCGTTTCTTGCTGTCGCAAAGAAATACGTGCCAATATAGATGGTGACATCGTAATTTGAGAAAATGCTGGTTGAAAACAGGCAACTGATCGGTTTTGAAAATCATCAATCG
>Ga0115004_10005408_pt1 | contig 10078 bp, 8 predicted proteins | sample ArcticOcean_MG_C_10_FD_88737 | JGI IMG/M metagenome (GOLD analysis project Ga0115004, IMG submission 88737) | Marine microbial communities from western Arctic Ocean - ArcticOcean_MG_CB11_90 | ecosystem: Environmental > Aquatic > Marine > Oceanic | place: Arctic Ocean: Canada Basin | collected... | reverse complement strand
TCTTAAAAGAAATTTTGGAGTTAAAGAATAAAGACTTTTACTGATAAAATCTTCTTTGTACAAAGGGAGTTTAGCAAAATAACCTAAAGCCGAAAAAATTTCTGAATTTTTTTTTTCATTTTTATATTCAATTGTATTTTCAGCTTCATAATTTACGTTTTTAATTAAGCCTTCAAAATAATTTTCAATACCGAGTGAACTTAGCCATTTATTTGATCTCCAATTAAATTTATTAACAATAATATTAGTTTGTTTATTAGTCTCGTAATTTCTTAGTCTTAAATCAGAACCAAGATCTAAAAAACCATATTTTTCACTAGACATAATACTTTTTTCTACAGTTAAGGGTAATAAGTATTCATGTCTTAGGTGACCTTCTATTTTCGTATCCTCGTAGACACTAGGTGTAAGTCCAAAGTAAAAATCTTTGTTTTGGTGAATAAAATTTATCTTATTTTCCAATACTGTCTTGTCTTTTTCTACCAAAGCAGTGTTGACGTCATAGACTTTTAAATAAGTACCATTTGATACTTTTTCTATATCTATTTCAATTGAGCTTGATTTTTCTTCTTCTTGTAAAAAGCTCATATTGAATTTAGAAAAAAAATGCGCACGACCACCATCTGATTTTTTTTTACTTTTTTTTTTGTAACCCTTTGTATAGCCAGCATCAACAATTAGAAAAGAATTAATAAAATCTTGTCGATACTCGGTAAGAAAAAGTGGATTTTCATTTAGATAATATTTTGGAGTGAAAGTAATATCTTTATCATTTGCAATATTCCAAAAATACGGGATCGCCAGGCCTGAACCCAATGTAGTGCTGTTTGAAAGAGAAGGAGCTAGGAGTCCAGATCTTCTTTTAACAGTAGGATCAGGATGTGAAAATTTAGGAGAAAAAAATATTGGAAAATCGTAAATTTTTAAAACAACATTATCATAATAAATTGTTTTTTTGGCCAAATCGTGTTTAATTTTTTTTGATTGCAAGACCCAAGGTGGACATTTCTCCTCTTCTTTATTTTTACAATAGGTAAATATACCTTTTTCAAATGTGTTTACTTTATCCGATAGTGACATGGTATTTGCAAAAAATCTTGGATCATTATCAGAATTTGCTGCTAAATTTGGTTGATTTAAAAAAGCTTTAATATCTGATCCAATAATTTTTTTTTTATTTTCATCAATATAAATTTCAGAAAAATTATAAACATTTGTATTTATGTCTTTTACTTTAATATTTCCCTTTGAAAAAAAAATGTTAGTCAAAACTGAATAATTAAACATTTCAACCGAAACGTTATTACCTTCGTTATCTATAATATTTGTTATATTATTTGAGTAAATTATATTTTTTTTATTATCAAATATAACATTAGTACTAGAAACCTCATAGCCACCAGAAGTTATAATTTTTGTATCGCCCTTTGTTTCAATTATTTCTTTAAGCTTATTATATTTAGCGTACTCTGAAAAAAGTTTGTTACCTTTTTCATCACTTGAAGTTACGTTGCCTTCAAAAATAGTGATTTTACTAACATCGTCATAGCGAATTTTAGATGAGTTAATTTCTAACTCTTGTGCAAGTAAGCTTATATTAGAAAAAAAGAAAAATAAAATTATAATGTTTAAAAGATTATTTTTCATTAATTTGAATAACTCCTATTGAACAAAATAAGCTGATTAATAACAGTGGCATCCAAACAGATAGTGATAAACTAATTTTTTCAGTTTGTCCTAGGGCCATTGAAAGATCTTTAAAATAGAAAATAGCAACACATGTAAATATAGATATTAAGATATAATAAAAGTTTTGTTTATTTTTTAAAGATCCAATTGTAAATATTGCTGCTAAAATTACCATTAAAAATAAAAAAACAGGAAGTGCAGCGGCCTCATTAATCTTTTTGTTTAATAATTTTTTTGGATAACCTTTCTTATTTAATTGTGAGTAATTTAAAATTAAATCTAAAAAAGATATTGTGTTTAAATTTTTGTAAAGAGAATTTATTTTTTCTGCGTTATTAGTACTTTTAAATTCATAATCTTCTAAGTAAACCATACTACTTTCTAAAATATTATATAAATGTACTTTCTTCATTAGCCATGGACTATTAGTAATTTGGGCTGATTTAGCTTCAATTCTAGTTGTTAATTTATTGTTGGTAAATACATATATTGAAATATCCTTTAAAACATCACTATTTAAACTTGCAGCATTTACGATTTTATAACCAGAATCATTAATTTCTTTTATCCAAACTCCATTTTTATTTACCGCAATTAAATGATCGACATCTCTTGAATATTGAGCTTTTTCTGTCTCGTAATACTTAACAAGCGAAGAGGTAATTGGATTAATTGCAAACAAAAACAACAATCCTAAAAAAAAAGAAAAAATAGATAAAATTAAAACTATTTTTAAGTTTGAATAACCAAAAATTTTTATTGACAATAAATCTTTTGAAGATCTTAAATTTAAAAAACAATACATAGAAGACAAAAAAATTATAAAGGGTAATAATTCTATGATTAAAGTTGGCACATAAGATAATGATAAAATTATTGGTAGAGCAAAAGATAAATTTAAATTTTTAAGAAATTCAATTTCTTCAAATAAATTAAGTATTATTCCTAAAGAGAGAAAAATCAATACTGTGATAGTAAAAATTTTAAAAAATTTTATAATTAAATATTTATTAATAACATTATTCATTTTACAACTCTTTCAGTCATTATTTTTTTAAATATGTAGATATAAAAAAGAAAAGTCGCTGACAAAGGAATAATGAAATATAAGAAAGTCATTAACGATGACAAAGATGTATAACGTAAAAGAATTTCTGAAAGAACTAACGTTATAAAAGATAAAATAAAAAGAATATATTTTTTTAAAAAATTATTTGTTTTTTCTTTTCTATGTATTAATAAGAAAGAAGTAATGATAGAGACTAGTGGAATATACAGAGGTGTTCCCATTCGCCTAGATAAAGTTTGTGCAGTCTCTTTTTTAAAATTTTTAGAACATTTTTTTTTATTTAAGTTAATATTCAAATCAAAAGCACACTCTAATAATGAAAAGCTTGAAGTCTCTTGTATTTTTGGATGTTTAATTGTTCTTGGCGATATACTAGCTAAACTAAGTTCAGTTCTTTCAAATAAAATATTTTTGATTTTATTTTCTTTACCTAGAGATTGTATCATTCCATTAAATAAAATTAATTTGTCATTTTTTACAAAACCTTTTTTAGCAAATATTGTTGAATTTTTTTTTCCATCTACTTCATCTACAATAGTGCTTAATTTTCCTTCTGAATCTTTTATAAAAACATTCAATAATTCATTATTAGAATTTTTCTCTTCAATATAAAAAGTCACGCCATGGAAAGCAGCATTAAAGTCGTTTGATTTTAAAACGTTATTAATTTCAATTGGTTCGGAACTACTGAGAAGAGATCTCGATTTATTTAATAAAAAAGGGTTAATGAATGAAGACAATATAAGTTGAAATAAAGTTATTAAAAATCCAATTAATAAAAAAATATTAACAATTTTTAATTTAGTTAACCCTGTAGTCCATAATATGAGCAATTCTTGTTGCCTTTCAAATTTTACAATGGAGATAGTTAGAGACAGAAGAAATGCTAGAGGTGTAAATCGAGATATTATAGTTGAGATATTTAAAATAGAGTATTTAAAGTAAATAAGCGAACTGTATCCATCTTCTACCATTAAATCTAAAAAATTTACTGCCCTTACCACCCATGCTAATGCTGTAAAGGTTAATAAAATCGTTATAAAATTTTTAAGAATTTCATTAAAAAAGTACTTATAGATTTTGTTTTTAAGCATTAAAATTTTATGTATATCTAAAGCAACTTTCAACAAAACTCAATCTGAGTTGACCCACAAAAACTAATTTTTCCATTGAAATTTGATATATTTGGACATATATACCATTCAACTCATACAGAGGGTATTTTAGAACTTATGTCTATTAAAATTAACTACTCAAACAAAGCATTTAGCAAATCTCCAGCTAATCTTGTCCTATTTGTTGACGAAAAATTTAGCAGTAATAATTTAAAAAAATATCTTTCTAATTCAGAATTTTCTTACATTAACGACTTATTAAAAACTAACGACTTGAAAAAAAATATGTTTACTTTTGAGGTCAATTCAAAAAAAAAAATAGTTTTAATTTCTATTAAAAAAGATTTAAAGAGTTTTGACATTGAAAATTTAGGTGCTGAATTTTATGGGCGCATAAACCATGGAAAGAATAGTGAGTACTTTATAAATTCTGACAGCATAATTAGTAAATATGAAAATTTTACTGGTTATTTTCTTCATGGACTAAAATTAAAATCTTATGAATTCAATAAATATAAAACCAAAAAAGAAACAAGACTTATTTCTATAAACATACTAGGAAATAAAAACAAACCATCAGCTCAAAGTCAATCAAAATTTAAAGCTTTAGAAGAAGGAATATTTTATGCAAGAGATTTAGTTTCTGAGCCTGGAAATATTCTACATCCAGATGAATATGCAAAAAGATTAAATTCTCTTAGGAGAGATGGTTTAAAAGTTAACATATATGACAAAAAAAAATTAAAAAAATTAGGTATGAATGCTTTGCTTGGTGTAGGGTTGGGAAGTGTCAGAGGATCCTATCTCGTAACAATGGAATGGAATGGTGCAAAAAATAATTCTAAACCTTTAGCTTTCGTTGGAAAAGGAGTTACTTTTGATACCGGTGGATATTCATTAAAACCAGCAAAATTTATGGAAGATATGACCTATGATATGGCAGGCTCTGCTGCTGTAGTAGGCTTAATGAAAAACTTGGCTTTGAAAAAAGCAAAAATTAATGCTGTCGGTGTTGTGGGACTTGTAGAGAATATGGTTAGTGGAGAAGCTCAAAGGCCTGGAGATATTGTTAAATCTTATAGTGGTAAAACTATAGAAGTATTAAATACAGATGCAGAAGGTCGATTAGTTTTGGCTGATGCACTAACCTTTACTGAAAAAAAATTTAAACCAAAATTTATGGTTGATCTAGCAACGTTAACAGGTGCGATCATAGTTTCATTAGGATCAGAGTACGCCGGACTTTTTTCAAACAATGATAATTTATCTAAACAAATTTTAAATGCAGGTGAAAAAGTTGAAGAGAAGCTATGGAGAATGCCTCTTCATAAAAATTATGATAAACTTATGAATTCTAAAAATGCTGATATGCAAAATATAAATTATGTTGGTGGAGCAGGATCAACAACAGCAGCTCAATTTTTGCAAAGATTTATTTTAAACAAAACTCCATGGGCTCACCTAGACATTGCGGGTATGGCTTTTTCAAAATATGGGGGTGCTTTAAATTCAGGAGGCGCAACTGGATTTGGGGTAAGACTATTAAATCAACTAATAGAAGAAAATTATGAGTAATACAGAGCAAACTCTATCAATCATAAAACCAGATGCGGTCGAGAGAAATCTTACCGAAGATATTAAAAAAATCTTTCTTGAAAATAACTTAAAAATTTTAAACAGTAAAAAAATACATATTTCCAAGGAAGAAGCCTCTGAATTCTATAAAGTTCACCAAGCTAAGCCTTTTTATAATGACTTATGTGCTTACTTATCATCTGGACCTATATTCGTCATGAAAATGGAAGGCAGTGGTGCCGTCGCGCTTAATAGAAAGCTAATGGGTGCCACAAATCCAAAAGATGCTGAACCAAATACTATTAGAAAACTTTATGGAATCTCAATAGACAAAAACTCTGTGCATGGATCAGACTCTGTAGAAAATGCGAAAATTGAAATAGATTTTTTCTTTAAAGATTAATTTTATCTATAAATACTAATAATCGACTCGGAGTAAGCTCTATACTCTTTAGTTTGAACTTTTGCTTTTAAAGTTTGTATACTATCGTTAGACTCAACACATATCTTTTTTTGTAAAATTATTTTTCCAGAGTCTAATTTATTATTTACGTAGTGAACTGTACAACCTGTTAATCTTTCTTTATTTTTAAGAACTTTTTCAAATGCACCTAATCCTTTGTATTTTGGCAATAGAGAGGGATGAATATTTATTATTATTTTATTAAATTTATTTATAAATTTTTTATTCAAAATTTTCATATACCCAGCCAAACAAATTATAGAAATATTTCTTTTTTGTAGCTCTTTTAGTAAATATTCAAAACTAATTATTTTATTTAAGTTTAAAATACAAAAAGGAATTTTATATAGTTTTGCGAATTTTAAACCTTTAGCTTTTTTAGTGCTACTAACGATATAATTAATATTTATTGGAAAATTATATTCTCTTGAGCTTTTTAGTAATTCTTTTAAATTAGTCCCAGATCCAGAGATAAAAATACAAGCATTTCTTTTTACCATTTAATTTTATTGTAAATATTAATTCTATTTTTTTGTTTTGAGATAAAGCCAATTTCATATGGAACATATTCTTTAGAAAATGATTTTTTTATACTATTTATATTTTTTTTTTTTGCAATTATGCAAAATCCTACACCGCAGTTGAAAGTCTTAAGCATTTCAGCATCGTTAACGTTATTAGTCTTTATCCATTTAAAAATATTTTTAGGTTTAATTTTTGAGAGATCAAGATTTAAACATAAGTGATCAGGTATTGATCTAATAAGATTATCAACTAAGCCACCACCAGTTATATGAGCTGCACTATGAATTAGATTTTTTTTAGTTAAATTTAAGATTTCTTTGGTATAAATTTTAGTAGGTGTTAATAGTTCTTTTTTTAGTTTTTTAGAAATTTTTTTATTTTTTAAAATTGTCCGCACCAAAGAATAACCATTTGAGTGTAAACCGCTTGACGGTACAGCTAGTACAATATCTTTATTTAAAACATTTTTTTTTTGTAATAGTTTTTTCTTAGAAACAATACCGACAGAAAAACCGGCTAAATCAAATTTGTTGTTATCATATATTCCAGGCATCTCTGCTGTCTCACCACCAACAAGACTGCAGTTAGATATATTACAACCTTTAATAATTCCATTGAGGATTTGCTTTAACTTATTAAATTTAATCTTCCCTATTGCGATATAATCCAGGAAAAATAAGGGCTTAGCACCCTGAACAATCAAATCATTTACACACATAGCAACAAGATCAATTCCTATGGTGTTAAACTTATTAAATTGATTGGCTAAGTCTATTTTAGTCCCCACACCATCGGTAGTTGAGACAATTAAAGGGTCTTTTATTTTTATTTTGCTGATATCAAAAGTCGAACCAAAAGCACCAATATTATCTCTATTTAAGTATTTACTCTTTTTTTTGACATTTTTTTTTGAAATCTTTGCAATATGTTCTACAAATCGATCAGCTAAATTAATATTAACACCACTTTTTTTGTATGTATTTTTTGTTTTTTGCATGAATAAAATGATAATTAATTAAAATGAAAAAGTATTTTTTTATAATCTCTATAATAGTCTTTCTATTTAAAACTCAAACAGTTTTTTCAAATAGTTTAATTTATGATGTTAATAATATTGAAGTAAGTGGTAAAATAAACAATTATTTAGATCAAAAAAAATTAATTCAAATAGCCCTACAAAAAGCATTTATAACTTTTGTTAATAAAACACTTCTAAAAAAAGATGCAGTAAATCTATATAATACCAAAATTAGCACTATTGAAGACCTAGTATTCGCATATCAAATTATAAAAGAGGAAAAAAAAAACAAAAAAGTAAAACTTTTGACTGTTAATATTAAATTTGATCAAAAAAAAATAACTAATTTTCTTGCAAGAAATAAAATTTCTTATGCTGATGTCACAAATATTTCTTTAACACTGCTTCCTGTTTTTATTAAAGAAAAAGATATTTATATTTACAGTGACAATTTTTTTTATAATAATTGGTTAGAATCTAATAAAGAGACGAAAAATATAAATGATATATTAATTAGTTATAGCCTAGCATTAGAAAATGTTGAAGATCTGCAATATATCGGTTTGAATAAAGACAATCTAGAACTAATTGATATGAAAAAATTAACCTCTTTTAATGAAGTAAAAAGTTATGCTTTTGTACTTATCTATTTTGCCGAAGGAAAACTTAAAGCATACGTAAAAACTTCTATTGAAAATAAAGAAATAGATAAAAATTTTAACCTGAAAGTATACCCTACAAATGAAAGAAGAACTTATGAGGAAGCGATACTCACTCTAAAAGAAGAAATTAGTCAAATTTGGAAAGGTCAAAACTTAATTGACGTTAGCGCACCTTCTTTTTTAGATTTATATTTAGATGTTAAGCAAATTAATGATTACTTAAAACTTCGATCAGTTTTTAATTCTCTAGATTTAATCGATGAACACTATGTATTAAAAATGACGAATGAATACACAAAAATAAGATTAAAATATAAAGGAAAAATAAATAAATTAAGAGATAAACTTTTAGAAAATAAAATTAATATTAAAATTATAAATAATATATGGAGAATAACTCTTAATTAAAATGAATCAATTAACTTTTAAGTTTCCATTTAAAACAAATTATTTTGAAGAAGATTTTTATGTTTCAATAAATAATTTTGAAGCCTACAAATTAATAGAAAGTTGGCCCAAATGGTCTAGCAAGTTTATAAATATTTTTGGACCTTCTGGTTGTGGAAAAACACATTTAGCTAATATTTTTAATAAAAAAATTAATTCTTTATTTATAAAAGCATCAAATCTAAACGATGAATCTCTTTTAGCCATAAAAGCAAAAGAGTGTTTAATCATAGATGAGTATCAAAATAATATTGAGGAAAAACTATTTTATTCAGTTTTAAACCAGTCTCATCTATCCAATCAGTCAATTATTATTAATTCTTTAAAACCCATTCAGTCTTTTGATATTAAATTGAACGATTTAAAATCTCGATTTAGTAGTTTTGTTAACATTGGCATTGATTTACCAACAGATGAATTGATAAAAGTGATGATAACTAAAAACTTTTCTGACAAGCAAGTTAAAATAGATATCAAGTTATTGGAATATATTCTAAAAAACATTGATAGGTCATACAAAGGTATATTTGATTTAATTGATAAACTAGATAACTTTTCTTTATCTACTGGAAAATCTATAAATATTAACTTAATAAAAAAAGTATTAAATAAATGAATAAATACAGATCCCATAATTGCTCAGATTTAACAGATGCAGATTCTGGTAAAGAAGTATATTTATCCGGTTGGCTTCATAGAAAAAGAGATCACGGTAATTTGCTCTTTATAGATCTACGAGATCACTTTGGTATTACACAATGTGTAATTGAAAATGATAATAAATTTTTTAAGGTTTTAGAAAGTCTTAGACCAGAGTCTGTAATAAAAGTTTTTGGACAAGTAACAAAAAGAGATTTAGGAACAGAAAATAAAGATTTAAAAACAGGAAGAATTGAAATCAATATAGAAGAAATTGAAATTTTATCTGAAGCTAAAGATCTCCCAATGCCCGTGTTTGGTGAGCAAGAGTATCCAGAAGATATAAGATTAAAATACAGATTTCTGGATCTTAGAAGGAACCAGATGCATAAAAATATAGTTTTAAGATCTAAAGTAATTTCATTTATAAGAAGTGAGATGTTAAAACTTGGTTTTCTAGAATTTCAAACTCCAATTCTAACATCATCAAGCCCAGAAGGCGCTAGAGACTTTTTAGTTCCTAGCAGATTAAATCCTGGTAAATTTTATGCACTACCCCAGGCACCACAACAATTTAAACAGTTAATTATGGTTTCTGGATTTGATAAATATTTTCAAATTGCACCATGTTTTAGAGATGAGGATGCTAGAGCCGATCGTAGCCCAGGTGAATTTTATCAACTAGATATAGAAATGTCGTTTGTGGAGCAAGAAAATATATTTGAAGTTGTAGAAAAGCTAATGATTAGTTTATTTAAAAATTTCTCTTCAAAAGAATTAATGTTTGAAAAATTCCCTAAAATTTCTTATGAAGATGCAATGCTTACGTATGGCTCGGATAAGCCAGATTTAAGAAATCCTTTATTGATTCATGAT
>Ga0115004_10005406_pt1 | contig 10079 bp, 9 predicted proteins | sample ArcticOcean_MG_C_10_FD_88737 | JGI IMG/M metagenome (GOLD analysis project Ga0115004, IMG submission 88737) | Marine microbial communities from western Arctic Ocean - ArcticOcean_MG_CB11_90 | ecosystem: Environmental > Aquatic > Marine > Oceanic | place: Arctic Ocean: Canada Basin | collected... | reverse complement strand
GTTTAGCAATTCAGCTAATTCCAAGCCAAATCGAAGTGGTGTATTTTTATCTTCTGTTGCGAGAATTACATTAGATGGAACATCGATATTTTTAGCACAATTTATGCCATTTTTATATTCAGTGCAAGCAACGAGGTCTTCAGCTAGAGGATTGTTGGCCATAATTTGTCGGCCAATTCCTATTGGCTGCATGCCTGGCACGGCACTACTTCCTGATTGTGATTTAGAGCCAAACCCCCACTTTAAAAGCATATCAGCTGCATCGACAGGTGTTTTTTTGGCCGCCTCTACTAGGGCTTCATTAACAGGTATTGAAGCAGCAGTTGCGACAGCGGTTAATGTTTTTAGTTTTGACCCTAAAGAGCTAGATGCTTCTAGCGCAACAAGAAATCCTTGAGAGTGCCCAACAAGGTGTATTGATTGGCAGCCTGCTAATTTAAGAGCTTTTACAAGCCACTTGCCCATCTCTTCAATCGTCTTTAAGGGCTCGCCTTCAGAAAGACTATGGCCAGGAAGATCAGGCGCAAATACTGAGAAACCATGAAATGCAAACCACCTTGCCTGAAGAGCCCAAGATCGGTGATCTAGCCCACTTCCATGGACCAACACAACAGTAGGTTTTTTTGGATCAAATGCGCAGCCACCAGTCGCAATAAAAATATTGTCTCCATCAACAACAATGTTCATTATGAAGTCGCCTTTTCTACTGCTTTAAGCCCTGCTTTAAAGTCATTAATAATATCTGCAACAGACTCTATTCCAACAGAAACACGAATTAAGTCAGTACTACTTCCGGCTGCCTTCATTGCTTCTTCATCCATACGTGAGTGGGTGGTACTAGCCGGATGAAGAACTAAGGTTCTTGAGTCGCCAACATTTGCTAAATTAGATGCTAATTTGAGTGCGTTGATGAATGCTGCGCCACCCTCTCTGCCGCCTTTGACACCAAAGCACAGCATCGAGCCAGCACCATTTGGAAATAGCTTTTGAGCAATTTCATAAGTTGGATTTTCAGGAAGGTCTGGGTGATTAACCCACATAACTGCAGATTGTTCTAGGAGCCATTTAGCAAGTTTAACTGCATTTTTTACATGTTGATTCATTCGAAGAGTGAGTGTTTCTATTCCCTGTAGAAATAAAAACGCACTATGTGGGCTCATTGCTGGGCCAAAGTCACGCATTGACTCCGCTCTAATTTTCATAGATAGGGCGGATGGACCAAACTCTTCCCAAAAATTTATGCCATGAAAGGGTTCATACGGAGTTGTAAGGGTGGGATGTTTTTTACTAGAACCCCAATCAAAAGAACCGCCGTCAACAATTACACCTCCGACCGCTAATCCGTGTCCACCAATCCATTTAGTAACTGAGTGAACAACAACATCAACGCCATGTTCAAGCGGCTTGCAAAGCACGGGCGTTGCAAACGTAGCATCTACGACTAGTGGCAAGTGATTTTGATGAGAGATTTTGGCGATTTTAGGGAGATCTGAGACTTCAAGCCCAGGATTTCCTATTGATTCACAAAAAACGAGCTTAGTGTTTTCTTGTATAGCGGCTTTTAGTGCTTTTTCATCATTTATAGAGACAAAAGTGCACTCTATATTAAACCTTTTAAGGGTGTGTTTAAGTAGTGTTGCTGTTGAGCCATAAATTTGTGATGCGCTTACAATATGGTCCCCTGCAGAGCAAAGACTCATAAACGTAACAAAAAGTGCGCTCATTCCTGAAGCAGTACAGATAGCGCCTACGCCACCTTCAAGTGCAGCAATTCGCTGTTCTAGAACTGCAACCGTTGGGTTAGTCATACGGCTGTATATGTGCCCACCTTTTTCAATATTAAAAAGAGCGGCAGCATCATCAACTGTTTCAAAAACATAGGAGGTTGTTTGGTATATAGGAACAGCCCTACTACCAAAGGACGGGTCTGGCTGATATCCAGTATGCAAAGATATTGTTTCAGGGCCAAAGAAGGATGATTTTCCCATAAATGCTCAGATTAAAAACAAAGAGAATATTTTCTCACAACTGGCCACAGAGGTGTTTTAAATTTTGCCTAAAGGGTTATTTTGCTAAAGCAAGTTCTGCGCGCAACTTATCAATCGTTACCTTATAATTTTCAGTATTAAAAATTGCTGATCCAGCGACAAATGTATCAGCGCCAGCCGCTGCAATTTCTTTAATGTTGTCAACCTTAACACCGCCATCAATCTCAAGTCTTGTGCTAAGGCCTTTTTCATCAATTAATTTTCTGACAATTCTCAATTTTTCTAAGGATGAGGCTATGAAAGACTGACCTCCAAACCCTGGGTTTACTGACATCAACAAGACCATATCAAGTTGGTCGATTACATGCTCAAGATAGTGAAGTGAAGTTGCTGGGTTAAAAACTAAACCTGCTTTGCAGCCACTTTCTTTTATAAGTCCTATTGTCCGGTCTATATGTTCAGATGCTTCGGGATGAAACGTAATATAAGACGCGCCTGCCTTTGCAAAATCAGGAATGATTCTGTCAACTGGTTTGACCATTAAGTGGACATCAATTGGCGCAGTGACCCCATGGCTTCTTAGTGCTTCGCAAACTAGTGGTCCAATTGTCAGGTTTGGCACATAGTGATTATCCATGACATCAAAATGAACAATATCGGCACCAGCAACTAAAACATTGTCAACTTCTTCTCCAAGTTTAGCAAAATCTGCTGATAATATTGAGGGCGCGATAAAGTTTTGTTGCTTCATTGAAGTCTCCGTTTATTCTTTAAAAAGGCTTTGGCCTGTCATTTCTTTTGGCTGTGCAATTTCCATAAGCTCCAAAAGAGTTGGCGCTAGGTCAGCAAGTGTACCAATATGTGGACCCAATAGGGAGCTTTTCCTTTTCCCAACATAAATTAAAGGAACTGGATTGGTGGTATGTGCAGTATGGTTTTTTTGTGTTTCTGGATCAAGCATTTGTTCTGCATTTCCATGATCCGCAGTAACAAGCATTTCTACCTCAGAGTCTATACATGTTTGGTGTATTTTCCCTAAACAATTATCTACTGCTTCAACTGCTTTAATGGCTGCATTAAGGTTTCCTGTATGCCCAACCATATCCGTATTAGCAAAATTACAGACAACTAATTTATGTTTTTGAGATTTCAGCTCTGAATTAAGATTTTCAGTTAATTCATACGCACTCATTTCTGGCTTTAAATCATAAGTTTTTACATCTGGAGATTGAATAAGCTTTCTTTCTTCTCTAGGAAGTATTGCTTCAACGCCGCCATTAAAGAAAAAGGTGACATGTGCATATTTTTCAGTCTCAGCAATTCTAAGCTGGCTAAAACCAAGGCTTGAAATATAGTAACCAAGAGTGTTATCAACAGATATTGGAGGATAAGCACACTCAAGATTAAAGTCTTTTTTATACTCCGTGAGACAGATAAAATTGCAGTTATTGAATGCATGTCTATCAAATTCGTCGAAGGTTTTTGAGGTTAAAGCTTGAGTTATTTCTCTTGCACGGTCTGAACGATAATTCATAAAGATTACTGCGTCACCACTATTAATTTTTACCGGCTCCCCAACAACTGTAGGAGCGATAAACTCATCATTTTCACCCTTGTCATAAGCCATTTGAATTGCATCTTTCGCAGAATTTGCTTCGCGATCACCTACTCCAGAAGATATTAATTCATAGGCTTTTGAAACTCTCTCCCAGCGATTATCTCGATCCATTGCATAAAATCTGCCTACTACTGAAACAATCTTTCCTGCCTTTAGTTCAGAGATTTTTAACTCCAACAGCTCAATAAATTTTAAAGCACTGTTTGGCGGCGTATCACGCCCATCAGTAAAGACATGAAGATAGATCTCTTCGCAGCCTTTTTGTTTTGCCAACTCAAGCGCAGCATAAATGTGATCTTGGTGAGAGTGGACTCCTCCATCAGACAAGAGTCCAAGGATATGAACTGCTTTATTGTTAACTTTGGCAGAGTCTAGCGTCTTGCATAGCGCTTTATTGTTGAAGAAATCACCACTTTTAATATCATTACCAATTCTGGTGAAATCTTGCTCAACAACTCTTCCCGCGCCGATTGTTAAGTGACCTACTTCTGAATTCCCCATTTGACCATTAGGCAGCCCAACACTTTCTCCAGAGGTGCCAATTAACGTATTAGGATAATTGTCAATAAGATAATTCCAGTTAGGGGTATTAGCCATTGCTATGGCATTATTCTCAGAATTTTCTGAATAACCCCAGCCATCTAAAATTAATAGTAATTTTGTATTTTGCATTGGAAAATTAATTGTTATACATTAAATAAAAAGTGAACAACATCCCCATCTTTAACGATATATTCCTTTCCTTCGGAGCGTAACTTGCCCGCATCTTTTGACCCTTTTTCACCTTTATGTTCAATAAAGTCGTCGTATGAAATCGTTTCGGCTCTTATAAAGCCTTTTTCAAAGTCACCGTGTATTTTACCCGCGGCCATTGGGGCTGAATCTCCAATATTTATCGTCCAGGCTCTAACTTCTTTAACGCCTGCAGTAAAATATGTCTGAAGTCCGAGTAAGCTGTATCCAGCTTTAATTAGGCGATCAAGTCCAGATTCAGATTGCCCCATTTCATCTAAAAAACCTTGTTTATCTTCGTCATCAAGTTCAGCAATTTCAGACTCAATGTCAGCGCATACAGCAACAACCTGGCTGTTTTCATTTTCTGCATAGCCCGTTAAGGCAGATAAGTGTGGGTTATTTTTAAAGCCATCCTCACTTACATTGGCAACATAAAGAACAGGCTTTGAAGTAAGTAATTGTAGCCCTTTAACTAGCTTTTCCTCTTCTTCAGTAAATTCAAGGGATCTAATTGCATGGCCCTGTTCAAGGGTTGGCAGGATTTTTTCAAGTAGATTTTTTAAAGGTAAGCCTTCTTTTTGTCCTGATTTAGAATTTTTTATGGCTTTTTGGTAGGCTTTTTCAGCGCTAAAAAGATCCGATAAGGCAAGCTCTGTATTAATTGTGTCAACGTCATCAAGTGGATCAACTTTGTTTGAAACATGAATGATGTCATCATTTTCAAAGCATCTAACAACGTGAAGGATTGCATCTGTTTCACGTATATTTGATAAAAATTGATTTCCCAGTCCTTCGCCTTTTGAGGCGCCCTCAACCAACCCGGCAATATCAACAAACTCCATTGTGGTTGGCAAGATTTTTTCTGGAGTAACAATGCTCGCTAAGCCTTGCAATCGAGGATCGTTAACAGGCACAATACCAACATTAGGCTCGATGGTGCAAAAAGGGTAATTTTCTGAATCAATACCTGCCTTTGTTAGCGCATTAAAAAGAGTTGATTTACCTACATTTGGAAGCCCAACAATGCCACATTTAAATCCCATTTTCTTACTCCATTATAATGAATGAAGGACCTTCATGGCCTCCTCAAAATTACCATTAACTAGCATTACAATAATGCTCGATGCGTCTGTCATTCCTTGTTCAATTAACTTCAGCTCTGAGCTATCTGGCGAGCTCAACACAAAATCTACAACATCATTTTTTGTGCCGGGATGCCCAATGCCCATTCTGAGACGATAAAAGTCATTTGTATCAAGTGCTTTTATTGTGTCTCTTAGGCCGTTATGACCACCATGCCCTCCGCCTAGTTTTAGTTTGACTGACCCAACAGGTAAATCAAGCTCATCATGAACTACAAGAGTTTCTTCAGGTTTGATATTGTAGTAACTCAAAAAGCTTTTGATAGATCCACCAGAATTATTCATAAAGGTTTGAGGCTTAAGAAGGTGAACCTTTTTAGAGCCAAAATTAATAGTTGAAGCTTCGCCTAGAAACTTAGACTGACTGCTAAATTTAGAGTCTAGTGCATTGGCTAATGACTCAACAAGCCAAAAGCCGGCGTTGTGACGATGTCCTTGATATTCTTTTCCTGGGTTTCCCAGTCCAACAATTAATTTAATCATTACAACGCTTCGTTTATATGCTTATTGAGTCAATAAGGCTGACCACATTTTATTCTTTGTCGTCACCATCTGTTGAATCTTCAGAGCCTTCAGACTGGTCTTCACCTTCTGTTTCAGAATCACCAGATTCTAAACTCTCTTCCTCTTCCTCTACGACAACTTTAGGCTCAGAAACAGAACATACGGTTTGGTCGTGTGCTTCAACATCTTCGTGTTGAAGTGAAGTGATTGAAACGCCTTTAGGTAAAACAAGGTCAGTTAATGTTAGGTGGTCACCAATCGCAAGGTTAGTAACATCTACATTAATTCCATGTGGAAGGTCTTGAGGTAGGCACGAGATTTCAACTGAGACAACAAATTGGTTCAGCATATTTCCAAGCCTTAATGCTTCGTTTTCATCGACTCCAATGAAGTGAAGTGGGGTCATTGTAATAAGAGCATGTTTTGCATCCACACGTAAAAAATCTGCATGTGTTACAGTATTTTTTGAGGGGTGGCGCTGAAGGTCTTTTAAAACGACAGAATCTTTTGATTTTCCAACCATCAAATCTAATACTGAAGTGAATGTGTTTTCATCTTCTAGTAAGTGAGTGATTTCATGAATGTTTAGCGATATCATTATCGGTGCATTAGTTCCACCATAAATAATACCTGGTACTTTTTCTTCTTTTCTCAAGCGGCGGCTCGCACCTTTCCCCTGATCTTTTCGCTCTATGGCGTTAACAGTAATACTCATTTTGAGTTCTCCAATAAATAAAAAAACACCATGTTTAGTGGTGCAACCAATATTGCCTGTCTTGCGACCAGATAGGCTGGAGCATTATTTTACCCGAATTTCCTTTACTTTAGTTATCATTGGCACCCCCCTTAAACATGAAAGGAAATTTGGACTCCTCACAGTTCAATTTTAAATATAATGCTTCAATGAATAAAAATAAAAACGGATTACATACTGAGCATTTAGACAATGGTATGAAGTTAGAGGTAAATTACAAAGACGGCATGAAACACGGCAAGGAAACTTATTGGTATTCAAACGTTCTTAAAGCATCAGAGGGTTTTTATGAAAGCGACAGGCTTGAGGGAGCGCTAACTTATTGGTATGAGAACGGAAATAAAGCATCAGAGGGTTTTTATGAAGACAATAAACTTGAGGGAAAGCTCACTGCGTGGAATGAAGATGGACAGTTAGAGTCCGAGCAAGAGTATAAAAATGGTGTTCTTGACGGTAAATCTGTGTTCTATGAAAATGGCGTAAAAACGGCAGAGTATGTTTTGGAAAATGGAGAAGTGGTAGGCAGTATGAACGGCTGAATAATTTAACTCAATCTTTATTTATCCTTCTTAAGTGTCTCTAGCGCGACTTTAGCCAATAAATAAGAGCTAGAAATGTGCTTATTCCAGTAAAAATCCAATACGATTGAGTGGCAAGAAAGCCCGCAAGTATAAGAAGTGCTATTGCGAAAATAGTCGCACGCTCTTTTGCAGAATTTTCACGAAGTTGAGAAAGAATTGCTTCTGTTTGTTTTTTTGAATTTTCTTGGTGAAGCGATCCACTTTCAATTTGCTTTAATGCATTAATTACTAACATAGGAATTTGGGGTAATTCTAAAATCAGCTCAGGAAGCTGATCAGAGATTTTTTTAGCAGTATTTTTAATGCTATATTTATCTTTAGCAAGTTTTTCAAGGTAAGGCTTTGCAGTTGCCCAAAGGTCAAGCTCTGGATAAAGAGTTCGTCCTAAGCCCTCAATATTGAGAAGTGTTTTATAAAGCAATAGAAGCTGAGGCTGAACCTCCATGTCAAAACGCTTGGCTTCTTTTAAGAGGCTTAACAAGACTTGACCAAAAGAAATTTCACTCAAAGGTTTTTGGAATATCGGCTCACAAACGCTTCTAATGGCATTTTCAAACTCTAAAACATTTGTTCCTTCTGGTATCCATCCCGACTCAAGGTGGACTTGAGATACTTTTTTATAGTCCTGATTGAAAAATGCTAAAAAGTTTTGAGCAAGATAATACTGATCGGCTTCTGTTAGGGTGCCCATAATTCCAAAATCAACACCAATATATTGATCATTTGCACCAACAAAAATGTTTCCTGGATGCATATCTGCATGGAAAAAATTATGATCAAAAACCTGAGTGAAGAAAATTACCACACCATTTTCAGCAAGTGTTCGAAGATTTGTATTATTGCTCTTTAAAGCCTCAATGTTGCTAACTGGAGTTCCATAAATACGTTCAGTTACTAGTATGTTTGAGCGACAATAATCCCAGTGTACCTTTGGAACATAAAGCAGGCCAGAACCACTAAAGTTCTTGCGGAGTAGAGATGCGTTAGCAGCCTCAACCATCATATTTAGTTCGTTATAAATGATGGTTTCAAATTCAGCAACTGCTTCTTTTGGCCTAAGTCTTTTGCCGTCAGGATGTTTTTCAGCTAAACCAGCAAATACATAAAGTAAGCGAATATCTCTTTTGATTTGTTTTTCTATTCCTGGACGAACAACTTTAATAATAATTTCTTCGTTAATATGAGTAACCGCACTATGTACTTGTGCAATAGAGGCTGAAGCCAGGGGCTCATCATCAAAAGATGCAAAAAGGATTAAGACGCTTTCATCAAGCGCTTTTTCAATAATCGATTTAGAGTCCTTAGCAGGAAAGGGAGGGCATGTATCTTGGAGTTTTGCTAATTCACTACCTATATCATCTGGCAGAAGGTCTCTTCGAGTTGAAAGGGTTTGACCAAATTTTATAAATATTGGCCCCAGCTCCTCGAGCGCAAGGCGAATTCTTTCACCCCTAGTAAGTTTTTTGCTCGGAAAGTAATGCCATGGTGTTAAATAGATTAGCGGTTTGAGGCTTTTGAGAAGCGAGGTAGACAATATTAGGTGGTCTAGTCGATACCGAATTAGAGTTCTTGATATGCCAAGGAAGCGAAAAAAACTTTTCATCTAAGATGCTCTTTTTTTGAAAAGTTTAGATCGACTCGGGGCGATCAATAGAGTGGTAAATTCATTTTTTAAGTTTTCAACAAATGAATCCTTTTCGTTCGATGTGGCGCCTTTAATTTTTTCTATTGTTCGTCCAAGTTGATAGGCAATAACGTCACCAGTATATTGAGAGATAAGCTCTTCTATATCAAGGGGGGATAATGCGAATAAGTCTGCCAACTGTTGCGCTGTCTTGATACTTCCATCGACTTCGATCTCTTCGCTTTCAATTAAATCCTCAAAAGAGGCGCCTTTAAATAGAGATAAGAAGGCTTTATTATTGAGCGTAATATTAACATTCGGATCTTTCTTCTCACTATTCTCTATGACGAAAATGCGAGAATTTAGACAAAGGAAAAAAAGTCTTAAATCAATATCATCAACATACAAACTAACAAGGCTGTTATCGAGACGCTCAATGTCAATGCTATTAACATTTATCATGTGATTCAGGGATTTTTCAATAGCAAGGCGAAACATATTAATTAAGTCTTGATTGCTTTATGAAGCGCGACTATGCCGCCAGTAAGATTGTGATATTCGCAAAATCCAAAACCAGCATCAAGCGCCATTGCCTTAAGTGTTTCTTGATCAGGGTGTTTGCGAATTGATTCCGCAAGGTATTGATAACTATCTTCATCATTTGCAAAGAACCCACCAAATTTTGGTATAACGTTGAAAGAGTATAAGTCGTACATTTTTTTAAGCATCTCATTTTCAACCTTAGAAAACTCTAAAACCAGCAATGTGCCCCCCTTTTTTAAAACGCGATACATTTGTTGAAGAGCAACATCCTTATTCGTCACATTTCTTAAGCCAAATGCAATGCTTACGCAATCAAATGTGTTGTCCTTAAACGGAAGAGATTCAGCATTTGCCTGAATAAAGTCCACGTCAATAATGCCGTGGTTTATGAGATTTTTTCTGCCTTCATTAAGCATTGAGCCATTGATGTCGGATAAGATCACCTTTCCAGACACACCAACTTTTTTTCGAAATTTTATAGCTAGATCGCCAGTTCCTCCGGCAATATCAAGAACATGATCGCCTTCTGATACGTTGCTACTTGCAATCGTATAATTTTTCCACAGTCGGTGAGTTCCCATAGACATAAC
>Ga0115004_10005398_pt1 | contig 10084 bp, 11 predicted proteins | sample ArcticOcean_MG_C_10_FD_88737 | JGI IMG/M metagenome (GOLD analysis project Ga0115004, IMG submission 88737) | Marine microbial communities from western Arctic Ocean - ArcticOcean_MG_CB11_90 | ecosystem: Environmental > Aquatic > Marine > Oceanic | place: Arctic Ocean: Canada Basin | collected... | reverse complement strand
GCTCAATGCTGCATCATAAAGCGATACACTAACAGAAGTACCTTTTCCTGTTTTTACACGGTTTAGTAATCCTAAAAGGATAGCTTCTTTTAAATGGTGAGCTGCTAGAATGTCAATCATCGCAATAGGCATTTTTACAGGGCCACTTTCTGGTGTTCCATTCATTGACATGAATCCAGATTCAGCTTGTAATATTAAATCATAAGCCACGCGACCATTGTTTTCACCATAGCCATTAATTTTCCCAATTATTAAGGAAGGATTAATCTCGTGAAGAGTTTTGTCAAGTATATTGAGCTTTAAATCATCACCTTTTTTGAAATTGGTAATTAATATATCTGCGTCTGAAATTAAATCAAGAAATGCAGAATGATCAGAATCCAGGTTTAAATCTAGTTTTATATAATCTTTATTATAATTGACACTTGAAAAGTAAGCTGAAATAGGACTTCCAGAATCCTCAGAAGGCAACTTCCAAGTTCTAGTTACATCAGCATGTTTTGGGTGTTCAATTTTAGTAACTTTCGCACCTAACTCTGCAAAGTATGTACCTACAGATGGTCCTGCTAATACTGAACTAGCATCAATTACCTTTAGTTCTTTAAGCATGAATTATTTTCCTATTGACCAATGAATATATTGATCAACTAAAGCTGTTTGACTTTGATCTAATTTAGATTTTTTAGCCATATCTGGAAGAATATTAGCCCATTGCGCTTCGCTATAATCAGTGACTGTCTTAAGTTTATGGTAACGGTGACATTTTTCTTCATAAATAACTTTTCCTTCAGCGGTTTCTGCAGAAGGCATTGCTAATACTGCTTCAGTTTTTGCTTCAGTCCCAGTGACGGTTTCTATTACTTCCGTTGTTTTTGGAGAACAAGAAATGATAAATAAACTTACTCCAATAAATAATATGAGTTTTTTCATTAAATTTTCTTTTTATCGAAGATACTAAAAGATGTCGTTAGTTATATTTGAGGTACAATAGAAAATTATGATTCAAGTAGACTTTATCAAAAAGATGAATGGGCTTCCAGTAAAATCAATCAAGAATGTTTTGAGTCTCTTGGAAGATGATGCGACAATTCCATTTATTTCAAGATATAGAAAAGAAATGACAGGTGGAATGGATGAGGTTCAAGTTGGAACTATTCGGGATGAAGGAAAAAGATTTGATGATGTGATTTCTAGGCAAAAAACCATAATCTCTGCCATTTATGAGCAGGGTAAACTGACAACTAATTTAAGTAATTCCATAGAGTCATGTTTTGATTTAACCTTATTAGAAGATCTTTATTTGCCTTATAAAGTTAAACGTTTAACCAAAGGAGAGAAAGCGAGGAAACTTGGTCTTGAGCCTTTGGCTAAAATGATAATGTCACAAAGAGGGGGTAGTCCTATTCAAATGTCTAGTCCCTTTTTGAAGGGTGATGTTGTAGATGAAGATGCTGCAATTGGAGGTGCAAAAGATATCATGGCTGAGTGGATTAATGAAAATACAAGTTTACGTGCTAATTTAAGACAACTTTTCGAACGCAAATCAACATTGAAATCAAAACTTGTAAAAGGAAAAGACAGTGAAGGTGAAAAGTATAAGGATTACTTTGATCATTCAGAATCATTGAGTCGTTGCGCATCCCATAGATTTCTGGCATTATATAGAGCAAACAGAGAAGGATTTGTTTCTTTAAAAGCACGCCCAGAAGATGAAGATGCGCTAGATGAAATTGAGCGTTTCTTTGTTAAAGGAAATGATGAGTGTGGACTTTTAGTTCAGGAGGCTTGTAGTGAGGCTTATAAAAGATTACTCCGACCTTCATTAGAAAATGAGGTGTTGAATATAGCGAAATATCGAGCGGATAAGGAAGCAATTTCTGTTTTCACAAAAAATCTGAGACAATTATTACTTGCCCCACCTTTAGGAGCTAAACGTATTCTTGCAATTGACCCTGGATTCAGAACTGGATGTAAGGTTGTTTGTATTGATGAACATGGTGCTTTACTGACAAATGCAACAATTTTCCCTCACCCTCCACAAAAAGAAAAGGCAAAAGCAGAAGCGAAGATTTCACAATTGGTAGAGTCTTATAAAATTGATACGATAGCTATTGGTGATGGAACCGCAGGTAGAGAGACGGAACGATTCGTAAAGCATATCCGTTTTAATAGAGATATTGAAGTTTATGTTGTTCGAGAAGATGGAGCATCTATTTATTCAGCAAGTTCAATTGCACGTAAAGAGTTTCCTGATTACGATGTTACAGTGCGCGGCTCTGTTTCAATCGGACGTAGGTTGATGGATCCATTAGCGGAGTTGGTGAAAATTGATCCAAAATCTGTTGGAGTAGGTCAATATCAGCATGAGGTAAATCAACTATTATTAAAAGAGTCTTTAGATGATGTTGTAGTTTCTTGTGTAAATACTGTTGGTGTAGACGTGAATACAGCTTCCGCATATTTACTTAGCTATATATCTGGACTAGGTGCTACTATTGCTGAGAATATAGTACAGTATCGAAATGAAAATGGTAAGATTAAATCAAGGGCTGAACTGAAAAATATTAAACGTTTTGGTGATAAAGCATTTGAACAATCTGCAGGGTTTATTCGTATTCAAGATGGTGAAAACCCCTTGGACAATTCTTCTGTTCATCCGGAAAGTTATGATTTCGTAAAAAGAATAGCCGCCTTTTATAGGATTAAACTGGAGGATTTAGTCGGTAATTCAGAGTTATTATCAGAACTGAAACAAGCTGATTTTCCTGAGGTGGATAAATACACATTTGATGATGTAATTTCTGAATTGAAAAAGCCTGTTCGAGATCCGCGTGAGAAAGTAAAAGTCTTAGAGTTTGATTATCGTTTAAAAACGATTAGTGATGTTGTTATTGGAATGACATTGACGGGTATCGTTACTAATGTGACAAATTTTGGAGCCTTTGTAAATATTGGGATTAAAGAAAATGGATTAATTCATAAATCGAATTTGGCGGATACTTATGTTGAAGATCCTTCACAATTTATTTCCTTACATGAACACGTAGATGTTAAAGTCCTAGAGTTAGATGTTCAAAGAAAACGGATAGGATTAAAAAAGGTATAGGTTTATTAGCGGAACGTTCTATTACTTAATAAGTAGGTCACAATTTTATAATTGACTAATTGATATAAATCCATCTTTCACAGTTAGTTTTGAATGAACATTATTCAAATAGAGTGATCCTGTACCCAACCCTTGAGGTAAAGTGGTTTTATAATTTGCAGTTAATTGGCATATTGCGTTCAGACCAATGTTAGATTCTAGCGCTGATGTAATCCACCAAGGTATATTCAATTCTTCCGCAATCTTAATCCATTCTTGTGTGCCACTTATCCCACCATGAAGGCTTGGTTTCAAAATGATAAACTGCGGTGATATTTGCTTTAGTAATTTTATTTTATCCGTACTTAAATGAATACCTATAAGTTCTTCATCTAGCGCAATAGGAAGTTTCGTTTTTAAGCAAAGATCTGACATTGCATTCCACTGCCCAGCTTTAATAGGTTGCTCAATAGAATGGATGTCTAATTTAGACAGTCTTGACAATTTAAACTCAGCTTCATCAGGAGTAAAAGCACCATTGGCATCAACACGCAATGTAATTTCATCTTTTGAATAACGCTTACGAATTGATTTAAGAAGTTCTATTTCAGAATCAAAATCAATTGCACCTATCTTGATTTTTATTGTAGTGAATCCGGCCTCTAATTTTTCTTCGATTTGTTCATGCATGAATTTTGAATCACCCATCCAAACCAATCCATTAATTGGAATTTTGATATCCCCCCTCGTAAAGGCATTATCGTAAATAATTCCTTTCCCTCCATTTTTAAGATCTAAAAGAGCGGTTTCTAATCCAAATTTTATCGATGGCCAGAAGTCTAAATTCAAATCTACATTTTTGCATAAAGATTTAAGTTTCTCCTCGTATTTTTCGAAAGAGTCAAAGTCAGGAGATAATCCTGGAATGATGCTACATTCTCCAACACCAAAAACTTCAGGTGTATCTGTTTCCCAAACTTCAATAAACCACGCATGCTTTTCTGTTAAGACACCTCGACTTGTTCCGCTTGGTTGTTTAAACTGAAACGTATTCTTTGAAAACTTAGCAGTGATCATAATAGAATTAATACAATTGTTGTGATTAACGAGATTGTAAATGTGGTTAATGCTACCTTCTTTAATTCAGGGTCAAAGTCTTTCGGGTTTTTAATCTGCATGACTTTTCTAGCATGAACGAATAAAATAACTGAGGGGAGTAAGATCAAAAAGGCAAGAGGTTCTCCCAGTTGATCTAGGAATAGAGTTAAAGCAATTAACGCCGTTATGATTAATAGTAAATGATAAAACTTAGCATTATTCTGTCCCATTTTAACAACCAAGGTGTTCTTCTTCGATTTAGCATCGTTATGGTAATCACGCATATTATTCAAGTTTAGCACGGCAGTACTTAGAAGCCCTACAAAAATGGCAAGTAATACACTTAGATCTAAGAACGATTTAGCGTAAAGTGAGTAAACACCAAGGACACTTACAACACCAAAGAAAATAAACACCATAATATCACCCATTCCGTGATAGCCATATGCTTTTTTTCCTACTGTATAGGTAATTGCTGCAGCTATACATGTAATTGCTAAAATAACGTAGAATATAACAATTGAATCTGGCATATTCGTTGCACTGAAATATATTAACGCAATTGCAGATAATAAACTTAAGGTTGCTGTAAAAACGACAGCTATCTTCATCTCTTTTTGAGAAATATCACCTGATTGAATAGCTCGTTCCGGACCAATTCGTTCATTATTATCTGTTCCTTTAATTCCGTCACCTAAATCATTTGCAAGGTTTGAAACAATTTGAAAAAGAATGGTTGTAAACATTGCAAGAACAAAGATTGTCGTATCCCAATAACTATTGTAATGAGCAAAACCTGAACCTAATAATATCCCAGAAAGAGAAAGTGGTAATGTTCTTAATCTTAATGCGCTAATCCAAGCTTTACTTTTCGACATGAAACAAAAGTAACCAAAGCGCTTGTCATTTTAACTACATGTTGTGCGTACATAGTAAAAAAATATATATATTCACTTTATGAAAATAGCACCAAGCGAATTGAAGTTAAGTACGATGCTAGGAATTGAATTTCCTATCATTGTTGCACCTATGTTTTTAGTGTCAAATAAAGAGATGATTATTGAGGCAATAAAATCTGGTGTTACAGGAGCTATTCCTGCACTAAATTATCGAACGGTTGACGAATTGAAGAATGTTATTCGCGAAATAAAAACAGAGGTAAACGGACCTTTTGGGATCAATTTAATTGTCAATAAGTCTAACTTTTTATACAAAGAACAGCTTAAAACGTGCTGTCGAGAAGGTGTCGATTTTATCATTACATCCTTAGGTTCTCCTGAAGAAACGATTAAAATGGCCAAGAAACATAATGTTAAGGTCTTTTGCGATGTTGTTAATGTTGAATATGCTAAGAAAGTCGAGGCTCTTGGTGCTGATGCAATCATCGCTGTAAATAAAGAAGCTGGTGGTCACGCAGGACCAATATCATACAAAGAACTTTTACCATTACTTAAAAAAGAATGCAGTATTCCTATAATATCTGCAGGAGGTGTTGGGAATGGACAAGAATTGAGAAGTATTATTGAGAGCGGTGCCGATGGTGTTTCTATGGGTAGTATTTTCATCGCATCAATAGAAGCTAATATTTCTCAAGAATATAAGCAGGCATGTGTTGATTATGGTAAAGATGATATCGTAATGACTACTAAATTGTCTGGAACGCCATGCACTGTCATTAATACGCCGTATGTTGAAAAAACAGGAACAACTCAAAACGGGTTTGAGCGTTTGTTAAATAAGAATAAGCGATTTAAAAAATGGTTTAAGGCTTTTACTTTTTTCAAGGGGATGAAGAATTTACAAAAAGCAGCCTTTAGCACAACGTATAAAACTGTTTGGTGTGCAGGCCCTAGTATTGAGCATGTAAAATCAATTCGTCCTTTAGGTGATATTATTAGTGAATTAAGAAAGGAATATGTCGTATAATAAGAACCCTGGAGATGTTTCTTTGAGGAAAATGAAATGGTTGTTGCTCTTATTGGGAACATTGAAAATCCCAATGATTGGATTTGTTCGCCCTAAGCTTTTAGAATTGAATGATGAAACATCAAAAATTAGAATTAAGCTAAGGAGAAGATCAAAGAATCATTTAAACTCAATGTATTTCGGTGCATTGTCCGTTGGTGCAGATGTAGCGGCGGGCATGCATGCATTTTATTTTTCAAAAAAAATGGGTCGTCCTGTTTCTTTTGCGTTTAAAAGCATGAACGCTAAATTTTTGAAGCGTGCTGAATCAGAAATTACATTTACAAGTAATCAAGGTGATGTCGTGAAAGCTGCAATGATAAAGAGTAAAGAAATAGGTCAGCGTATTAATGAGCCAGTAGAGGTTATTGCTACAGATAATTCAGGAGAACCAGTCGCTACTTTCATTTTGGTTGTTTCTGTAAAAGTGAAATAATAATTCATCATCTTCATTTCTTGGTTGCTAATTAATATATTTGTAACAATTAATTTTTAGTTAAAGTATGCAGTATATCAACTCTTTAGAGCTTAAGGAAAAATTTGATAAAAACGAAAATTTAGTCGTGGTTGACGTTCGTGAGCCGTATGAATTGCAGATTTGTAAACTCAAAGCAGTTCATATTCCAATGGAGACAATTATAGAACGAATAAATGAGTTGAACCCTAAATTAGAAACAATCGTTGTTTGTAAAACAGGTAACCGTGCTGTGGCTGTAGCAAACCTTTTAAATAAGGAATACGATTTTCAAAATGTAAAAGTTTTGGAAGGAGGTATGCTAAGCTGGATTGAAAATATCGAATCTCATTTAGAAAATTATTAAATGGTAAAAAGATCACCAATTCAATGCGGTTTACTTACACTTAAAGGAATTGCAATGGGAGCAGCGGATGTTGTTCCTGGTGTTTCTGGAGGGACGATTGCGTTTATTTCAGGAATTTATGAAGAGTTGATAGATAGTATTAATAATATCAATTTAGCTGCGCTTAAGGTTTGGAAAGCAGAAGGGTTCAAGGATTTTTGGAATTATATTAACGGAACCTTCTTTGTTTTTTTATTTACAGGAATTGGGATTAGCATCTTTTCCTTAGCTAAAGTTGTTTCACATTTATTAGGCGCACACCCCGTATTGATTTGGAGCTTTTTCTTTGGTTTAATTATCGCAAGTGTTTGGCTAATATCGAAGTCAATTGAAAAATGGTCTCTCGGAATTATTGGAATAATGGGGGTTGGAGCACTTGTCGCATATTACATCTCCTCGATTAATGCTGTTGCACCTGTTGATGCTAGCTGGTATATTGTTTTAAGTGGAGCGATTGCAATTTGTGCAATGATTTTACCAGGAGTTTCAGGAGCGTTTATATTACTTCTATTAGGTAGTTATGATGAAGTATTTAGAGCAATTAGTGAGAAAAACCTTTTGGTTATTGGGTTGTTTGGTCTAGGTTGTCTAATAGGGCTGCTTTCATTTGCTAGAGTTTTGAAGTACTTGTTTAGTAAATTCAAAAATTTAACGGTTGCATTGTTGGCTGGCTTTATGGTGGGGTCTTTAAGCAAGGTTTGGCCATGGAAAGAAACCAAGAATACTAGAGTTAATAGTCATGGTGAAGTAGTTCCATTTATTCAAGATAACGTTTTGCCAGGAAACTTTTCAGGAGATTCACTGTTTATGTATGCTGCTCTTTTAGCATGTACAGGATTTTTACTGATCTTTGTTTTAGAGAAATTTGCGCCTAAAGAAGCGTAATTCATTTCATGTTAATAAGCGCTACAATGAGAAAATTTGGATTAATAGGACAATCTTTGTCGCACTCATTTTCAAAATCATTTTTTGAGAAACTATTTGAATCGCAGCAAATTGATGCTGAATATCATAATCTTGAACTTTTAGAAATCGAAGAAATTACTGAGACCTTAAAGAAAGGATATCAAGGATTAAATGTTACTATACCTTATAAAGAGACAATTATTCCATTTTTAGATGAATTAAGTGATGAAGCACGAATTATTGGTGCTGTTAACACTGTTCAATTTAAAGATGGGAAGTCAATCGGTCACAATACAGATACTTTTGGTTTTCATCAATCTGTGAAGCCTTTTATAAGTAATCAGCATGAACGCGCAATAATAATTGGCACAGGTGGAGTTTCTAAAGCTGTAGAGTTTGTATTGAAATCAATTGGCCTAGATGTAATCTTCATGTCTAGAAATCCAATAAAGGGAAATGAGTTTTCGTACGATGAGATTAACTCATATATGCTTGATGCATGTAAGATGATTGTGAACTGTACACCTATAGGCACTTTTCCTAATGTGGACGAAGAGATTTATTTACCGTATGAGTTTCTATCAGAGCATCACTTAGTAGTTGACTTGGTTTATAATCCACCAAAAACAGTTTTTTTGAGAAAAGCTGAAAAGCAAGGTTCGATAATCGTAAATGGATCTTCAATGTTAAAAGAACAAGCACTGAAATCATGGTCAATCTGGAATTATTAATATGTCTGAACTACAACATATTATATCTAAAGGGGAGGGGGCTAAGTTAGAATTTGAACCGGAAATAAGCAATATAAAGCATTTAGCAGCTACACTTGTGGCTTTTGCAAATAGCAAAGGAGGATCTGTTCTTATAGGTGTTAAATATTCTGGTAAAATCAAAGGGGTTAACCCATATGAAGAGGGACATATGATTGAAGAGGTCGTCTCTATATATACAAAACCTAGTATTCCATACAACAAAGTGATTTGGAAAGATAGGCACCACATGGTTGTTGAAATCAAGGTGAATCAATCGAAATTAAAGTATCAAGCAAAAGATGATAATAACGAATGGAGACCATTCATTCGAATTGGAGGTCACACATGCCCTACAAATAAGATTATTGATTTAGCTTGGAAGCTAAGTGATACGTTTAATGAGAACGCTAAGTATAATGGAGATTGTAAGAATGAAATTGCATTAAAATTAGAGGGAGTTAGCTTAACGCTTTCAAAATTATATGCTGATTCGAACTTTACTTTGAGAGAGGTTGATTATAATTTGAGTTGCTTATTATATATGGGAATGGTTGATTTATCATTCTCGGAGACAAAGATATTATATACTTTACTTAAGTAGATATAGCCCTATCATTTTGTAGTATCAATTACTGTCTGCTTCGCTATTGTGATTAAAAGATTAAAAGTAGTGATTTAGAGGACTCTTAAAAAAGCATAAAAAGTTTGAATTATACTTTTCTTTCGTATATTGAGGCAATTAATTATTACATAATACATATATTGAATGGGAAGACCAGCGACTAAGCCGGCGAGATTAAAAGATGGCTTTTATATTGAGGTTAAAAATCAAGGGAGTGGAGGCATCTTAATTAGAAGAGATACTAATGACCAAATGTTACTTGCTGCAGAAGATTACTCAAGAATGAAAAAAGTAACTGTTCTCGGTGAAATGAAAAGTGATAAATGGGTTAATAAGATTAAAGACCGAAAAAAGAAATAGTTATTTAAATACTAAAAATGACATTAAGGTAATCCTTTTGGGTTACCTTTTTTATTTCTCTAAATTTAGTATTATGAATAGCTTGAAAAAGTGAAAAAAGAATCTAGATATTTTTTTTATCAGAAAGCACCACAGATATTTGTATCCACTTTCTTATAAAACACTAACAAAATATAAGAAATCAACATTTTATATATTGAGGCACTACTGTCCGATAAAAAAACAAATTACATTAAAGCGGGGGATTCTTTGTTGGAAACCCCGCTTTTTTTAAAAAAGTTTTATCACACACTAGTGATATTGAAGTTAAAATAAATAAATAAAAAAAGTTTTAAAAAAGTAGTTGTTAATTAGAAAAGACTACATACCTTTGCAGCCGCTTAGAACGATAAGTGAAAATAAAATTAAAAGCTTAGTAAGAATAAATATTTAATAT
>Ga0115004_10005397_pt1 | contig 10090 bp, 7 predicted proteins | sample ArcticOcean_MG_C_10_FD_88737 | JGI IMG/M metagenome (GOLD analysis project Ga0115004, IMG submission 88737) | Marine microbial communities from western Arctic Ocean - ArcticOcean_MG_CB11_90 | ecosystem: Environmental > Aquatic > Marine > Oceanic | place: Arctic Ocean: Canada Basin | collected... | reverse complement strand
TTAAAACAATATTATTTCAAGAAATCACAAGTAATTTAAATCTACCGATGAAAAGTTTCATAATTGCATTTTTTTTTCAAATAATAGCAATACTTGCTTTCGTAATAACAATTAATTCAAAAAATGACACTCAAGATACAGATTATAATAAAACTATTTTATTTCGATTAAAGGTATTTAATTATTTTGATTTAAGATCAACTTTAAAATTATTTTTAATATTACTATTTATTAAATTATACCTTAACACAATTGACCAGGGATTTGGTACTTTTACAGAATTTAGTAATATATCTATGAAATTTTTGTATGGTATTGAAAAATTTTACTATTTACCAATATTATTTTATTTTAATTTATATTTCTATCATAAAAAAGTTACAAAAAAAAAATTTACAATATTTTTATTAATCAATTCTCTACTATTTATTCTATTTGGATTGTTATCAAATACAAGGTCCGAAATCTTGATTGGTTTTTTTATGATTATTTTAAACTTTTTAATTATTTTTATTTTTTCTGCAGATAAAAATTATAAAAAAAATATTAAATATTTTTTTATTTTTATTGTATTTTTTGGAGTTATTTTTCAAACCCTCAGTCAAATAATATTAGAAAAAAGAGCGATACAATCTGAAGTTACAGCTATAGATTTATTGAAATATTCTATTGGAGTTTACAATTTTGAAAAAAGTGACATAAATATATCAACGGAGTATGATGCTGAAGATTATACTGGAAATTCAGTTTTTAATAGATTTACTGCAATTAAGTACTTAGATAAAACTCTTTTTGAGTCAAGTTTTCTTTCAACGAGTCAAATAAATGATTTTAAAAAATTTTCATTAATGAGAATGTTGGCTGTTTTTCCAGAAAATCTAATAAATAAATTTAACAAACAATATAAAAAAGAAGCATATTTTATTGCAACTGGTTCTTACATAGAACAAAAATCTGGTTTTAGATTTGGTGGAAAAATGAGTGCTGGGTCATTTTTAACTGAAATTATTTTATTAACTAATTCCTATTTATTATCAGCTATAATCCTATTCTTTATATTCTTTTTAATATTTAATATAATCATAAAATTTCAAATCAAAGATAAGAATACCATAACCTACTCTCCATTATTGATTTTGCTTACATATGATCTAATTTTTTTTGTTAATTCAGATAGTTTGTTATCATTTATCAATTTATCTATTAGAACTACACTACAATATGTATTGATCTACTATTTATTGAATATAATTATCAATAGAGAACAAAATATAAATCTAAAAAAATGAAATTATATTTAATAGGAAATTATTCACTTTTAGGCACTAAGAGTATGTATCTTTATGCGAATATATTGAAAAAACTATTAAATAAAAATTATAATGTTGAAATTTTACAACCAAAAATATTATTTAATAAATTTAACTTTAGAAATCAATTCATAAAAAAATGGTTAGGATATATAGATAATTATATTCTATTTGGTTTATATTTATATTTTAAGATAAATAAAAGTGATCTAGTTCATATTTGTGATCATGCTAACTCTCCATTATTTCCATTTATTAATACTAGAAAATTAATGATAACTTGTAATGATGTTAGCAGTATTGAATTAATAAAAAATGAATATTTAAAAAAATTTACAAAAATCTCTTTTACAGGGAAAATTCATCAAAAGATTATACTTTTTTATTTAAATAAATTTAAAACTATTATCTGTATCTCTGAGAATACTAAATTCGAATTACTAAAACTTATTAATTCAACAAAAAAAAATATAGAGGCGATTCATATGCCATTTAATGATAATTTTTATGCTTTAAATAATAAAGAAAAAATTAAATTTAAATATAATAAAAAAATTGATTTTAAATTTTTTTTACACGTAGGTGTGGATGCTTGGTACAAAAATAAGATAAATCTTGTTAAAATATTCAATGAATTAATTAAAATCCAAAGAAGAAAAGATTTTAAATTAATTTTGATTGGAAACACAGTTTCAGATGAATTAAGGCTCTGCGTGGAGAGATTTAAGTTAGAAAATAAAGTAATATTTGTCCAAAATATAAGTTTAAGAGAACTACGTTCATATTATTCAATAGCAGAGGCTTTAGTTTTTCCTTCAATTAGAGAAGGTTTTGGATGGCCTATAATAGAAGCTCAAAAGTGTGGCTGCCCTGTCTTTACAACAAATAAAGGACCAATGAATGAACTTGGCTTAGACACAGTTTTTTATATTGACCCAATAAAACCTAAAATTAGCTCAAAAATCATAGATAAAAAATTATTAAGTAAAGAAGTTATTATAAATAAAGGATTTAAAAATGTTAAAAGATTTAGCTCTAAAATTTTTTTGGGTAAAATGAGAAATATTTATAATAAAATTTCCAATTAGTTATCTATTTTTTCATATTCACAAATAAATAATCCGCTTCCCAAGAATTATTTAATTTTGTTTTATTAGATATTTTTTTTAATTGAAAATTGTTTTTTTTAAGAAAATTAATTGTTTTATTTTTACTTGGTTGTTTTAAATAACTTTTTTTTTCTCCTAATTCAATTATAATGAAATCTATTTTTGAAAGACATTTTTTTGAACCTTTTAATACTTCTAATTCATATCCCTGGACATCTAATTTTAGTAGATTCTTACTTTTATGTTTTAATTTAATAATATTATCTAATTTATCTACTTTTATTGTAATTTTATTAACCACTCTATAGATTGAATTTTTAAAAATTGATGGCACTAATAATGATGAGCTATCTTCTCTATCTGTAATGTTAAATATTTGAAAAGAAGATTTATTACCTAAGCAACAATTGTAAAATTTTGTGTTATTCAAAAATTTTTTTTGAATTGATAGATTTTCTATTTGTGGTTCAAAAGAAAAAATCTTAGCTTTAGGAAAATTTCTTTTTAAAATCAATGCAAATTGACCTTTGTTTGATCCAACATCTATACAATTATCAATTATAGGTAATTCATTAAGTAGGTTAGATATTTCTATTAGTGGGAATACTGAATTTAAATAAGCCTTAAAAAATTTTAAATTAAAAATTATAAATAATAATTTTTTAATTTTGTACAGCACTTACTTTTATAATTTTGATTAACTTATTATTTTCAACATTAATATCAAAAATATCCTTAAAACATCGTTTAGAATTTTTTTTATATTTCATTAAGGTTTTCTTTTTAAAATTAATAAATTTTTTAATCATGATAGCAACAGATAAATGGTTGTCGTTACAAATTATACCTGAATTATATTTCTTAATCTCATTAAATATTCCAACTTTGTTTGTAATTAAAGGTATTTTTCCTACTGAAAGAGTTTCTGTTACACTTACACCAAAGTTTTCGCCTCTTGATGGTAATATTGTGGCTTCGCACATTTTTAAACAAGCTACTTTTAAATCATTACTTACAAACTTTGATGTAAAGACTGAAGTATATAATCTTTTATTAGAATTAATTTTTTTTAAAATATAATTTTCATACTTATTTAATCTATTAGAAAAACCTACAATTAAAAATTTATAGTTATTTAAATCTTTAACTCTTAAAATTGCATCTAACAGAATATCGCAACCTTTTTTATGATGTATTCTTCCTAAAAATAAAATAAATTTCATTTTCTTAAGTTTGGGAAATTTATTATCAAATATTTTTTTATAGTTCTTTTTTTCATCGTTAATTATATTTAGATTGTATGAATATCCAACATTATGAACTTTAATACCTTTAGTATTAACAAATGTATTTTTAATCATTTTAATTTCGTTGGATCCAGAAACTAATATTCCATTAGAATTAATCAAATTCTTTTTTTCAAATAACGCCCAGTAGACTTGTTTTTTTAATCTTTTAAATATGTTTTCAGCAAAATAAGGGTCAAGTTGACCGTGTGTAATAATAAAATAATTTTTTTTTATATATAATCTTGCTAGCAGTGAATTAAATTCCCATATACCTTCAATAATAAAAAAATCATATTTTTTTTTATTTTTCTTTATCCAATCAATTATTTTAAAACTAAAATTATAACTTCTATTTTCAATCCCTAATTTTATAATATTAAATTTATTTTTTTTACTATTTATATAATTTTTCTTGTCACTCACAAGAACATCAACTTCAAATCCTCCATCTACTAATGAGTTGGAACTTTTTATTATTGATGCTTGAGGTCCGCCACTTTCAGGGTTTAATGTGCTTATAATTCTTAAAATTTTAATTTTTTTTTTAATGGTACTATTTAAATTAAGAATTTTACTCATTTTATTTAAAAATTTTTTTTAAAATAATTAGATCAACAAGCATCCTGTACCATAATGTTTGGAAAAAATAAAATATTAGCCCTCTTACACCAGATAAAAAACCAAGTTTAAAAATATAACTATACAAAAATAATATAATTGCTCTAATAAAAATTGGCAATCTATAGTACACTTTATGTTTCTTAATTTGCCTTATTTTTGAGTAATCTTGATTATGAGTTCTTTTGTTATTAAAATTTTTTTTATATAAGAAATAACTTTCTGCCTCTCTTAATGCGTAGTTTCTGTGCTTATTTAACCACCACGAAAAACTGTTTAAGTTGTGATCCACTATAATAGCTTCACACAAAACTATTTTACCCTTTACTTCAACTTGTTCATCAACACTAATGTTTTGATATTTACCTTTTTTATTTTTCCAAATCCTTAATGTTTTATGTGGTGATGTTAACCCATAATTTATAAGTTTATTTAAAAATTTAATTTTTCTTTTTATTATAATTCCTGAAATATTTTTATTATTTATAATTATGTCTTTAATTTTATAAAAAAAAAATTTATCTGTGATTTCATCTGCATCAATTCTAAAAATCCATTTTGATTGGATGTTTACATTCTTTAAAGCCCAATTCATTTGTATTGCCTGATTAATGAATTTATTCTTATAGATTCTGACTTTATATTTTTTACAAATTTCCAATGTTTTATCATTTGAGTGACTGTCAATTACTATTACTTGCTTGACAAATTTTTTAACTGATTTTATGCACCTTCCCAAGTGTAACTGCTCATTATAAGTTAAAATGATTACTGTAATGTCTAATTTTTTTTGCATTAATTGATAAAAATAATGTTCATTTAATTAATCACCTTTATGTTTAAAAATAACATAAAAAGTTTTTATCATAATGTAAATATCAAGCCAAATAGTCCAGTGATTTAAATACCATAAATCGTGTTCCATTCTTTTCCTCATAAGATCAGATTCTGGTGTTGCACCTCTAAAGCCATTTACCTGAGCCCACCCAGTAATTCCAGGATTTGCTTTGTGTCTTTTAAGAAAGTCTGCAAATAAAGTAGAATACCAGATATCATGTTCAACCATGTGTGGTCTTGGACCAACTATTGACATATCACCTTTGAATACATTGAGTAATTGGGGTAGTTCATCAATACTAAATCTTCTCAAAAATTTTCCTATTTTTAACAATCTAGGATCGTTTTGAGTCGCCTGCTTTGTTTTATCAAGATTACTAATTTTTAATGATCTTAGTTTAAATATTTTAAAACGTCTACCATCCCAACCTGTTCTATATTGAGTAAATAAAATCGGAAAACCATCTTCTTTATATATCCAAAATGAAAAAATGGCAAGAATTGGGAGGGTTATTAATAGGCCAACTAATGAAATAAACTTATCAAGCAATATTTTAAAAAATAAATTTACACCATAAAATCTTGAAGTTACAAATTTTATAAATAAATATTTTCCATTTAACAATTCTTGACCACTTAAATTATTTTCTTTTGATAAATTAACAATTAAAATATCAACTGAAAATCTCAAAACTAATTTTAATAAGCTGTTATCTGTTATATTATCTTGCTTTAAAATCCAAATTTGTCCTAGAGAATGATATTCTAAAATAGACCTAACATCCTCATTTTTCTTAAAACATGGTATTTTAATTTCATTTCTCATTAACCTAATGTTTTCATCGGTTGAATCACTTATGATGCAACATTTATAAACATTAATTAAATCAGGTTTATCTAATAATATTTTATTTATATCTTTAAAGTTACCAATTAGCATTATGTTTTTCTGAATAATATTACTTTCAATAAGATATAAATAAGACATATTTGATAATTTTTTAACAATAAATAAAGTAAATATTATTAAAAAAATTAAATATAAAAAATTTATATTTATATCAAAATTTACATTTATTATAAAAAAATAAGAAAAAGTTAGAATTACTGATATTATTAATGGTAAAATAACTAACTTTAAAAACGATATAAAATTTAATTCATATTTATTTTTATTTGTAAAAAATATGGATGTAATAAAAAAAAATAATGTAATCATAATTGCAAGATCAAAATATTTTGATGATGCAAATAACTCAGATTCAGTTAAATCATAAATTGTATAATTTTCCAAAATTGAAAAGATATACAAAGAAACTAGAACAGAAAATGTATTTAAAATAATTGAAAAATAAATAAATAATTTATCATCATTTTGAAATACCTTTTCAAGTCTAAGCATAATATTTAATTTTTAGAATAATAATCTGGAGAATAATTGTAATAATAACTATAATAACTGTCTTTAGATGTGTCTATATCGTTCAATATTAAACCACTAAGATTGGCACCTACATTTTGTAGTTTTTTGATACTTGACATAAATGACAGTGTTTTTGTAACGTCCGACCTTATAATAAAAAAATTATGATCAGCAGCTTGCGCTAAAATTAGTGTATCTGACACTGGTTGAACTGGGGGAGAATCAATAATTACATAGTCATATTCAATTTTTAATATATCTAAAAATTTTTTAAACTGTTCTTTATTGACTATATCAGATAGGTCAAATCGTTTTTCACCAGAGGTAATTATTTTTAAATTCGTACCAGGTACCAACATAATAGCTTTATCAAAATTAGCAGTACCAGAAATTATTTCACCAAGGCCTACAATTTCTTTATCAAATTGATAAAAGCTATTCAAAACTGAGGGTCTTCTAATATCAGCCTCTATAAATAAGACTTTATTAGTTTTTTCCAGTGATAAAGCTAAATTAAATGCATATGTAGTTTTACCTTCTGATGGATTAGAAGACGTTATCATAAAACTTTTATTTTTTTCAAATTTTGATTCTATAGTTGCTCTCGAAGATCTTACCGCTTCAGAAAACGATGATTCACTATCTTCTAAAAATAATTGTAATAAATGGTATCCTTTTTTTGTATCTATAACTTTTGGTAAAGCTCCTATTTGAGGAATATTTACTGATGAGAGCGTTTCGGGATTCTTAATTACAGATGAATTCATTTCCTTATAAAATATAAGCAAATACAAGCTAAAAAAAGATATAATTAAACTTAACATAAAATTATTAAATGGTTGTGGGTAAAATGCAGATGATGCTAAGTTTGGCATTTCAATAATTCTAAGTTTGGATACTTGCAAATTTTGAGCCTCATTAGTTTCTTTAACTCTTTGCAGAAAAGTTTCATATAATTTGTTGCTACTTTCAACCTCCCTAGAATACTTCATCATGCCCGACTCTTTTTCTTCAATTAATCTTAATTCATCAGTTGCAATAATTAATTCCTCCTCTGTAGAATTAATAAAATTTTTAATATTACTAAGCTCAAATGCCTTTTCTTGAATGGTACTTTTTAAAATTTTTTCAAGCTGAAGTTCTAAACTAGCTTTTAATTCATATGATTGTTTAACTTTAGGATGTTTATCCGTATAAATTAATAACAATGATTGAATGTTGCTTTCATTTCCAGCTAAACTTTTTTTGATATTAATTATCTCAGTAGTTTTTTTGAATTCATCAATCGCCAAAAGAGCATCAACATCACCATTAGCAACTTTTATAGAAAGTAAATTATTTTCTAATTTTTGTTTATTTTTTTCTGATTCAAGTATTCTTGCTGTGAGGTTTTGAATTTCTTTTATTTTTAATTCCTTAACATTTCCAGTGTCGACTAAGTTTTTTTCTTTTTTATATTTAGAAAGTTTCTGTTCTGCAATATCAATTTCTGCTGCTAAAGCTTTTAATCTTTCTGTTATTTTTTTATTAGCATAACTGGTTATTTGGATTTTTGTGTCAATTTCATATCTTTGATATGAATCAATAATATTATTTAGAGCAAGTTGAGAAATCTTAGCACTCTTTGAAATAAAACTTAATTGCAAAACATCACTTCTTGGTAAATTATTAACAGAAAAGTTTTTTCTTAAAATATTTTTTATATATTCATCATCAACAACAAGTTTTCTTTTTAGTATTCTTTTTATGAAACTATTCTCTACAGTTGAGTATAGCTCTTTAAATTCTAAATTGTTTTTTTCATCTGCCATAATATAAGAAATCACTTCCTCACTTTTTAATATGGCAATTTGGTTATTAACCCTCGTTTGTATATTATCAAAAGTATAAGCTTCTTCAATATTAACGATTTTATTTTCATCTGGAGCTATAACAAGTGTGGCTTCACTTAAAAATTTTTTTTCTAAATTTAACGAAATAAAATAAGTTAAAATCGATATTAATAGAGATAATCCAATTAATTTTTTATAGTTTTTGGTTATTATTAATAAATAGAATCTAAAATTACCGATATCTAGAAAATCTAGAATTGAATTTAATTCTTTTAACATTTAAGTTTTTTTTTAAGCATATAAGATTAAAAATATATAAAAAAACGACTATTTTTAAAGCTTAGAAGCAAATATGGGTGTAAGATACTAATTTTATGGCAAAATATCTTTTTATTACTCTTAAATACTAATTTGCATTTAAATATAGTAAATAATTCAATAATTAATATAGATCTACATTATGTTTATTAATTTTAGGTTTATTTTCTTTTTAATCATATCATTTCTACTAGTAGGTTGCATGGGATCCACTGGTATAGGGAAAAATCCAAAAAATAAAGAATCTAAATTTAAACAAGGAAGTCCTTTATCTGAAATAAATGTTAAAATAGTTGATCTTAATAAACTTACACTAAATGAAATAATTAGATTTAATAATAAAAGACAAGATAAAAATAAACTTAAAATATTTGATTTTCCAGAAATCTATAATTATGATTATAAATATATTTTAGGTCCAGCAGACTCAATTAACTTAGACTTAACTGACACGGATGATTTAGATAGCATTTACAAAATAGGATCTGATGGAACAATAGATTTACCATTTATAGGAAAGATAAATATTAACAACTTAAGTATAATAGAAGCAGAAAAACACTTAACAAAAGAGCTAAAAAGTTTTTACAAATACACAGATTTACAAATAGAAGTCACAGAATATAATAGTAGTAAGGCTTTTTTTACTGGTGCTATCCGAGAACAAAAAACAATTCAACTTGATCAAAAACCAATAAGAATAGTAGAAGCTGCGATTCAAGCAAATTTTAATCCAAACTCTGGAAGTAAACTATATGGTTCTAAAGGATTTTTAAGAAGAGACGGCAAGTTATATAATATAGATTTAATGCAAATAATTAAGGACAAAAATAAAAAAGAAAATTTTTTTATTAAAAAAGATGATGTGATTTTTTTAGAACGAAATACTGACACAATACATGTTTTTGGTGAAATATCGAGACCAGGGATTTATTTTGAAAATCTTAACTATTCATTAACTGAATTAATATCTTCAAGCGGAATCAATAATCTCACGGCAAATGCTAAAAATATTTTTGTTATTAGAGAAAATTTTGAAAAAAATTTACACTTAGATGTATTTAAGCTAGATATAAGAAATCCAACAAATTTAATTATTGGGGAAAAATTTCTACTACAACCAAATGATGTCGTTTATATACCTGCATCTAAACTTGTTAGATTAAATAGAGTTATAAGTTTATTGCTTCCACAAACAGATCTTTTTAACTCCTATAACCCAATAATTCAAGATGGGGTAAAAAGTGGAGCTTATATTAATACCACAGAGTAAAATCTAAAATAAAAAATAAATTAAATTCTAAAACTAAATGAATTTAGATTTATTGAGCCTAAAAAAATTATAAAATAAGCA
>Ga0115004_10005393_pt1 | contig 10092 bp, 9 predicted proteins | sample ArcticOcean_MG_C_10_FD_88737 | JGI IMG/M metagenome (GOLD analysis project Ga0115004, IMG submission 88737) | Marine microbial communities from western Arctic Ocean - ArcticOcean_MG_CB11_90 | ecosystem: Environmental > Aquatic > Marine > Oceanic | place: Arctic Ocean: Canada Basin | collected... | reverse complement strand
GGTTTGTCAGGATAAAAGAGGAGTACAAACAAACTTAAGTTATTCAGGTAATAGAGCGGTTTTAAATTATGAAATTCCTCTAAACGAAGTTGTTTTTGATTTTAATGATAGGCTTAAATCAATGACTAGCGGTTATGCAAGTTTTGACTATGAAATTATAGGTCATAGAGAAGGAGATTTGGTAAAATTAGGAATACTTGTTAATGCTGAGCCAGTAGATGCCCTATCAATGATGGTTCACAAAGATTTTGCTCAAACAGTTGGAAGAGAAGTTTGTGAAAAATTAAGAGATCTAATTCCACGACATAACTTTATGATTCCTATCCAAGCTGCAATCGGAGGAAAGATTATAGCAAGGGAAACTATTAAGGGTTTTAAAAAAGACGTTTTAACAAAAATTCATGGTGGTGGTGCTAGAGACAGAAAAAGAAAACTATTGGATAAGCAGAAAAAAGGAAAAGCTAGAGGTAAACAGTTTGGAAAAGTAGAAATTCCCCAAGAAGCATTTATAGGAGTGCTTAAAATTAATAAAGATAGCTAAATGAAGATTTATGATTGTTTTTCATATTGGGACGAAGATCTATTATTAGATTTAAGGTTAAATATTTTAAATGAATATGTTGACTATTTTGTAATAGTCGAAGGAAACAAAACTTGGCAGAATAATTCAAAAAAATTGAAATTTGATATTGATAAATTTCCAAATTTTAAAAAAAAAATAATTTATATCCCAGTTAAAGACATGCCAAAAGGAGATGATCCTTATCTTAGGGAAAATTTTCAAAGAAATGCTATATCAAGAGGGCTTGTATCTTCATCAGAAAATGATTTGGTCATTATTTCAGATTTAGATGAAATACCAAATCCTAATAAAATAAATGAATTTGATCCAAAAAAAAAATTTGCAGTATTTAAACAAAAACATTTTTACTATAAATTAAATCTTCAAAGTAAAAATCACCCATTTTGGTATGGTAGTAGAATTTGTGTAAAAAAATATTTAAAATCACCACAATGGTTAAGAAATTTAAAATTTAAAAAAAGACCTTTTTGGCGAATAGATAAATTTAGACTAAATAACATAATTTCAGAAGGTGGATGGCATTTTTGTAACTTAAAATCACCAGCAGAATTACTATATAAATATAAAAATTTGTGTGAAACAAATGACCCTTATCATTTTAAAGAAAAAATAGATGATAAATATTTAAAACTTGATTCTATTGAAAATTTAATTAAAGAAAATAAAGATATTATTGGTAGAGAAGATACTTATATAAAAATAGAATTAGATAAAAAGTTTCCCAAACATTTGTTTAATTTTAAGGACAAATATAAAGAATGGATTGCTTAATTAATCAAATTTTCAAGAGTTTTAATAGGAAGCAACATATCTCCATTTTTGTTTTCTTTAATCTTTTTAAGTTTAATTAAATTAAAATTTAAATTTTTATATTTACTAATAGTTTCATCTACTCGATTAGGATGATCATCAGGTATCAAATCAATTATTTTAGTTCCTGGTTTACAAAAAACTAAATTTGCATAAGCAGCTCCGTGAGCACCTATAATTGTTTTTGCATTGTTAAATAGATATATCTGTTCAAAAAAATTTAGGGTCCCAACTTTGTAAATTGAAAAACCTTTTTCTATCAAATAATCTTTTACTTCATTATCATTAATTATTTGACAATGACTATGAGCAGATTCTCGTCTATCAATATAAAAATTTGAATTACAATTAAATTTTTTTTTAAATTTCAAATATCTATTTTTTATTTCATGAAATATCCAATCAGGTGTCTTATAAGCCTCTTCAAGAATGTATCCTTTATTATACCAAGGGTGAGAGCTACCAATTATTTCATTTGCTTCAATATGTCTATATTTGTTACTATTAATTAATCTATTTTTATTAATATCGAATATAGATAAAGTATCTAATTGCCATTGTTTTATTTCTGGAGAATAAAAATAATCTATTTCATTAATATTAATAAATTTTTCTAAAATTATTAATTTTGGTAGAATATCAAACATCCAATGAAAATAATTATTATTTCCACTTGCACCTTGAACTAAAGAAAATACAGATCCATCAAATTTTTTTTTAAGTCTAGTTCTGCCTTTTAATAATACAGAATTAAATGAAGAGTCTTTCAAGTCTCCTTTAACTTGTTGGTAAGAAAAATGATCAATGATTTGATTATTTTTTAAAAATGCTACATTTTCAACATAATCAGTAAAAATTGATCCATCTTTAATTTTAATTAATTTATAGTGATTTTTATCAATAATAATTTTTTCTGTTTTTATATCTTTTATCTCTTCATATTGAATTTGTACTTTTCCGTAAATAGATATAAATATTTTCGATATAATTAATTTATATAATAATTTGATAATTTTTTTTAAAGACATGACAATAATATCAAAATAATTTAAATTATGGTAATGTCAAACTTAGAAATATTCTGTGTTACCAATAAAAAAGTTTTTTTTTTAGAAAATACTAATTATAATTTAGCTGGTGTTGGAAAAGAGGATTTTAATAAAAACTATATAAGATGTGATGATGGAGATAATATATATTATAAGGAAAAAAACTATTCTGAATTAACATTTCATTATTGGTTCTGGAAAAATAGATTAAATAAATTTGATGATGATACTTGGATTGCATTATGTCAAAAAAGAAGATTTTGGCTAAATAATAGAAAAGAAGTTGAAAAAAATAAGCCAATTAAAGATAAAATTTTAAACTCAATTCCTGATGAATGGAACAATTTTGATTCAGTAATTTGTGAGCCAACATATTTAGGAACTAAATTATCTAAGTTGATTAAAAGAGGTTGGAAAAACATACTTTACAAGCCGAGCTTAATCTTCAACTATAAAAAAATTACAATAAAAGAACAGTTTGATATGCATCATGGTTTTGGAGTTATTGAAAAAGCTGCAAATTTATTGGGAAAAGAAGATAAAAAGGATTTTTTAAATTACATTTCAAATAATACAAAATTTAATGCTAACATCATGTGTGTAGCTAAAAAAAAAATTTTAAATTCTTATTTTAAAGCTCAGTTTAAATGGTTATTTGAATGTGAAAAAGTTTTTGGTTTCAAAGATTTAAAAAATTATGATCAAACCAGATTATATGCATTTTTAGCAGAGAGATATCTTTCCTTCTGGTTTAAAAAATATTCAAACTATACAGAGTGGCCATGGTTATTTTATGAAGAAAAAGAGAATGAATAAAGCTATTCTAAATTTTTGTCAGATATCTCTTAAAAATAATATACCCATTATAATTGAAAATTACCATGAATTAAAAAAATTATATAAATATATAAAAATTTACATAGTTTGCCCTGAAAGAGATGTTGTAGAATTTAGACAAAAAATAAATTTTGATGATGTTTCCATTTTATCTGAGGAAAAAATAATATCTTTTAACAGTTTTAAAAAAATTTATGAGAAAAATTCAAAAGATATTTTGTATAAAAATAATTTTGAGAGTAGGTTAAGTTGGTATTATCAGCAAATATTAAAAATTTCATTTGTTTTGAATTTTACAAAAGTAAAAAAAAAAAATATTATAATTTGGGATGCAGACACTTTAATTTTAAAAAAAATCGATTTTTTTTTTAATGACTCATCTATTTATTATGGAACATTTAATGAATTTCATAATCAATATTTTGAAACAAATAAAACTATTCTTAATTTTAAAGAAAAATTTCATATATCTTTTTTAACCCAGTTTGCTTCTTTAACAACTGATGAAGGAAAATTGATTTTGGATACTTTAAAATTAGATAATGATAATGAAAAAAAATTATATCTAAATTTATCTGAACTCATTTTAAAATCAATTTTTAAGACACATAAAATTTATAATGGCTCGATGTTCTCTGAATATGAATTGATTGGACAAATTAATTATGAAAATAGATTTAAAAAACAAAAACCTATTTTATCTCTTAGATTTGGGCTTAATGGTAAATTAACAAATTTTCAAAAGTTCATTGCTAAAATTTTTAATTTTAAACACGTGACCTATGAAAATAATCATTTTAAAAAAGAAAGCATTGCTATGCTTGAGAGAAAACAGACAAATACATATTTCTTTTTTTTAATCTTAAAAAATTTGATTAAGTTTAGTATTAAAAATTTTAGATTTAATATAAAATTTAAGAATAATTTATTAAAAAAAACGTAGAGAGATGGCTGAGTGGTTTAAGGCACGCGCTTGGAAAGTGCGAATAGTGTTAACTCTATCACGGGTTCGAATCCCGTTCTCTCTGCCATTTTTTTAATGTTTTTAGAGGATAATTAACTATATTAAATATTTTATGATTAAAAAATTTTTAGATTTAGGAATGCAACCTCTTGCTAATAACTACCTTAAAAAAAAAGATTTAATTAAAAAAAAAAAAGAATTATTTTATCATTTGGAAGTTGGATTTAACTCGAAAACAAAACTAATATCAATCTTAAATACAGTACCATCCAAAAAAATGTTTGATGATAATTATCCCTATAGATCTTCAATGTCCAAGACCATGCTTTTATCCTTTAAAAAACTATCAAAATATTTAAAGCTTTTTTACAAACCAAATTCTATTTTAGAAATTGGTAGTAATGATGGCTCGCTAATAAAAAATTTTAGCAAAAAAAAAGTAATTTGTGTTGAGCCGTGCAAAAATGTTGCAAAAATTACAAAAAGACTTGGTTATAAAACTTTTACTGATTTCTGGAATATTAATCTTGCACGAAAGATAAAAGCATTAAATAAAAAAAAAATTGATTTAATTTATTCGTCAAATACCCTAAGTCACATAAGTAATCTAGACTCAGTTTTTAAATCAATTTGCCATGTTATGGCTGATAAAGGTATTTTGATTATTGAAGATCCATCTCTTTTAGAGTGCTTAAAAAATGTGTCTTATGATCAATTTTACAATGAACATATTTATGTGTTTTCTTTAATATCGATTAATGAGGTAATAAAGAAATATGAATTAGAGGTATTTGATATTAAAAAATTGGAGACTCATGGAGGATCCCTAAGATATTACATCAAAAAAATTTCTAATAAAAAATTCAAAATAAGTAATCGTGTAAAAAAACAATTTAATGAAGAGCTTAAATTTAAGCTAAACAAATATTCTACTTTTGTAAATTTTAGAAAAAAAGTTGAAAAATCAAAAAAAAATCTAAAAAAAATTTTTTATGATATTAAAAAAAAAAGAAAAAAAATTATAGGATATGGTGCTACAGCAAAAGCCAGCACAGTTTTAAACTTCTGCAATATAAATGATGAGACTATAGATTATTTTTTAGATACAACTCCTGACAAAGTAAAAAAATTTATGCCTGGGACACATATCTTTATTAAACCTTATAATAAAAAAAGCTTAAATTCTGCAGATTATGTTTTTTTAGGTGCATGGAATTTTAAGCAAGAAATTTTTAAGAAAGAAAAAAAATTTTTAAAAAAGGGTGGAAAATTTATTACGCATATCCCAAAACCTCATGTAATTTAACAACTTTAAAAAAGTCATGAATAGTCTATCAAGTGAAATTACTATAATTATTATCCTTTATGAGGAAAAATTAAATTTAGTTTTGAGATGCTTGAAAAATTTAACAAATTTCAAAATTATTATTATAGATAATGCAGGTAATAGATTTCTAAAAGTACAAATTGAAAAGCATTATAAAATTTACAAGTATGTTTTGAATAAAAAAAATTATGGCTATTCAAAAGCAGCAAATCAGGCAATAAAACTTTCAGATACACAATTCATTTTGATGTTCCAAGCAGATGCGATAATTGACGAAAAAAATATACTCAAACTTTTGGAGGTGCACAAGAAATATGAAAATTCTTTCATTGTATCCCCAACGTTGTTTGATGAAGATAAAAATTTAAGTGTTAATTCAGGAAGTTTTCCAGAAAAAAATTTAAAAAAAACAACATTTATCCCTGAGGGAGATATTTGTGTTGAAACTGTTCTTGGATCAATAATGATGTTTAAAAAGCAGGATATCTTAGAAATTGGTTTGTACGATGAAAATTTTTTTCTTTATTTTCTAGATGATGAGCTTTGTAGAAGAATAAGAGATACAAAAAAAGCTGTTATACAAGTTTTAAGTGTTAAGGCGACTCATGCGCATGGTCAAATTAAAGTACGAAACCCTCTTAAAAAAACTTTTCTAAGACATTTTAACTTCACATTTGATGAACTCTATTATTTTTATAAGATTAAAAGACATGAAAAAAAATTAAAAGAATTAGAGGATAAAATACCAAAGTATTTTATCAAGCTAATATTAAACTTAATAGTCTTAAGGATTAATCGAATTGTATATTTTTTATCTAAGATAATAGCTTATTATAAGTTTAAAAAATTGCTTGATAAAAAAAATATTTCTAATATTTAGAAAAAATTTAATTTATCTTTTTTATAAACATTCCTTGGCCTGTTGGATAACTTATAAAATGCCCAATTTTATCTTTCAAAAAATCGTCGACAACTTCTTTAGTTGTTTCAAACATTCCGTAATCATCAAAAATCATAATCCCATTTTCTACAATTTTTGAATAAAAAAATTCCATAGTTTCTAAAGTTGTTTGAGATGAATTTAAATCTATATGCAGCCATGAAATTTCATCGGGATGATCCCCATTTTGAAATACATTAGGTATATAGCCTTTAAAAAATATTATATCTTTTTCAAACATTTGAAGATTTTTTTTTGTTTGTTCTATATTGAGATAGTCATAATTTCCTGATTGATCTTTATCTTTGTTATCTAAATATTCTTCTTTCATTTCACCAAAAGAATCGTACAGATAACCTTTAAAATTAATTTTTTGTGATTTGTAGGCTTTTAATGCAAAAAAAACTGTTAAACCATCACATACTCCACACTCCACGATATTAAATTTTTTCCCTTTTGCAAAATTTAAAGATAGGAGTGCACTGTTGTATATAATGTAACTTCTCCACTTTAGCTCTTTTAAAATTTTCTCATAATTTGTGTCTGGTAAATAAAATTGTGATAGAAAAAATTCTTTTTTATTAATTAAGAGACTTAATTCATCATGAAAATTATTAAAATTTTGATTATCAATACTTTTAGAGTTTATCCATGGGGGTTTTGAAAAAGTTGTAGTCATACCCCATCCAGAAAAAGACAGGTTATTGAAATTTTTTTCACCTTTAATATAATTTTTTAAAAAATGTATTTTTTTACTAATAAAACTTTTATTTTTTAACTTCTTATTTCGCCACTTATTTAAAAAAATTTTTTCTATTTCACTCATCTAATAGTTTTAATTAGACTATTATATATGACTTAATCAAAAACATATATAGTAAATTTAACTATTTAAATAATTGATTTATGGGTCTAAGAAAAATAATTAAAAAAATCTTATTTCCAGAATTAAAAATTAGGTAAAGCAAGATTTTGTATTTATTCCATACCAAGTTAACCACAATGTAGTTAACAGAGTTAACCTAGAATTTAGCATAAACACATATATATTATATGGGACACCCCCCCCATAGCACCCCACATACCCCTCAAACATATTGTTTAAGACTCCACAAAGTCAACGCAGACTTCGATATTAATTAAATATGACTCAAAGTACTGTGGAATAAATTTTGGGAATCCTTGTCGTCCATATGTTGTCCAGGGAATTACAATCTATTTATTTCCAATACTCTTGTTGTAAAATATAACGTTATTTAAATGTTTTTTTTGATATTGTTAGAGTTCCACTGAGGAATATTAAGGGTGCACACTTGGAAAGTGTGTGTACTGTTAAAGATATCCAGAGTTCGAAACCCTGTTTCTCTGTGATTAGTATATGCAGAGAATATACACCTTCTAATAAAATTTTTTATTAAAGATTAATGTTTTATATTTTCATTATTAGTTATATTTTACTCAAGTAATGAGTATAAATTATATAACAGAAAAATTTAACTACCTAGTGCCACTAAAAGTAGATCTGATACGAGTTGGCATGAATATGGATGGTGGCTATGTATTGGGAAAAAATGAAATTAATAAGATAGAACATATAATCTCTCTAGGGATGGGAAGCAAAAGAACTGATTGGAGTTTTGAGAAAGAGTATTTAAAAATAAATCAAAATATAAAAATAACTTTTTATGATCACACAGTTTCTCCCAAAAATTACTTGCTAAGTATACTTAGGATATTTAGAAGATTAATAAAACTAAGATACAAAATTAAAGACCTAACTGAAATGCTTAAGCATTTTTTTAGTTACGTTATTTTATTAAATAGTAGTCAGATTTCTCATGAAAAACAAAAAAATTTGCAAAAACCAAAAAAAAGAAACGAAACAAACGTAGAAGAAATTTTTAAAGATATCTCCTTCGATAATGTTTTACTAAAAATAGATATTGAAGGTTCTGAGTATGAAATTATAGATCAAATAATTAATTCATCACATAAAATTTTATCATTAATTATTGAATTCCATGAAATAGATAAATATGAAGAAGTTTTTGAAGATAAAATAAAATTATTACAATCTAAATTTGAAATAATACACATACATGGAAATAATTATACTGGAACACAAAGAACTAACTTACCAAAAACACTAGAGATAACATTTGTAAATAAAGAAAATTATAGAGATCATAACAAGGAATTTAGATATGACTTCCCAGTCAAAGGTATAGATTTTCCTAATAATCTAAATTTTGAAGATTTACATTTCTCTTTTAAAAAAAATTAGCAGAAATTATTTAGTTGAATTTTTAAAAGGTCAATTCAATCTTAAAAGATATAACTTTATTAAAAGAATAAAATTTATTTCTTAATCCCAATAACATGTAATTGGTCTCCTTTAATCAAATCAAGTATGTTTAATATGATTTCAGGAATTCGTTTAAAAGCACATAAAATTCTTAAGCTCAAGATATCTAAAAGAAAAGTGAAAGGTAGCCTTATCATACTTCTTAAAAGTTTTTTTAAAACTACAAAAGAAGTCTCTTTTACCAGATATGGATGATAGCCACATTTTGTTAATAGAACCTTTGTTGATTTGATGGAAAAAAAATTTAAGTGGGCCAGGGGTGCTACCATATTCCATTTAGTTTTCAGGAGTTGTGCTTTAAAAGAACTTGAATTTGGATAAGCTAAGAAAAGTTTATCACCAGTTTTTTGTTGCTTGCTAAATTTTCTCAAGACAGATACTGGATCAACAACATGTTCTAAGACATCATGAAAAACTAAAATATTTTTATTTTTTTTGCTTATTTTTTTTTCATTAGTATGAACTCCTTTAATTTTAAAAACTTTTTGTAGCTCAAGTCCCTCACAGTGCCAGCCAAATTTTCTAAATGTTTTTAATAGATTACAATTACCAGGGCCTATTTCGAGATAGTTTCCTTTTTTATAATTTTTCATAAATTTAAAAATCCAGTGATTAGTATTTAGTTTTTCTAATTTTAATGTTTTTGTAATAAAAGTTTTTTTTTTAATATTTGAAATAAATTCTTTATTAAAGACATACTCAGAATTTTTTTTATATAAGTTCTCTATAATTTTTTTCTTTGGCATTTTTGAAAGGAACCAGTGTTTACAATTTTTACACTCTAATAATTTACATAATTTTAATAAATCTGGATGAATACCATTCACAAAGCCATGAGTAATAGATTTTTTTTCTTTACAGATTGGACAATTTAGAATCTGATATAGTTGCTTCTTAATATTCATTTAATAGAGAATTCTATTCATATGATAGCTTTAGAGACTAGACAATATTTAATTTGCAATAAATACAATAATTTAATGCTTTTTTATATGTGGCTGTGTGTGTTTGCATATGTCTGTATAGTGTCATAAAAGTTAGATACAGGAATACCGTCTGTCCACTAAAAATTAAAAACTATTTAAAAAAAGGGACTTATTTATACATTTTTGAAGATTAGTATAATTAATTTCCCTCTTTTTTTTATAAAAATGTTATAATTATTTAATTTTCCATTACAAAAATATGAAAAACAACTCAACATATCAAGCAGACTC
>Ga0115004_10005391_pt1 | contig 10094 bp, 4 predicted proteins | sample ArcticOcean_MG_C_10_FD_88737 | JGI IMG/M metagenome (GOLD analysis project Ga0115004, IMG submission 88737) | Marine microbial communities from western Arctic Ocean - ArcticOcean_MG_CB11_90 | ecosystem: Environmental > Aquatic > Marine > Oceanic | place: Arctic Ocean: Canada Basin | collected... | reverse complement strand
TCTGAAAAATTTGATAAATTTAATATTATTCCAAATGTTAAAGAAGACCAAAAATTAAAATATAATGAACAAAAACTTATAATTTATAAAAGAAAAATTAATACAGATAATACACTAGCGAATCGTATTGATTTTGATTTTAAATTTACATTTACAATACCGTTTAAAGATGTATTGAGTGTAAAACTTCTAAAAGCAAGTTTAAAAATAAAAGAAGATAATACATTTTCAATTGGAACTGGTGATAATGATAATGGAACTAGTGGTGCAGATGCAAGTGCTTTTCATTATTATACATTAAATATTGATGAATTAGATTGTTTAAAAAGTGATAATTCAAATGCTTTAAATACAAATTCAACCGATTCAGGTAAATTAAATAAATTTAATGATGCTTTTGCTGTATTAAATGTTGAAAATGCTTTTGATAATGGAGAAACACAAGGTTCTTATGCAAATCATTATAATATTTATGAAAATTCTGAAATTATAAAATATTTTGATCCACCTTTACATGAATTAAAGGAATTTAATATAAAATTATTTCCACATAATTATAGTCATATTGTAAATAGAGGAAAAGATACATTTTTATTATTAGAATTTCTTATTAAAACAGCAGATGAAATAACCGTATATTAAAAATTTAAATTAATCTAAAATATTAATACAAAATATTATATTAAATGTTTATATTATTTATTTAAAACAATTATTTATATTATAAAATAAATAATGTTTAATAATTATCATTCTGGAAACTTTGATGATAATTTAGAAAATATAAATGGAAATGATTTAGATGATAATTTATCAAAAAAAATGAATAATGCTGATTATACAGAGACATTTGAAGACTTTGAGAAAGGAGATAATTTAGATGAATTTGAAAATAATTTTGAAAATGATACAAAACTTGAAGTATTAAATAATGAATTTACTGAAACTGTAAATTTCAATGAAACTAATAATTTAACTAACTTTATTACACCTGAAAAATCATTTGAAAAATATAATGTAATTCCAAATGATGGATTAAAATCAAATTTAATTAATAAACCTTATAATATTGTATTATATAAGGAAATTACAGGAACTCATACATTTACATTAAATGAGACTTTAACTAATATTGTTAGTATAAAATTATTAAGTGCTTATGGTTCATCTAAAAATGATACATCATGGGGGGGCAAATTCTTTGCAATACTACATATAAATGATTTACAAAAAAATATAAGTGCATATGATTCTAATGACCCAACTGATAATGATAATTCACTAAATAAATTAAATGACAGTTTTGCAGTATTGGAAAATTATGATAATTATCAAACAAGTTCAGGTGCTGGCAGAAATTGGTATAAAAATGAATTTATACATAATCATGATATTGTATATTTTGATCCACCTAAACCACAATTAAAAAATTTATCATTAACTATTTATGATACACCATTTACAAATAATCCCTCCGTCAACGCATTTCAATTACGATTAAATTTGTTAATTGAAACAACTGAAAAATTAAGAGTTTATTAATTAAATTATTAATTATTATTATAAATATAATGAATACGAATTTACATAATAGAGATTTAAATTATGAAAATATAAAAAATAAACCAATTAATATTAGTTTATTTAATAATATTACAGGAACACATACCTTTAATTTAAGTGAACCTATAAAAGATGTTGTAAAAGTTTCTTTAGTAAATGCTTATGCTTATGCAAATATGAATTCATCAAACTGGGAAGATAAATATGCAATTATATTACATATTGATGAATTACAAAAAAATTTTGGAGATAATAGTTCTAATAATAAATTAAATAATAGTTTTGCAATATTAGATAATTTTAAAAAAATAACTACTAATATTGATAGATTATTATTTAAAAATGAATATAAATATAATCAAGATATTACTTATTTTGACCCTCCAATTAATTCAATTAATAAATTAACATGTAGTATTTACGATAGTGAAAATGCAACATCTGTAAGCACTCTTCCTATTCAATTAAAATTAGAATTTATTATAGAGACAAAAGAAAAAATGAGAGTTTATTAAATATTTTTTATTAAATTATTGTTTTACTAATCTTAATACAAATTGTTTTTTATCATTTTTTAATAATAATCCAGCAAACTTTAAAGTATTAAATTTATCATATTCCCCTTTATCAAATAATTGTCCAGTTAATTTTTTTTCATTATCAAATAATATCATATATTCAATATCTTTAATTATTATAGTATTTAAATCCAATTTAACTTCTTCTTCTCTTTGTTTTTTCATATAATCCAATTCTTCTTTTTCAATTTCATTCTGTATTACAATATCTTTATCTTTAATATTAATTGGATAGGAAAAGCATTCTACATCTGGATGGTTTTTTTTATGTAAATGACAATCTACTGCTGATTTTTTTAATAAATCTAAAATTTTATTCATGATTTCTGCTTTTCTTTCTGCAATTCCATTTATTACTTGGTCTGTTGTATTTCCACCATCCATTTTTTGTATTTTTCTATCTTTTAATTGTTCTTTTGAGAAACTACATAAATATTTATATACATCTATATTCCTTTCAGATTTAGGTAATGCTAAATGACTTCCAGTTCGTGCTGCTCTTCCAATAACTTGATCCATTCTTATCATATTCCAATAAGGTTCTACTAAATGGACCTGTCTTACATTTTTTAAAGAAATACCTTCACTACCAGATTGGGTGATCATCATAACATTTATTAAAGAACCTCTTAAATTACCATTATTAATTTCTTCGGATTTCCAATGCATTTTATCCAGTTCTTTTGTAATTTCTTTTGGAACTTTAGTTAATTCATTATTAAATATATCTAATAATACTGATGTCATATCTTTATCACCAGTAAATTCACAATATTTAGGTTTATTATAATCTTCTTTATCAATATCTAGTATAAAAGTATTCTTCTGTTTCTTTATTTTAAATTCTGCATATCCATTTGCTTTTAATATCATCTTTAATATACCAATACCTTCTACTGTTCTAAATTGTGAATATATTAAAGCAGATCCTTTTGATTTTTCTAATAATTCTAAAATTTTATGAAACTTAGGAGAATATAATTTTAAATCAGAATCTTTCATTAAATATTTTTCTCTATTATCATAAAGTTCCGTTAATATTTCTTGTATTTTTTTTTGATAATCATTTTCATTATAATTTTTAGATGTAAATGTTAATTCTGGTGTAGTATCAATTTCTTTATTTTTAGTTGTTTCTTTATTTTTAGTTGCTTCTTTATTTTCAAATTTAACTAATTTATCTTGGATTTTTTTATGATACTCATCTACTACGTCCATATCTGTTAAAAGAAGTTTTAATTTACTTGGATATGGTCTTTCAATATCTTCTGGAAATGTAAAATTACATATTGCTCTAGAAAATGCCTTATAAACTTGATTTGCATCTGAATCTTCATTAAAACGTCTTTCTTTTTTTATTTCGTCAAAACGAACATCTGTATATTTTTTTAGTTGTATTTCTGACATATCAACATTTACTATTTCATTTTTTCTTATTTCTGGAAATAAATCCGATTTTGTATAGACAAAATAAGATACAGTTCCTAATATCCTCCTAATTAATAATTCTTCATTTTTAATTTTACCAGTATCTTCATTTATAAATAATTCATTAAATTTCCCTTCACTTGTAGGTAATGCTTTATATTCAAATGCCTTTTTATCCAAATTAAATTTAAAATCTTTTTTATTTAATTCATCTTTCAATTTTTTTAAGATAGTAATATCTTTTACATTTTCTGAATCTTTAATCAGTTTATAATCTTTATTTCTTGAAAAGTTGCTTGGAACTAAATTTAATATTATTTTTTTTTCTAAAGCATTATATGTAAAATTATCAATAAACTTATTTTCATCTAAAATACTTTCTAATTTTTTTATTTTTTTATCATCTAAATTTTCATTAGTATTTAGTTTATATTCTATTGTAGGTCTTTTAATTAAATTTATTAAAAACGCAATTTCTAATGGTCTATTTATTAAAGGAGTTCCTGATAGACAAAGTAATTTACAGTTTTTGGCATAATAAATTAATTCATAAATACTTTCTGATATTTTTGAACTATTTATCACTCGTGATATAAAATTATGAACTTCATCTATTATTACTATAGAATTATCAAATGGATTTATTGTATCATCTTCTGTTAATTGGTTTATTTTTTTATTATTTAAACCATTATAATGAAGTATATTGTATTTTTTAATAATTATATTATATAATTGTCTATTAATTTGTTCCTTTTGTTTTTCATTGTATTTATCATAATTAGATTTCTTTCCTTCTGTGGTGAACCAAAATCCACCATTATTATCATAAGTTTTTTTATCTATTATATCTAATATTTCCCCTATTTTATCTATTTTACTAATATCTTTATGATGAATATAACTCCAATTTTGATAAAGTGAATAATGAGGGTTACCACATTTTAAAACCTCATTCACATAATTTCTTTCTAATGATGCTGGAAGCATTACTACTATTTTTTTAGTTGTTCCTAAAAGTTCAGCTGTTGCAATTGAAGCACACGTTTTACCTACACCTAATCCATGGTATAATAAAAGACCACGAGAAGGCGAATCTTCTTGCATATAATCTCTAACAAACTTCTGGTGAGGAAATAAATCTAAATTTTTTGTATCATCTTTGGTATTTATACTTCCTATATCTAAATTAGTATTTCCTTCTTCTTGTTTTTTCAATTCATATTTATTAAAAATATTATGAATGCTTTTAACAAATCCTGCACGATTTGGAAGGTACCAACTAGGTGATGTTAATTCCGGTTTGTTGTCTCTTTCATTCGTATTTTTAATATATTTTTCTATTAAACTAATTATTTCTGTTTTACTTGTCATTATTATTAATTATAAATAATAAATTAATAAAAAATAGATTCAAATTTTTATATAAAAATTATTTTAAAAAGTTTCTAAATTTGAGGTTAAAAAATTTTTATTAAATTCGTATCCTCTCTAATTTTTAGTTATCTGGGTTAACAATTGTATTAATAGTAGATTGTAACTCTCTAAATAAAGCAATTTGGGTTTTACACATTTCTCTAATATATAATTTCCTATCAGCTCCACCACCTCCTTGTCCAGATTGTTTCTTCATATCGGTTTCAAATTCTTTTAAAGTTATAAAACCGCTCCTATCTGTATCTATTTCATTAAACATTAGTTGAATCATATTATCATCTATTTTTTTTTTGGGTAGTTGTCTGTTTATAGCACTTTTAAATTCAGATATATCTATACTTCCATTATTATCTGTATCAAGTTGGTTGAAATTTTGTATTATATCATCAAAAACATTTGATACATCTTTTTTTGGTATATCATCTGTTATTTTTCTCAATTTTTTATTTTCTGTTTCATTATATAATGCTTCAGCCAATTTAGATATATATTGATCAGATGATAATTTTATATTTTTTTTATTAAATTCTTCTAAAAATATTTTAGCTAAATTTTCGTTTTTATCAAAATAATTTTTAATACTTATGGGTGGATCATTTTTTTTTATCCGTGAAATTACAGAATTATTCAATGTTTTTAATTCTTCTTTTTTTGCATTTATACCTTTCTTCTTTGTATCTTTATTAGCAACTCTATCTTTTTCAATTTCACCCTTCTGTTGTATTAAAGCTTCTTCTTTTTCTTTGGCTAAAGCTTCTTCATCACATTCCCAACCTAAATCATTACGATATTTTCCATTTTCTTTCGTAGCATTACATATTAATTTCTGTTTTATTCTTTCATTTTTTGAAATATTTGCTACAACAAAAAACGCATACATATTATCAATATTTTGTAATTCCTGGGTTTCTTCATATTGTTTATATAAATTATCATATATTAATGTTTTATTAAAACTGGAATTTATATCTAATTTTTTATTATAAAACATTTTAGATTCTTCATAGTCAGCACTCATTAGTGTCATGTTATTACCCAATCCTTTTTTATTAATCATTAATTGCATAATACCATTAATATTTTCATTTATAAATATACCTTCTGCTGATTTTGTATATCTAAAACATTTTTCAGCATTATTTTTATAGTCTTCTATATAATTCTTATCATTAATTCTATCTAATATTTGTGTAAGTTTTAATATTGGATGTGGTTCTTTTAGTTCTTTTGGTTTTGAGTAATTAACTGCATCATTCATAGCTTTAATTAATTTAACTTTATTAGATTCTATATTGGATTGTTGTTTTAATTTCTGTAATTCACTTACCGATATACTATAATATGATACATTTGTTGATTCTGTATCATTAAGTAAAGCTTTGTCTATCTCCCCTTTTAAATTAGCAAAATTAAGACTAGTATGCTGTATATATGGTTTAAATTTTTTATCTAATTTAAGAGTAAGTTTAAATTTAATATTATCTTTTTTAGAGTTCGTATAATCATTTTTAGTGATTTCTTTAATAAATTTACTATAATCTTTATTAAAACCTAAATATAATTTATCTTCAAAAGTACTTCCTATTCCATTTAGTGGTAAAATTATTTTATTATCAGTTACTTTATTATGTTTCTGTTTTAAAATTAATAAATTAGGAATATATAAAATTAAATTTTCAATATCATTATTAGAAGTGGACTCTATTTTTATATTATTCTTATTTATATTAACTTCTGCATCTTGTAATAGTTTTATTTTAAATGGTAATCCTGATGTTCCTGTAGTATCTTGTAATATTGAATATTTTACTTTAATATCTTTTATTTTTTTTTCAATATCAATATCAATACCTTCAAATATATCATCAGTATCTTTTGGTGAAAGTGTTTGAATATTTTTTAAAATATTGCTAAAATTATTATTTAAAAATTCATCATTAATTTTACTATTTAAATTTATTTTCAATAATGCTTCACCTTCTTCACCAAAACTATCTTTTATAATTTCTTTTCCAGGTAAATCAACAATTATAAATGGTATTTTTTTATCATCTTTATTTATTATTAATTCATAACATAAGATTGACCTTGAACTATCTGGATTATTTTTAGTTTTTTTAATAGTTTTAATATTTATTTCACCATCTTTTAACGATCCAACAGAATAATTAATATTTGGCTTTATTTTTCCTCTTCTATCTTCAATTTCATCATTTATAGAATTTAATTTTTTTAAAAATTTTGGTAAATCTCTAATATTAATTTCTTGACCTGGTATATCATTTATTTTATCTACAACGGTTGACTCTGTAATTGAATTATTATCATCTATTTTATGATTAACATATTTGTGATAAACATTATTATTAAAATTATCTATTTTATTTAGACCCATTCCATAAATTTCATATATTTTAACTGTAACATCATCTACATTTTGTATAGAACTAAATATAGAAGATAATACACCAGGTGTATCTCCACCTCCAAAAATAGTAAAACTTTTACCAACTCCACTATAACCAAATGTAAATAACATTAATCCTTCATAATTATTAATTACATTTGATGCTGCTATATAAGGGGCCATTACTTGTGGTTTAGTTTTATCAAAAACTTTGTTAAAATATACATTAAAAGACTCACATTCTTTTGTATTGTTATCTTCTTTTTCTAATGTATTTATATCAATTGTTAATGTATCATAATTTACGGGATCACCTTTAGGTTCTTTGATACTAAAAACTCTTTTTGTTTCGCTTGATGTTTCTATTGGGATTTTTTTTTTAATACTATTCATAATATTATTATCACCATATTTATTAAGTGCTCCTTCATTATCATTAATATTACAAAAGAATTTTACTTTTTGTGTGCTATCACATGCTTTATATTGGTCTAAAAATGGTTTCATCTCAACATAAAATAATGTAGCAAATTTACTCATATCATTTTGACCATTATTTAATTCTTTAAAATTAATAACTTCATCATCAGTCATTGTGTTATATATATTTTTAAAAATAATATCATATATCATAATAGAAATAGATATTGGTAAAAATTTATAATCTTTGGGATCAATATCTACTTTACCTTTTAATTTTTTTACTAACACATCTAAAATAGTTTTATAATAAAAAAAAACTCCTCTGGTCATATATCCTTGATATACATTTATTTCCCCCTCTTGTATGTGTATCATATTATGTCGGTTTTTAATAGACAATATTAAATCTTTTAATTTTCTATTTGTACTTGTTCCTTCACTTAAATCTTGAAGAACTGGTTCTTGTGTAATATTTTCTTTATTAATTAAAAAATCTTGATAACTATTATTTCCTATATTTAATAACTTTATATCTTTATCTTTACCAGCATAAATATAATTTGTGTTTGAAAAATTAATATCAATAAAATTATTTTTTTTATCTTCCTTATAATTATAATTAAATTCATTTAATTCCTTATTTAGAGATACTAAATTAGTTTTATTAACTGATATATCATCATCATTTATAACTATTATATTTTTAGAAAAAAATCTATCAATATTATCTTTTTCTACTTTATCTACTAATTCTATTTTTGTTATATAATTTTTATTATTAGTGCCGATTTTCAAAAAGTTTTCTTCTAATATTTTTTTTAAATGATCATACACAATCATATAACTTCTCTCTCCTTGTATAGTTTCATAAAGATCAGCAATGTTTGTATCATTTTCAAAAATATAACGATTAATGTAATATTTTATTTCTGTTAAATAACGCGGATTATTATCATCTGTAATTATTAATTCTCTTTTGTTTTTTGACATTTCCTCAATAACATTTTCAGCATAAGTTTTTAACCATTTCCAATTTTTGTTATCTCCAGATGCATCTGGATTAAAATAATTATTCTTATCTCCAATTTTAAGTAAAAATTTATCAGCCTTTCTATAAAATAAATCTTTTGGTCCTTCTGTCATAATTATTATTATAATTATACAAATATTTTTATAAATACATAACAAAATACGGAATTAATATTAATACATTAATAATACATTGAACATTCACTTTACTTTTATCTTTAACATAATCATCATAAGCAAATAAGAATAAATAAATTACTACAACACTTGATAATAAATCTGTGAATAATACAGAAGCAACTTTCTTTAAACCTAATGTAAATAATCCGATAATTAACATAAATGAAGAAACTATATCTATGAATATATTTTGAAATACAAATTTCTGCTCACTTTGTAATAATTTTTTATATAAAATTATTCTATACATTTTGAATACCATTAAAGGAACTATGAAATTATGAAGAGGTTGTTTAATTTGTCTAGGAGGATAATAATATTGTCCTGCGTAGTGTCCTCCATAAAGTTGTTGATTATTGAATGAATAATTGAAATGTTCATTATAATTATAATAACCAGCACCCAAAAATGTGCTAGTTAAATGAGTGTTAATATTATTTGAGCCTAAATTGTCATAATATGTTCTATTTACTTTATATTTTTTCTGGCTAATATCAAGTATAGCTTTGTCATTAATTTCATCAGCTGGTTGTATAGCTGATGTTTCTGTAATAGTTTTTGACGCTTGTTGTGCTTTAACTGAATCTAAACCAACATAATCAAATTTAATTAAATATAATAATTGTTGAATATTATCTATTTGTTTTTCATCTGGATTTGGTAAATAATTACCATCTTTTGAAACACCAAATAATGGTTGATAAAATTTATTTAAGTCTTCATTAAAAAATTCGGGCCCATTATCATTAGATTGAAGTATTAATAATGGTGATAAATTATTTAACTTTTTTAATTCTGGTATATTATTAGATACTTGTATAATTTCTTTATTTTTATTAATAAAATCTTCTACATTTACATTATTATCGAGTTTACTTCCTCCTTTTTTTAAAATTGTTTTTAATTTGTTGTTAAATAAGAGCATACCTTCTCCATTTGGTGGTATATATTTAACTTCGGTAGTTTGGGATAATAGCGGTTGTTGTTTAGCGGAAGGGTTGGTGAGTTGGTTTTGTTGGTTGGTGGCGGTGGTGGAGGTGGCGGTGGAG
>Ga0115004_10005386_pt1 | contig 10105 bp, 8 predicted proteins | sample ArcticOcean_MG_C_10_FD_88737 | JGI IMG/M metagenome (GOLD analysis project Ga0115004, IMG submission 88737) | Marine microbial communities from western Arctic Ocean - ArcticOcean_MG_CB11_90 | ecosystem: Environmental > Aquatic > Marine > Oceanic | place: Arctic Ocean: Canada Basin | collected... | reverse complement strand
TTGCTCTGGATTGCTGCTTAAGCACTTATAACGACTATAACGCTCATTGGATTACGCGTTTTACAGCAGTTGTGTTCGTGATCGGACTTTTTGGTGGGTTTTACGTCCTAGGCGAGCTGGCTTCTTAGTGAGCCGCTAGCCAGATAAAGCTCACGACACAGAGGTTTGCCCCTCAGAGCGAACGAGGCATCGTTGACTCGATTGACGTGATAAAAAGATCGTTCAACGATGTGAGTCAAGACGCGACGCTTACAAGACCTTTAATCCTGAGTCGCCGGCAAGGTTCCCACGGCGACCAACCTTGAAATACCTTAGTGCCTACAGTACCTCACCGCGAAGAACTTTTGCGTCGTATTCCTCAATCGTGATCAGGCCGCGGGATGCCGCCTCGGCACGGTCTGCATCACTTAAAACATCCTGTAAAAGATCAACGCGTTTCCACAGTGCCAGTTCTGCCAAGCCCGCAGCGTTGGGTAAATAGGGCGATTGTTCAACCGGTTGTAGTTTGTGAACGTAGCGCGGGCAATTGACCCACAGATGCTCAATAGAAATCTCAACCACTAAGTTTGCCCCGGGGTAACTGTCCAGCATAGGCCCCTGCCGAAGGCACCGAGCTTCTCCGCGAACCCGAATGCGCTGGGGTGTTTCGAAATCGACGAAGAGCAGCCCAACTTTTTTCTGTGCCTCAATATTACCCATCGACATAAACATGCCGTTGCCATCGTAGTTCGGGAAGTAAAGAGTGCCAGGGTCGGTCACGCGCACAAAGCCGGGCGCGCCGCCCTTATAGGAGCAGGACGGAAACCCGGCTTCATCGATTGTCGAAAGAAAAAACATATTCCGGTTATGGATAAACGCGGTCTGCTTATTCGATAGGGTCTCGGTGACGACGGCATCAACAATCCGATCAGCCAACGCGGTGGTGCTGAACTCTTGCTGCATCTGGCGCTGAGTGGGGGTGAAAAAATCTGTCATGTTGGTCTCCGGATCGATTGATGCCAAAAGTATCTTTGATGTCATCCGCGAGCGCAATCAGGTTGGGTGCCCTGCAGGATGAGACGGTCTCTTTTTATGAACGATTGTGGCAATCGTCTTGATAAAAGCGCACAACGGCGGGTCAGTCGAGGGATCATGGTATTGGCAATCCTTATTGGTTTTCGGAGCTTGCCGTTTCTTGTGGATGCTTATGGATGCCCGGTTTGAAATCTTGACTCGGAAAGCCGCAGAGATTGCTTTGCGCTGAACAGCGTTGTCCTCGCAGGGCGGGTCGCTAGAACCCGGCCCTTTGCCCGACAGCCCGAAGGTTCGGGCAGGCAAGGGTTCTGCCAGAGCGAGTTTGAGAATCGTGTCGTTAGCGCTGACCATTCTGCTTCGTTTTGAATGCGCTTACGGCCTTGGGTCAGCGCTCGCCATGGTTATCGCGTGTTGGTTTGGCCACCGTCGACAGGAATAAGCTGTCCGGTAATAAATTTCGAGGCATCCGAGGCAAAAAACACCATCACTGGCCCGAGGTCGGTCAGAGGATCGCCGTACTCACGACCCAGGGCGATCGAGCGATGGTTCATCCAGTAAGATTCGGTTTTCTGTGCTTCGGTCATGCCGCTTTTGGACTCATGGTACATGGGCGTCGCCATGGCCGGTAAAATTGCGTTGACTCGAATGCCTTCCATGCCCCAAGCACCGGCCGCGCTTCGGGTCCAGGAGTGCACCGCGCCCTTAGAGGCTGAATAGGCGACTGCCGAGGGTTCAGCGCGCTGACCGGAAATAGATCCAAAATTAATGATCGAGCCGCCACCGGCGGCCTTCATATGGTGGTACGCGGTTTGATTGGTAATCATCGTACCGCGAACATTCACAGCAAACATTTGATCCCAATGCTCGACAGACACATCGCTTGCCATCGATCCGGCTTGGATTGCCGCGGGATGAGCCAAGACGTCTAAGCCGCCAAGCCAGTCAACGGCGGCTTGGAAGGCGGTCACCACGCTGTCTTGATCGGCGATATCAACGTGCAAGTAGCACGCCTCACCAGGACCCAGCGCATTGGCGTCGGCCGCTGCTTGACGCCCTGCGTCATCATTAATATCCATGCCAACAACCCGCGCGCCCGCTTGAACAAAGGCCGTGAGGGTTGCCAGTCCCATGCCTCGGGCAGAACCGGTCACGATGATTCTTTTATGTTCCAACATATTGCGTCCTTAGGTTTCTGTTTGACGGTTTTTACAGTGCTAAAAAATTTTGATCCATTGTCTGGTGCTCAGCGATCGCGCTGAAGATTACGGTTCAAGCGTATTGTATTGCGTTTTAACCCCAAGCAGACGCGCGATGAGCCTGCACAGTCCTATCTGTATCAGGCCTCTTCTTGAACATTCATCCGCTGGTTACATCAGTCTCGGTCAAGGCTTGGTCCTATGATGACGGTCCTGATTGAGGGCGCGTCATATCACCCAGCCTGTCGGTGACATTACCCCGTCGTCTTGGGTCGATCAATTACTTGGTTTGCTTTGATCGCTCAAAAAAAGCGATGCGCAAGCGGGTGTGTTAGCGTGATCTCTGTTGAGGGACTGTCGAGCAGCGATTGCCGCAGGCAGCGAAACGTTGAAGGTTGAGGCCTTATTTCCAGCCCAAACAAGAAAGACTTACCCAAATACCGAATACCGAATACCGAATACCGAATACCGACTACAGAATACCTAAGCCCTAGGACCGAATTCCATCCGGCATCGGGCAAAGCACTGGTTGCACTGAAAATAAACACCCAAGTCTCTGTCGAGACTTAAATCACGAGGCGCATGCGGGTCCTGTCTTGCCCGAGCAGAGCATGATGGTTGACACCAGTGCGCTGTGTTTTCCCGTTCGATTGGGCCGCTTGAAACACCAGGATGCCATTAAAACGAAGAGACCCAGGCAATCAGTCGAGATCGGCAGCCTGGATTCGCGCAAGTCGTGCATCTTCCTCGGCAGCGGCGGCCGAGATCTCCACCAGGACGGAATCAACATCGGCGGCCTGGACCGGTTTTTCGAATTCCCCAGTGAGCTTGATGCCTGGAGCTAAATCGCCCGCCTCATAATGGGCCCAAATTTCATCCGCATAGGCGGTTTGCAATAGCGCTGGTGCGAATTGGCCATAATATTGCCGCAAGTTGTTCACATCTCGGCTCAGCATCGATTGCGCATGATTGTTGCCCGCGGCATCGACCGCCTGGGGAAGATCGATAATCACCGGGCCTTGTTCGTCTACGAGGACATTGAACTCCGACAAGTCGCCGTGAACCAATCCAGCGCACAGCATTTTGACAACATAGTCCATAAGGGTTGCATGGTGCTCGAGGGCGGTTTCAGACGATAACAGGATGTCGCCCAGGCGAGGCGCAACATCGCCGTCTGCGCCGCAGATCAGTTCCATCAGCAGAACGCCGTCAACACAAACGTAGGGTGTTGGCACTCTGACCCCGGCATCCGCTAGCTTGAACAAAGCGTCAACTTCAGCACTTTGCCAAATCGTTTCGGTTTCTTTGCGGCCGAATTTCGATCCCTTCTCCATGGCCCGACTGCGGCGACTATTGCGTACTTTTCGGCCTTCTTGATAGGTGACGGCCTGCTTAAAGCTACGTTTCGCCGCTTCTTTATAGACTTTTGCACAGCGGGTTTCAGTGCCGCATCGCACAACAAAGACATCGGCTTCTTTGCCGCTCATCAATCGGCTGACGACAGAATCGATAATACCGTCATCAATAAGGGGTTGTATTCGCTTGGGGATTTTCATGCGGCTTTTTAGCGTATTCTGGTTTGAATTGACAGGGAAGATTGCGTTTGGGCACCTTTGGCACGGGATGATGGCTTCGTTTCTTTTGAATTAAGCGTTAGATGCGCGCGCGGCCGGGTCAACCGCGGATTTTGGTGAGCGAGGCAACAACGGTCTGTTACGGCGTCAGCTTATGCGCCAATTTAGCGTCACGCGGCGCTGCAAAACGGTGTCAGCCAGAACAGGGGCCGTGAGGGGCCGAATTCAATCCCCGCAAGGCGGGCTTTAAAAACATGGTCACTGCGTTATTGCAGGGCTTACTGATCGGCGGATGCTAGGGCGCATCGTTTAATGCCGCCTCAAACAACGCCAAAGCCTGCTCGGTAAATTGCAGCATATTATCTGCTCGATCTACCGCGTGGGTTTCAATTAAGCACGTTCGGTCCATGGGTCCGCTAATGCCAATCACACTGGTCCCGGGTCCGTGGCCATAGGGCGTCCCCGTTGGCCCGGCGGCGCCGAGTTCTGCAATGCCCCAGGTTGTATTGAGTTTGAGCCGTGCGGCGCGAGCAAACTCTAAAACCATGGCCTCGGTTAAAGGTTGTAACGACGCGACCCGGGCTTTTTCAAGATCGAGGAAAGCGCGTCGTGATGCCAAGGTATAAACGACGCTGCCCCCTTGAAAGTAAACCGATGCCCCGGGCACAGATAACAGGTTTGCCGAAATCAGGCCGCCGGTTGAGGACTCGGCAACCGAGACCGTTTCTTGCCGTTCGGTCAGTCGCTGGCCAATGCGCAGGCTTTCTTCAAAAAACATAATGACCCCGTTGGTTGAGCATGCAGGGAACACGTTAGCATGATTTTTCGTCACCCAGTGGGCTTGATGTCTGGGCCTTAACCCTGCTCGATCGGCTTCTGATCGGCGCTGGAAGAATCGGTTTGGCGGGGTTGATTGGGTCTGTGTTACGGGTTTTCGGGCAAATCAATGGCTCGCCCAAAGGTCGTTGATTGATCTGCCGCGCAACCAGTGGCCTGTCTGCCCTCAGAATAAAAGATCAGCGGGTTCCCGCTTTGGGCGCGGTAAGGCCTAAAGGCTTGCCCGGCTTGCGGGCGAAACAGGTCGATCACCCGCTGGTGTGCAGTCCTGCCTGGTGCGCTTTGCGGTAGGCGCGCAATCAACCCGGATGTGCGGCACCAATGACAACGCCTGAACGGGCGTTAGCCCTTAGATGCGGCGAGTTTGGTTTCGAGCGAGGCCATCACCAGATCGCCAAAAGCATCCGTTGCAACGGTTTTTAGATCAACCCCTTGAGCCCTCAGATCGGCGGTCGTATAGCCGTCCTCAAAGACGCTCTTCATGGCCGCCCAGACCAGTTCGGATTCCGATTTCATACCAAAACTCATCTCGAGCATCATCGCAACCGACCCGATCATTGAGTAAGGGTTGGCGATATTGCGACCCGCGATATCCGGCGCGGAACCATGGGAGGGTTCATAATAGGCTTTGTCGGGTCCAACACAGGCCGACGGCATGAGGCCCAGCGAGCCGAGAATCCCGCCGCCTTGATCGGACAAAATATCGCCAAACATGTTTTCCATGACCATTACGTCAAATTGCCCTGGGTTGAGGCAGAGTGCGGTGGCGGCCGCATCAACCAGCATTGGAATGACTTCAACATCCGCATAGTCTGCGTGCACTTCTTCGAGCACTTCATTCCAGAGCACGCTCGACATTAAAACGTTACTTTTATGGATGTTGTGTAGGCGATGGCCGCGATTGCGCGCTTGCTCGAAGGCAACCGTTAATACGCGCCGAATCTGAGCCTCGTCATAGGACAAGGTCTCGTGCACGTAGCGTAAACCGGAAGCGTTGATGCCACGCTCTTTTGCGCCGAAGTACAGGCCGCCCACGAGCTCGCGAATTAGAAGGATATCAATGCCATTTTCAATGATCTCCGGTTTTAGAGGCGAAAAATGAGCCATCTCTTTGCTGAGATAAATTGGACGAAAGTTGGCAAAGGTTTGATAGCGCGCTCGAAGGGGCAATATCGCGCCGCGCTCGGCTTGTTCATCCACCGGAATTTTCTTGGATTCCTCATAAGACAATCCCACCGGGCCCTTTAATATGGCGTCGGCGGCATCGCAAATGACTTTGGTTTCATCCGGAAAGCTTTTGCCATGACTAAAATAGGCATGCGCGCCGAATGGCGCATCAATGAGATCAAACGTGCAGTCTCTGTGTTGGCTCACGGCGTCAAAGACGCGGACGGCTTGGGCCATGATTTCTGGACCAATGGCGTCGCCCGCCAAGATAGCAACTTTATAAGCGTGACCCACGTAGCTTCCTCCCCGAAAAACCGCAGATGCTACCACACGGCGCCTCGCAGCACATAACGGGCCTTTGGTGCGGGCGAAGACGATCGGTCGCAGCTTTGGGAAAAGGCGGATTGAAGTTAAGGCGGAGAACTAGATTGGGCAAGCAAGCCTAGATCGATTGGTTGATTAATGTGTCGACGGCCCGGGCCGTCTCGCCGAGACGGAACACTCCGAAAACCTAAGCATCAACCATCAAAGACCGAACCCCAAAACGCCTCCGAAAACGCCTAAGGTGCCGGATCAGTCCGCTAATACCGATAAAAAGGCGCGATCTCGGGCAGCCAAAGCGCTCGGGTCTCATCCAGCAGGCTGATCAGGTCATTGAGGTGCAAGGTATCGTCATCGACCCAATGTCTAAGCTGCGAGCCGCCGTTGATGATGTCGATGGGCAGGCGGTCGATCTCATATTCGTATTCATGGTGCCGCCAGAGCTCGGCCGCTGGCTGCGCCAGCTTGAGTAATTTGAGGGCGTAAGCAATGACCAGAAAAGGCCGAAAGTTGTCGGCATTAAAGGCAGGCTGGTCGGTATGGATTTGAAGCCCGTGGCAGAGCGTGCCTTGGTGTTTGTGGAAGGTGGGTTCGAAATAACAGGGGCGAAGTACCGCGCCAGCCAACGCATTGGAAAGGCTTGATTCAAGCTCGGCCTTGATGTGCTGCGCTGGGAAGTCGGGGCTGCCAATCACTTCGAGGGGAAAGGTTGTGCCTCGGCCCTCGGATAAAGTGGTGCCTTCTAATAGCACGGTGCCTGAAAACGATCGGGCCATGTTGAGACTGCTCGCATTCGGGCTAGGATTTACCCAAGACAGGGCGGATGGCCAGCCAAACGTTGGGTGCGCGTTCGGCGAGTAGTTTGCCATGTCAATCACGCTAAGGTTTGCCGGTTGCGGTAATTGCGCGTTCATCCAAAGCGCAAGTTCACCGATGGTCAGCCCGTAGCGACAGGGCAGGGCGGCGGCGCCCACGAAGCTTTCCTGGCCGGCTTCGAGCCTGAAGCCGTCGACGCCTCTGCCTGCTGGGTTCGGGCGGTCAAGGACCCAAATTTCAAGATCCGTTGCGGCTGCCGCCGCTAAGAAATATTGTAAGGTGGTGATATAGGTGTAGATTCGGCAGCCGAGGTCTTGCAAGTCGAACAAGATGACGTCGAGACCGGCTAACATCTCGATTGTTGGTCGTCGGTGATGCCCGTACAGGCTATAAACCGGCATCCCATGGGTTGGATCCAAGTAGTCATCTGATTCAATCATATTGTCTTGCTTGTCGCCTCGTACGCCATGTTGCGGTCCAAAAACGCATTTCGGGCGAATGCCTTTGTCGATTAAGGCATCGAGCGTATGGCGAAGGTCTTGCGTCACAGACGCGGGGTGCGCCACCAAGCCCACTTGGCATTTTTTTAAAGCGGCCAAGCGAGAAGAATCGCGCAATAGCCGTTCAAGGCCAAACTGAAAAGTCATTGCAGCACCCATTGCATATGATGATCCCTGTGATGGAAGTCTGGCGTTGCGCCATGACGGATTGAGAAATAGTTGAGCTGGGTTGCGGTCGCGATGACGGCGGAGGCGCCCAGGCTTAGGGCAAGGCTCCCTTTTTCAAGCCCCCTTGCTTCAAGACCCATTTTTTCAAGGCCCTTTTTTTTAAGAATTGGTTTGATGTCGATGTTCGCTTCAAGGCGGTAGGACTGTGCGCTGCGCACTGCCTGCAATCCCGCAAGGGAATAGGCTTCGGATTCCCGTTGATCCTTTCGATAATCGCTGAATTTAAAACAGTTCCAGTTCCCATTGGGGGCGAGGTTCAACTCCCAATACGCGTTGGATTCGAGTTCGCCGATGAAGAGTTCAAAGCAGTGGTGCTGCCAGAGTCCAAATTGCCGTTGGCCAACGCGGTTGGTAATCGGGAGTGTTGCCGCGAGCGAGCCCTCGAGCTGAACGATCAGGCGCAAGGACGAACTTGATTCAAGCAAGAGTTCATAGCCCAGATGCTGAACCGCGGGGCAAGGGGAAAACGGAGCAAGGTCAATGTGCATGCGTCTGTCAAGTCACCTAGTTACTGTCTGCTAGTGTATCCTAGTGATCTCAAAAATTTGAAAGGAAAATGGGCATGACGGCATATGACTATGACTTATTTGTCATCGGTGTCGGGTCCGGTGGGGTTCGCGCGGCGAGAATGAGCGCGCAGTATGGCGCACGCGTGGCAACGGCTGAAGAGAAATTCATGGGGGGTACCTGTGTCAACGTCGGTTGTATCCCGAAAAAACTGTTTGTTTATGCCTCCCATTATCATGAGGATTTCAATGAATCAGCGGGCTATGGTTGGCAGTCCGAGCCTTCGAGTTTCAACTGGCAAACCCTGGTTGCGAATAAAGATCAGGAGATTTCACGATTAAATGGCATTTACCAGGGTCTTCTTGATCAGGCAGGGGTTACCCACTTTGAAGGACGGGCAAGAATCTTAGATGCCCACACCATCGGCATTGATGGCAAAACGGTGACCACCGATAAGATTCTCATTGCCACCGGCGGCTGGCCAACGAAACAAGATATCCCCGGCGCGGAACACGTCATAACCTCCAATGAGGTGTTTTATTTAGAGCACTTGCCTAAGCGTGCCCTCGTTTTGGGTGGCGGGTACATTGCCGTTGAGTTTGCCGGCATTTTTGCAGGGCTTGGGGTCACAACCGAGTTGGCCTATCGAGGGCCCCTTTTCCTGAGGGGGTTCGATGAGGATGTCCGCACAATGGTGAAGGACGAACTGCTAAAGAAAAATATTGATTTGCAGTTTAACGCGACCCTCGCATCCGTCACGCGCAATGCCGATGGCACGTTGCAGGCGACCTTCACCGATGGCCGCACGTTGGAAACGGATCTCATCTTGACGGCCACGGGCCGTAAACCCGCGGTCGATGACCTGGGGCTTGAGACCGTCAATGTGGCCCAGCGTGAGAATGGTGCCATTATCGTTGATGCGTTTTATCAAACCAGCGAACCTAACATTTTCGCCTTGGGCGATGTGACCGATCGAATCCAGCTGACGCCGGTGGCCATCCATGAAGCCATGTGTTTTGCCAGCACCCAGTTCGCAGGCCACAGCAAGGTGATGGATTATTCAGGCATTGCGACGGCGGTATTTTGCCAACCTAACATCGCAACGGTCGGTCTGACCGAAGCTGAGGCGAGGGCGCAGTTCAACTCGATTTCTGTTTTCCGCTCTGAGTTTCGCCCGCTGAAACATACGTTAACCGGCAGTCTTGAGCGGAGCCTCATGAAAATGATCGTTGAGGATGCAAGCGACCGAGTGCTTGGTATCCACATGGTGGGTGCCGAAGCTGGCGAGATTATCCAAGGGCTTGCGGTGGCAATGAAAGCGGGCGCCACAAAGGCGGTGTTTGATCAAACCGTCGGCATTCACCCGACTGCCGCAGAGGAATTCGTCACGATGAGATCGCCCGTGGCATGACGCCCGCAGTGGCGGGTGTTGATGGCTGCAAGGGTGGGTGGGTTGTTGTTCAAATCCAGTCTGGTGTCGTGACGGCAACCCTCGCCTCAACGTTCGAGGCGGTTGCGTTCATGGCCTCAAGCGGACCGCTTTATGTGGATATGCCAATTGGCCTTCCGGAAACCGAAGATCGCCAAGTGGAACGCCTGGCTCGCCAACGCCTGCCCGGTCGAACAGCCAGCGTCTTTAACGTCCCAGCTCGCTCTGCTGTTTATGCTGATAACTATGAACAGGCTTGTGCCTTCAACCTGAAGGCCCAGGGTAAAAAGATCTCGCTACAGTCTTGGTATATCTGTCCAAAAATAAAAGAAGTCGACCAAATTTTACAGGCGCAACCAGGGCTCCGACCCCGCGTGCTTGAAGCGCATCCCGAGTTGCTGTTTGCAACGTTTTCAGGTGCGCCGATGCGCTATTCCAAAAAACAAGCGGCCGGGCAAGACGAGCGAATCCAGCTCCTTGAGCGCAATGGTTTGATGCCGCGCTCGGTACTGTCAT
>Ga0115004_10005383_pt1 | contig 10110 bp, 8 predicted proteins | sample ArcticOcean_MG_C_10_FD_88737 | JGI IMG/M metagenome (GOLD analysis project Ga0115004, IMG submission 88737) | Marine microbial communities from western Arctic Ocean - ArcticOcean_MG_CB11_90 | ecosystem: Environmental > Aquatic > Marine > Oceanic | place: Arctic Ocean: Canada Basin | collected... | reverse complement strand
CTAGCAATTCAGAATGTAGCTTCAGCCGGTGATAATATAGTCGCGTCACCATACCTTTATGGGGGAACATACAATTTTTTTACTAACACTCTCTCCAAAATGGGGATCGAAGTAAGGTTTGCTGATCCGGCAGATCCAGAAACCTTTGAGAAGTTGAGCGATGACCACACTAGGGCGTATTTTGGTGAAACTTTGCCTAACCCTCAGCTTGTTCCATTTCCTATTTCGGATATCGCAAAAATTGGTTTAAAAAGAGGTATTCCTCTTATCGTTGATAATACTGCAGCACCAATAACATGCCGCCCATTTGAGCACGGTGCTGCTGTAGTCGTGCATTCTTTAACTAAGTTCATTGGCGGTCATGGAACGTCTATAGGCGGCGTTATTATTGATAGTGGAAGTTTCAACTGGACACAAAACCCAGAACAACAACCAAACTTTAATCTTCCTGATGGAAGTTATCATGGTGCTGTGTGGGGTTCATTAGTACCTGAGGCTTTAGGGGCACCAATAGCTTTCTCTATAAGAGCTCGTGTGGTTCTATTGCGGGACCTGGGTCCATCTTTATCACCATTTAACGCTTTCCAATTCATACAAGGTCTGGAGACCCTCCCACTTCGCTTTGAACGCCATCAATCAAATGCTGTGAAACTTGCAGATTATTTGGACCAGCATCAGAAAATTATATCAGTAACTTATCCCGGACTTTTTAAAGGAAACAGCAAAGTACTTGTAAACTCCTATCTAAACGCCGGACATGGCGCATTGATGGGGATTGAGATTAAAGGAGGCGTAACAGCTGGAAAGAGCTTCATTGATAACCTTAAACTAATTTACCATGTAGCTAATATAGGGGATGCACGCACACTTGCCATTCACCCGGCCTCAACTACACACTCCCAGCTTTCTCCTGAAGACCAAATTAAAGCTGGGGTGAGCCCAGGATACGTGAGACTGTCAGTTGGCCTTGAGCATATAGACGATATTATTGACGATGTTGAGCAAGCATTAAAAGCATAATTCTAACAAATAATGCATCAAGTTGACTTTAAGTATTTAGTCAGATCACCAAATACTTAACAAATAAACCCGTAGGTCTAAAATTCTACATAGTAGCTAGTAGAATATCATGCGCTAAGTTAATTAGATCCAAACAGATAATTATAGTGGGGAAAAACTTATGGCCTTGTATGAGAAAATGGTAGCTGCGTGGGATAAACGAGATGGTCAAGCTTATTTGGACTTACATCATGATGATTTCCAGATGACATGGCATTCAAGCGGCAGAGTTTCAAAAAAAGAAGATAATTCTGCTGAACAAATGCAAGCAATTATGGAACGCTCGCAAATAAAAGCACGTCGTTGTATTTACGAAAACGATGATCTCGTAGTGCAGCATATGTTTGCAGATTATGAAAATGGCACGAAAGATGCGACTATGCATGTCACACTAAAAAAAGATGGCCTGTTATGGCGTACTGAAACAGGTGTTACATCGCTAGAAACTGAAAGCTAAAACAATCTAAGGCAGGTCATAGTGTTAAAGAGCCAGAGAGCTGCCTTTATTTTGCAGCGTTTAAATGAACATTACCCAAAAACACCGACCCCACTAATACATAGTAGCATTTATGAGCTCCTAATTAGTGTATTACTCAGCGCTCAATGTACCGATGAACGAGTTAACAAGGTTACACCAACGCTTTTCAAAAAAGCCAGCACCCCATTTGAAATGCAACATGTTCCGTTAGAAACTGTCTATAAAATAATTCGACCTTGTGGATTAGCACCAAAAAAATCCAAGGCTATAGTGCAACTTTCAAAGATTCTTGTGGAAAAATATTCCGGAAAAGTACCTAAAACCTTTGAAGAGTTAGAAACACTTCCAGGGGTTGGGCATAAGACTGCGGGCGTGGTGATGTCTCAAGGGTTTGGGTACCCTGCATTTCCTGTGGATACGCATATCCATAGGTTAGCTCAGAGGTGGGGTATTACCAAAAAAGGTAATAATGTTGTGCAAACGGAACGTGACCTAAAAACGGCGTTTCCGGAGCATGAGTGGAATAAGCTGCATCTACAAATTATCTTCTATGGTCGAGAGTTTTGTTCAGCCAGAGGCTGTGACGGACGTGTTTGTGAAATTTGTAAAACATGTTACCCCAACAGAAAGTATCCGTTCAAAATAAAAAAGTCTTAAAACTTCTACTTAATTGATTAAATACAACTTTTGTTATCGAAACTAAGTCTGGTGACGCCGATTGGAGGTTTTTGGTCTTCCTACTATAGTTAGCTTCGCATCTGGCCGTTTCGTTTGACTAATAATTTTGCCATTTGCAATGACGCAAAGCCGAGTTGCACGCAGGCGCAACGCTTCAATTGGATTACGCGCATCAAGAATTACTAATGATGCCTTAGCACCAACGTAAAGACCGTAGTCCTTAAGGCCCATAGTTTTTGCATTATTCACTGTGACCATATCAAAGCAAGTTTGCATCTCTGTTGGGCTCGTCATTTGAGCAACATGTAATCCCATAAACGCAACATCAAGCATGTCGGCGGTACCAAGCGAATACCAGGGGTCAAGAACACAATCCTGCCCCCAACCAACATTTATCCCAAATCCCAACATCTCCTTCACACGCGTTAATCCCCGCCGTTTAGGGTACGTGTCATGCCTACCCTGGAGAACTATATTGATTAACGGATTGGGAATGGCATTAATTTCTGCCTCCGCAATCAGTGGTAGAAGCTTTGATACATAGTAATTATCCATTGAATGCATTGACGTTAGATGTGATCCAGCAACTCTTCCCTGCAGTCCAAGACGCTGTGTTTCGTATGCAAGTGTTTCAATGTGACGCGAATTTGGATCGTCAGTTTCATCGCAGTGTATATCAACCTGTAACCCGCGAGCCGCTGCAATTTCACAAAGCTCAGTCACTGATGCTGATCCATCCAGCATGGAACGTTCAAAATGGGGAATGCCACCCACAATCTCAACACCCATATCTAAAGCCCTGATTGTATTCGCCCGTGCTGTAGGATCTCGATAAAATCCATCTTGTGGAAAAGCGACTAACTGTAAATCAATATAATCTTTGACGAGAGAACGAACATGAAGCAATGCCTCAACGCCTAAAAGTCTGTCATCACAGGTATCAACATGGCTACGTATTGCCAACAATCCCATGCTGGCTGCCCAATCACAGTATTTCAGCGCTCGGCTAACAATATCTTCTTGTGTCATCACCTGTTTAAGTTCGCCCCAAAGTCCAATACCTTCAAGCAGCGTTCCCGATGAATTTATACGAGGCAATCCATACGACAGGGTTGCGTCCATATGAAAATGAGGGTCAACAAACGGAGGGCTTACTAAATCATTAGTTGCGTCGATCACCTGACCCGCCTGAGCATTTTCAAGTTTATCAATTGCTGTAATTTTGCCGCCTTTGATTCCAATATCTGTTAATCGGCCATCTGGCAGAGCGCCACCTTTGACAATCAGATCAAACATTACCGTTCTCCTTTATTAAATGGAACCATAAGGGCTGCCGGAACTTCAGCACGCCGTGACATTACAATAAGCGCTAAAATTGATAGTAAATAAGGCATCATTAGAAAAACCTGATAAGGCATTTGTGATCCAAAGCTAGTCTGTTGCACTCGAATCTGAAGGGCGTCAAAAGCTGCAAACAGAACTGCACCCAAAAGGGCTTTGCCTGGCCGCCAAGAGCCAAAAACAACAAGCGCGATACAAATCCAACCACGCCCGTTAACCATTTCAAAAAAGAAACTGTCAAAGGCTGACATTGTTAAAAATGCCCCCCCCATAGCCATAAAGCCACTACCAATAATAACAGCACCCATGCGTATTTTAGTTACAGAGAGACCTTGGGCAGCAACGGCAGCAGGGTTTTCACCTGCGGCCCGCACCGCCAATCCTAGCGGCGTCCGATAAAGGACCACAGAAGTTACTAAAACAAGTCCAAATGCAAGATAGGTAAATGGTGTTTGCGAAAACAGAGCAGGCCCAATAAATGGGATCTCCGATAATATTGGAATATCGTAAGGTTGAAATGCATCAATTTTGGGTGGGCTAGTAACCTCTGGTAAGGCTAGCCTGTAGGCGTAATAGGTAGATGACGTGGCCAATAGTGTAACCCCAAGACCAACTACGTGTTGAGACAATCCAAAAGGCACTGTTAATATACTGTGCAAGAAGCCAAACAGCATACCAACAAACATGGCAACGCAAACGCCCACCCACAGCCCTGTACCCGAGTATACTGCCATCCAGCCAGCAAAAGCCCCTGCAACCATTATACCCTCGATACCAAGGTTCAACACGCCAGCTCTTTCACAAATTAACTCACCCAAAGTTGCAAAAATCAGTGGAGTAGAAATTCGGATCACAGCTGCCCAGAAACTAGCAGTAAAAAAGATTTCTAAGACCTCCATTCACTCAGTTCCTAACTATTCGGAAACGGGTCAACATAATTGCTAACACCATCAGTAGCAAAGCGGTTGCCAGCATTATATCAGCTAGATAGGTGGGTACATCAGCTGCCCGGCTCATGCTGTCAGCTCCAACAAAAATTCCTGCAACAAAAAGTGCTGCAAAGATAACACCGAGGGGGTGCAATAGAGCCAGCATTGCAACAATAATTCCAGTATAGCCAAAGCCAGGAGACAAATCGAGTGTTAGGCTCCCTTTCAATCCTGCAACTTCTGAGAAGCCGGCAAGGGCTGCAAGACCACCCGATAGGAGTGCCGTTTTAACGAGCACAAGGTTGACCGGAATTCCTGCAAATGCGGCAGCCTGCCGGTTCAATCCAACAGCACGCATCTCATATCCCAATGTCATACGAGATTGAACCACCCAGACAGAAATGGCAGAAAAAATTGCTAACCCAAAGCCCCAATGAAGGCGCAAGCCATCAACTAATCGTGGCAAACGTGCCTCAGGTAATAGACGCGCAGATTTTGGCCAACCCATGCCCATTGGATCTTTCAGAGGGCCTTCAAGTAACATTGAAACAAACAGTAAAAATATGAAATTAAAGAGTAAAGTTGTAACTACTTCATCAACTCCAAAACGAGTTTTCAGCAATGCTGGGACTAACAATAATATTGCCCCAGCCAGTATCGAAAAAAGTGCAAGTGTGGGGAGTATTGCAATGCTGGGCCACGGCAGCAAGCCAGTACCCAGTAGAACTGTTAAAAGCGCACCAGCGTACAACTGCGCTTCCGCACCTATATTCCAAAACTTAGCACGAAAAGCGACTGCCACAGCAAGGCCAGTAAATATTAGTGGTGTAGCTCGATTTAAAGTTTCTAGGATTGCAAATTTTGAACCAAATGCACCATTCAAAATTAACCCAAAAACCGAAAACGGATTTGCACCAGCAAGCATCGCCAAAAACGAAGCAATTGCAACTGTGGCACCCAATGCAATTACGGGAGGTAGTAAACTGCGGGCTAAGGATGGCTTGTCAATGGGCTCAAGGCGCATGAGTTATCTCTTCGTCAAATCCTTGACCTCCCATCCAAACTCCAAGCTGAGCAGGTGTCATCTTACCTCGATTAAACTTGGGTGAAAGACGTCCGTTAGAGATAACGTATATAACATCTGATAGGCTCATGACTTCATCCAGATCTTCTGAGATTAAGAGTATGGCAGCACCGCGATCTCGCGCCGAAAGCAATTGACTATGTACATAATTTACAGCCCCAACATCAAGGCCACGCACAGGTTGATTTGCTAAAATAATCGTTGGATTGCACTCAAGAGCGCGGCCCAAAATTAGTTTTTGCATATTTCCGCCCGATAGAAGACGAATTGGTGTATCCACTCCTGGGCATCGCACATCATATTTTTCTATCACACGATTAGCGAAAGCACGTGAACTTTGCCAATCAAGCCATCCATTTTGACTGAAAAGTTCAGTATTGTATCTTTCAAGTATTGAATTTTCAGTGATATCAAAATCTGATATACTCCCGGTAGTGTGTCGATCCTCAGGAATGCGCGCGATCCCACTATCTACGGCGTCTCGCGGGCTCCAATTTTCAACAGCAGCCCCATTTACCCAAAGTTCGCCAGTAACAGGTTTACTTAAGCCTCCAACTACATCGGCTAAAGAAGCCTGCCCATTCCCAGAGACCCCCGCTAATCCAATAATTTGACCGGATCTTAAAGCTAGCTGGACTGACTTCAAACCCGGCACACTGCCAACATTTGGTGTAACTATATTTTTCAATTCTAAGAGAACAGTACCCGGTTCCGATGGCAATATTTGAGGTGATTTCGCTTCAGTTCCCATCATCATCTTGGCAAGAGAATGCTTGTCAGTATTCTTTATCCACTCTTCTCCAATTTTTTTTCCATGCCGAAGGACACAGACTCTATCAGCAATGGCCATCACCTCATGTAATTTGTGAGAGATAAAAATAATTGAAAGCCCACTAGACGTAGCCAATCTGAGTGTAGCAAAAAGATCATTAGTTTCCTGCGGAGTAAGTACTGCCGTTGGTTCGTCTAGTATCAAAATCTTTACATCCCGATATAAAGCCTTGAGAATCTCAACCCGCTGTCGTTCTCCAACCGAAAGACTACCAACACGCGAGTCTGGCGAGACAACTAGATGAAACTCTTTGGATAGAGCCAGAATTCTCGAACGTGCTTTTGAGTAATTAAGCCTTAGACTTGACAAAGGCCTTGTACCAAGCGTGATATTTTCTTGAACAGTCAGATTATCAGCCAAAGTGAAGTGCTGATGTACCATTCCAACACCTGCATCCAATGCTGCCCTTGAATTCCCTGGTGGTAAAGTTTGTCCAAATACAGAGACCGTGCCGCTGTCAGCGGTATATTGTCCAAACAAGACATTCATTAAAGTAGTTTTGCCAGCACCATTTTCACCAAGTAAGGCAAGAACCTCGCCTTTGTTGATTGAAAAACTGACTGCATCATTTGCAGTCAGTTCTCCAAAACATTTAGTGATAGCGTTCAGGCAAAGTGCCTCAACAGACGATTTTGACATATTAATTTAAGATTAAGAAGGTTCGTCATCATTAATTGTTACAGAAAACGCCCCAGACTTAATCTCCGCCTGTCGCTTAGCAACCAATTTCATAGCAGCTGCAGGCACTTTCCCATCGAATGTCCCCAGCGGTGCTAATTCAGTGCCTCCTTGCTTCATGAAGGAATAAATTCCATAATCAGCAGCCATGAAGGTACCAGCTTGGACCGCAGAAATTGCTGCGTCCAGTGTTGGCTCAAAATTCCAAATTGCAGACGCTACCACGGTATTGGGGTAATCTCCTTGCGTATCAATGACATTGCCAATAGCCAATATACCTTTTTCTTGCGCCGCATCAGAAACTCCAAAGCGTTCTGCGTACAAGACATCAACCCCATTTTCGATCATCGCGAAAGCCGTTTCTTTTGCTTTGGGCGGATCAAACCAGCTACCAATAAAGCTAACTTGAAACTCAATATTTGGGTTCATTTCACGCGCACCCGCCATAAAGGCATGCATCAATCGATTAACTTCAGGTATTGGAAAACCACCCACCATACCAATGTTTCCTGACTCACTCATGGCTCCAGCGATAATACCCGATAGATAGGACGCATCTTGAATGTAGTTGTCGAAGACAGAGAAATTTTTCAATGATGCATCTTCTTTAAAGCTAGAGCCCATCAAAAATGAAACTCCAGGGTAGTCGCTAGCAACTTCACGCGCCTCCTGCTCTGCTCCAAAAACTTCACCCACAATCAAGGTGTTACCAGCTTCAGCATATTCACGCATTACGCGCGCATAATCTGTATTGCTTACATTCTCAGAGAACGTGTATTCAATGTCACCACGCGCCTCAGCAGTTAGCGCAGCCTTATGTATTCGGCTAACCCACTGTTGTTCAACTGGTACAGTATAAATTCCTGCAACTTTAATTGGCCCAGCGGCAAAAGCACCGCTCACACTGACAATTAACGAAGTCGCGGCAGTTACCGCCATTATATAACGTCTGTTAAAATATTTCATAATAGATCCCCCCTACGGATATGTATTATTAACAGTCAATTTGACCAATCGGTCAAGAAATGAATCTACAAAGAGATTTAATTCTATTTATCACAAAAGATTTCGCGTCCTTGGTGGCAAAATTAAATCCCTCACAAAGTAGTTGTCAGCAATAAGGCCGGCCTTACGTTGGGGACTTTGCCGCAAGGCTGGAAATTGTTAAACAAAGGACTGTGGCCTTTGACATATCCTGAATTGAAATCCATTCAAGCGGCCCATGAATGTTTTGCATACCCGTAAACAAGTTTGGGGTAGGAATGCCCATTTCGGTCAAACGCGAACCGTCAGTACCGCCACGAATTGGAACAGATCTTGGTTGGACACCAAGTTTAAGGGCAGCTTCACGGGCGATGTTGACTGGAGCCATGTCTGTTTCCAGCCAGTAACGCATATTTCGATATTGTGGGTTAATCTCACAGGTAATAGTCGAGCGCGGTTCAGATACCTGAACAGCGGCACAAACTTGTTTCAGCAATTCTCGTTTTTCATTAAGGCCCTCAAGTTCAAAATCACGAAGGATGAATTTGAGTTTCATCATTGCAGCATCGCCAGTCATATCAGTGCAGTGAATAAACCCTTCACGGTCAGCAGTTGTGTCAGGCGTCATCGTTGCTTGTGGTAAGATTGCAATAATCTTGGAAGCTAACTGAATAGCACTTACCATCTTTCCAGTTGCAAGCCCCGGATGAATCGAAACACCTTTTATTATGACGAGAGCGCCGTCAGCCGAAAAACTTTCATATTCGATCTCACCAACCTCTTGGCCATCAAAAGTATAGGCAAATTCGACTCCAAAGTCCTTAGGCAATTTTGAACTCACGCCACGCCCAATTTCTTCATCAGGGGTAAAAGCAATGCGAATAGGTCCATGTCGCAATTCAGGATTGTTTAACATGTGACGGGCAGCAGTCATAATTATGGCAACCCCTGCCTTATCATCCGCACCCAATAATGTGGTTCCAGAGGCAGTTACGATGTCTTGGCCAACTTTTTCAGCCAAATAAGGATATTCTGTGGGTGATAAAACCAAATCAGGCGTGTCAGGATAGGTGATATCACCACCATTATAACCTCGAATTACCCGGGGCTTAACACCAGTGGCATTGTATTGAGGTGCAGTATCCACATGCGCCAGGAATCCAATGATGGGGGCATCTATGTTACCAGGAATAGTCGCTAACACTACGCCATAGTCAGTTACTGAAACATCTTCAGCACCAATTTCCATTAACTCTTTCTTAAGTAGATCGAGCATATCAAACTGAATTTTGGTACTTGGAGAACTTAAAGAATTCTCATCACTTTGGCTGTCGATGGCAGCATACCGAAGAAACCGATCTTCAAGTTCTTCGTCAAAAGTATTATCCATATTTACTTGCCTCCACCACACAGGTGTACAGTTTACCTAATGCCACCTAATTTTAAAACAGATAAAAATTGTCATCTGCAATAACAAAAGAAGATTGCATTGATGAACAAATCCGCTAGGGCTTGGGCTAGATATAATTAAATAAAAATTGGGAACCCTTTATCGATGATTGCCGCGGTTATTTTTGGATTGGTTGCCGCTATTTTATTTGCCTTGGCCGCGCAAACTCAAAAAAAAGCGCTTTCATTTTTAGATGATTTGTCTGGAACATTTATTTCTGTAGCAACAATAGCAGTTGTATTCTGGTTTGTTGCAATCTGGAATCTTCGTTGGGAATTTTGGCTGTCGAAGGCTACCCTATTTTTTGTGATTGCAGGGTTATTATTTCCAGCAATGGGCCAGAGATTTCAAATATTGTCAGTAAAACACGTGGGTCCCACGTTAACATCGGCATTTAATGCCTTTTTGCCAGTATTCGCTGTGGTTCCAGCTGTTCTATTTTTAGGAGAGATTGTTACACCACTTCAAATACTTGGAATTCTTGCACTGATCTCAGGCCTGTTATTAGCCGCATTTGGGCGTGGTATAAGTATGAACAATAAAGCATTTTATTTGCTGCTGCTGCCCATCGGAGCCGCTCTTGCGCGTGCAATATCT
>Ga0115004_10005381_pt1 | contig 10112 bp, 10 predicted proteins | sample ArcticOcean_MG_C_10_FD_88737 | JGI IMG/M metagenome (GOLD analysis project Ga0115004, IMG submission 88737) | Marine microbial communities from western Arctic Ocean - ArcticOcean_MG_CB11_90 | ecosystem: Environmental > Aquatic > Marine > Oceanic | place: Arctic Ocean: Canada Basin | collected... | reverse complement strand
TTGATTTTATTGGTAGCGGGAAGTGGAATCGAACCACTGACCTCAGGCTTATGAGTCCTGCGCTCTAACCGACTGAGCTACCCCGCCATAATATATTTATATAAGTATAGTGATTTTTATCAAAATAATAAACATTTAGTTATTTGAATAAAGAGAAAAATTTATCTTCACTTACGGGATTCATAAATTTTTCATAATTATTGTAATAATCCTTAAATTTAAGAGACTTAAAATTCTTAAAATTAATATGTAAAGGGTTTCTATTTTTTCGTTTAAAAACTACTCCTATCCCTTCGTCAGCTAGAATTGTATATGTATCTAAATTTGGTAGAGTTCTAGTTTCAACTAAAGCTTTCCACGTGTCTCCATTCCAATGCTGGTGTGATCTCGGCATCATTTGGTCTCGAATTTTCAAAGGGAAACAATCGTGTAAAAGTAAAACTCCATTACTATTGAGAGAATTAAGTGAATTAATTATATCTGTTTTAACTTGGCTATATTCATGAAGACCATCAATAAAAATAATATCAAATTTTTTTTTGTTATTTTTAAAAAATTCATCACTAGTCAATCTCACAGTACCTCCTGAAACTGGATCTACACCTACTTTGTGTTCTATGTTAATTCTACTAAACGTTTCGTCTTTAAAGCAACCAATTTCTAAATATTCTTTATAATTATTGCTTAAAATAATATTATTAATTATTTCATACCTTTTAGAATAATTAGACCAATCAATTGTTAATTTTTTACTAAAATTTTCTTTAAATATTTTGTTAAAAAGATAATTAATTCTGTATTTTCTTTTATCTGAAATCATAATTTTTTTTAAATAGTTAATATCTGTGTATAGTTGGGTACATTCTGGATGTAAATGGAACTTTTAATGGATTTATTATTTTGTTAACTTTTTCTGATAAAAAAAAACTACCCACTCTAGCATATGAAATACAGTGCCTGCGTTCAAACTGACTGAACCAGAAAGAGGTAAATCTTTCTGCTAAAAATGCTGGTAATCTTGTATTGTAAGATTTGAGTAATTTATTTTCTACACAGTGTTTTGTGCATTTTTCAAGCCACGGAAAAAGTGTTTCACAATATTCTACAAATAAAGATTTTTTTACAATGAACATATTTAGTGGAAACATTATATTAGAATAAAGTGATTTTGAAAAATTAGACCTTATAGGTTCTTCTAAAAAATTTAGAGATTTATTTAGAGTGTCAGTTTTGTGTGTTATAATAAAATCTTCAAATAAATTTCTATCTTTATAAATTATTGGTTGAACTTGAATTACATCTTTATTATTAAAAATATTATTTGATGTATCTAGTAATTCATTAAACAAACTATTATGTGAGTATTTCATCTTTACATTGCTTGTATAATTTAACCAAAATTTTCTGTAATGACAGAATCCAATAAAATCATCATTTTTTAGTTCGTCAATTTTATTTTTCCAGACCCAATAAAAACCGCTTATTTCTCCATAATGGTTATTAAGATACTTTATATTTTCACCTTTTTTTTCACTCATCCAATTTTCAGGAAAATCAGCATTACCTAGTCCTAGTGGCGTAATATATTCGGGCAATTTATTTAGCAGTGAATAAGGTACGATTGATGTACAATATATTTTTATTTTTCTCATATTTTACAATATAGCTTTTTTTTAAATATAATTAATGCATTAATTTGGACGTATGCTAAAAAAATAGATAACTGTTGTTGATATTAGGCTAAACTTTCATTAGAAAAATCAATAAATGAAAAAAATTTTTTTTGTATTAATTATATTTTCTTGCTCAAACTCTCTTTACGCTCTTGAACTTAAAGGGAATTTTTTTCAAGGAAATCTGATTGTTGGAAAAACTTCACCAGATTCAAAAATATTTATAGACGAAAAAAAAATAAAAGTATCAAAAAAAGGTTTTTTTGTTTTTGGTTTAACTAAAGACAGAAAAAATGATGTTACAATCAAGATAGTTCAAAATAATTTAAGTAAAAAAATTATAAAAAAAGTTTATAAAAAAAATTATTTAGTACAAAAAATAAATGGACTCCCTACAAAACAAGTTACCCCTCCTAAGGAAGTCTACGAAAGAATTAAAAATGATAACAAGCTAATTGCAAATGCAAGAGCAACTAATAGTGATTTACACTTTTTTAACAAAGAATTTAAACTTCCACTTGAAAATTCAATCATCACTGGTGTTTACGGTAGTCAAAGAGTGTTAAATGGAATTCCTAAGTCCCCTCATTATGGACTAGATTTTGCCGCTAAAGAAGGAACAGAAATTCAAGCAATGTTAGACGGTACTGTAACACTTGCAGAAAAAAATTTGTATTATACTGGTGGTACAATTACTTTTGACCATGGTCACGGTATAAGTACTCTTTACATGCACTTAAAAGATATTAATGTAAAAAAAGGTCAAAAAATAAAACAAGGCGATATAATAGGCACTGTTGGTAAAACTGGTAGGTCTACTGGTGCTCACCTCGATATTAGGCTTAACTGGTTTGGTGCCAAATTAGATCCAGCCAGTGTTTTAAAATTAAATTAATCTAACTTAAACTTATTTTTGTAATCTTCTTTGAAGGAATGATCTTGATCTGATTTATATAAAATAAAATCTTCGATAACCAAGATATCTAAATTAGTTCCCATAAAGCATCTAAAGGCATCTTCTATTGAACATACTATTGGCTCACCCCTTATATTAAATGAGGTATTTACTAAAATTGGGCATTTTGTTAGTTCATTAAATTTTTTAATTAACTTATAATATCTAGGATTTGTTTCTTTGTGTACTGTTTGTATTCTTGCAGAGTAGTCAACATGAGTCACAGCTGGGATCTCAGACCTTTTAATATTTAATTTTTCAATTCCAAATAAATTTTTTTGTTCGGTTGTCATGGGGATTTGAAATTCTTTCTTAATATTGGCTACTAGAAGCATATATGGACTCTCTTCATCTAGCTGAAACCAATTACATGCTTCTTCATTTAAAATTGACGGAGCAAATGGTCTGAAACTTTCTCGGAATTTTACTTTAAGGTTAAGTTCTTTTTGCATTTCTGCTGACCTTGGGTCTGCTAATATTGATCTTCCTCCTAAAGCTCTAGGACCAAATTCCATTCTACCTTGAAACCAACCAACAGTTTTTTTTGTACATAGTTCCTTGGCTAAAACATCAATTAATTCATCTTCTTTATATTTTTTAAAATTTGCTTTTAATTCTTCAAGTTTCTTTTCAATAATATTGTTTTCGAATTTAGGACCTAGATAAGAGCCCTTCATATTATCGGTTAAATTTACAATTCTTTTTTTCTTAAGTTCTTGATGCCAATAGGCTAGAGCAGCACCCAATGAACCGCCTGCATCGCCAGCAGCTGGTTGAACCCAAATTTTGTTAAATATTTTATTTTTCAATATTTTTCCGTTAGCCACACAATTCAAAGCAACGCCACCGGCCAAGCATAGGTTTTTAACTTTATATTCTGAGATAATATTTTTTGTTAGCCTGAGAACTATTTCTTCAGTAACTGCTTGAATAGAGGCGGCAATATCCATATGAAACTGCGTTAGCAATTCTTCTTCAGACTTTCTAACTGGATGACTAAACAAATTATCAAACTTTTTATTTGTCATTGTTAGCCCTGTTGCAAAATTAAAATAGCTCATATCTAGTCTAAATGATCCATCATCTTTAAGATCAATTAAGTTATTTAAAATATGTTCTTTGTAAATTGGCTTTCCATATGGAGCTAAACCCATAACTTTATACTCGCCACTGTTAACTTTAAAACCTGTGTAATATGTAAATGCAGAGTACAGAAGTCCAAGTGAGTGTGGGAAATGTATTTCCTTAAGTATTTTAATTTGATTTCCCTTTCCATGAGCAACGGTTGTGGTGGCCCATTCGCCAACACCATCCAAAGTTAAGATTATAGCTTCCTCAAATGGAGAGGGATAAAAAGCACTAGCCGCGTGGCTAAAATGGTGTTCCGAAAATTTGATTTTTTTTATATCAGTAAAATTTGGGTCCTGCTCATGTAGGAGGTCAAATATGAGTTTTTTTTGAAAAAGTTTTTCTCTTAACCATAATGGCATTGCTAGAGAAAATGATTTAAATCCCCTAGGAGCAAAAGCTAAATAAGTTTCAAGTAATCTTTCAAACTTTAAAAAGGGCTTTTCGAAAAAGACTATATAATCAATATTGTTTAATTCAACTTTACCTTCTTCAAGTACATAGCTTATTGCATTTTTTGGAAATCTTGAGTCGTGTTTAACTCTTGAAAATCTTTCTTCTTGCGCTGCAGCTATAATTTCACCATCTTGAATTAACGTTGCTGCACTGTCATGATAGAAAGCTGATATTCCTAAAATATTAATCACTAAAAAATAGTGTAAATAAAAGGAGCGACTACAGATCCTTGGCTAAGTACAATTAATGTACCGAATAAAGCTAAAATAATTATAATTGGCATAAGCCAATATTTTTTTCTAACTTTTAAAAATTCCCAAAACTCTTTTATAAATTCAATCATTAAAATTGCTTATTCATGGAAGTAACATTTTTTAATCTTTTAATCCAATATGAATTTTTTTGAGATAATTTAAGGTTAATCAAATCTTTTTTAAACATTTTTAAAATCAGGCTTATCGGTGTCAGTATCATAAAAAATATTAATAACATGCGTGTGGGTGCAATTAATATTCCAAGCTGTTGTCGTAGATTTATCCACAAGTTATTTAATGGCTTTAATAGCTTAGAGTTAAAAAAGGTAAAAAATAAAAAAATAACAGCAGGAAAGATAGACCAGATTTTAATAGGGTTGCCGTTCATAACTGGCCAAAAGGCTATTGTTAAAAAAAATGACTTTTTCATAATATACTTTTATAATTTTTAGCCTTATATATCAAACACTAATGAAAAAAATAATATTCATAAATTTTTTATTCACAATTCTACTGTTGTTTTGTGTTGAATTTTTTTTTAGATATATTTTAAATTATAATGTCCAGGGAATATCTAAAAATATTATTACTAATAATGGAGAATTTGAATTTAATAATAAAAATATAAAAAAAGGTAAAGCTTTTGGTGCGAATATATACACTGATTCAAATGGATTCAGGATTCCCAAAAAATTTAAAAGAAAAAATTTAAATCAAATACTTTTTATTGGTGGTAGTATAACTTTTGGCGTTGCTGTTAAATCTGAAAATACATTTGTAGAAAAATTAAATCAAAATAGTGATTTTATGATAATAAACGCAAGTGTGATGGGTAGCACGCTCAATAATAATTATAAAATATTATCAAAATTTTATAATAAAGAAAAAACTAATAAAGTATTCGTAAGTTTAGCGCTAGACGATTTTGACGATGCAACAAATAATCATCCTGTAAGTCTTAAGAAAGTTTTAAAATCTATCAAAATTTTTAGTAATATAAATTCATTTTTAATAAAAAAATCCGCAGCTTATGTATTCTTTAAATTGTATTTAATTAACCCACGGAAAGAATATTATTTGAGGGAGCTAAGTGCTTTTAAAAACCCTGAAATTTTAGTTAAATTTAATTCTACATTAGATAAATTTAGTGGTTATAGGGATAAAATTATATTTTATATTATCCCCTACGCTGAGCAAGTTACCTCGCAAGAATGTGTAAATAACGATATTTCGCAAAAAATTTTTGAAAGAGAATTGAGTAATAGAAATTTAAAATTTATTAATTTAAAAAGATATTTTTGTGAACAAAAGAATACAAAAAAATTATTTTTAATGAATGATCCTGCACACTTGTCTAAAAAAGGTCATCAACTAGTTTTTAGCATTTTAAAAAATTATATTTATTAAAAATCAAAATAAATAAATTTATCTGAGGTTCCTGAGCTAAACGACAGGCCTAAAATTATTACCATCAAAATTATAGGAAAAAAAAAGGATATATTTATTTTTGTAGATATTTTTTTAATATATGGGTAATTATCATATTTTTGACTCAAGACAGCAAAAATAGCAAATAATAAAACAAAAATATTTTCTTTTAAAAATAAATAGCTGATATTTGAATAAAGTAGACTAATATAGTCAGTAAGTATATTTAAGTCTTGAATTCTAAAAACTAACCATAAATTAAATATAATAAAACAATTGATTGAAATTTTTAAGGTTTCATTTATCTTTTTCGTCGATGTATATTGTTTTTCAATAAATAAAAAAAGACCATTTAGAAAACCCCAAAGTATAAAATTAAGATTTGCTCCATGCCACAAACCAGCAACCGACATTGTAAGCACAAGATTAAAAAAAAGTAAAGTTTTTCCGCTGCGTGAACCACCTAATGGAATATATAGATAGTCCTTAAACCAATTTGACAAAGTTATGTGCCAACATCTCCAGAATTCAGTTATAGATTTTGTTAAGTATGGTTTGTTAAAATTTACAGGAAGTTCAATAGAAAAAATACTTGAAATACCAAGAGCCATATCCACATATCCGCTAAAATCAAAATAAATCTGAAGTGGAAACAACAAAAATCCTTTAATCAAATCTTCCGGTGGAATCTGTGAAGGGTTTAAAAAAATGGGGTCAATGATTACTCCTATGCTGTCGGACAGATATACTTTTTTAATAAATCCAATTGTAAATAAAATAACACCAAACTTTACATTGTCCCTAGAAAATAAAATTTTTTTCTTTAAGATTGGAATTAATTCTTTTGCCCTTAGTATAGGGCCAGCTATTAATTGTGGAAAATAAACTATAAATTCTAAAAAACTTAAAAAAGACACCTTTTCTATAAATTTTTTCTTTTTAGTGTCTATTACGAACGCAACAGCCGTAAAAGTTATAAATGAAATAGCTAAGGGTAATTCAGATTTATAGGAGATGCTTATTAACTGATCGTAGCCTAAAGTATTAAAAAAAAATTCAGAATACTTGAAATATGCTAATGGTAAAAAAATAAAAACTATTGATAGCCACGAAGAAACATTTTTTTTATAACAAAGATAGGTAATGCTACTCAAATAAAGTATTAAGAATAAAAATATAGGATTCCAGTAGCTATAAAAAAACAAACTGAATAATATTATTATTTTTTGTTGATATTTTAGATATTTTATAGAAATAACAAAAAATGATAGAAAAATTAAAAACTGAATAGATGAAAATATCATTAATTAAAAAAATTATATATTGAATCAGCAAACAATGAATGTGCTAGTTCATTTGGGTGTGGGTCGTTATATTTATTCCACAACTGTTTATTTTCTGTGGAGGAAATACTTTCATATAAATCTAAATAAGAAATTTTATTTTCTTTTGAAAATAAATAAATTTTATCATTTATAAAAGTTAATGGGTATGGATTAGTTTTATGTATGTCTGGTACTAAAATAATAGAACATTTTATATTGTTTAGCAGACAGTGGTTTTTTAAGTTTAATATTTCTTTTTTAGCGACAATATATCCTGGGTAGCTGTCTGCGTATTTTGATTCATAATAATCTTTTAGATTTTCATTTGATTGATAGGATTTTAATGAGTTAAATAATTTCCAAGTTACTACTCCAATATGGGTGTGCTTTAACAAAAAATTAACATCTTTTTTTATAATTATCTCTGTGTCGTTTACAAAAAAATTTACAACTATGTCGGTATATTTTAAGTTTTTCCAGTGTGTGAGATAATTATTAACATATCTTTCTGCGTTGTAATTTCCAATTCCACCATTAACAAATATCCAATTTTTATTTTCATTTCTGGCTTTTTGGTTTAATAGGTTAATAAAAGTATCTTTATTTTTGACGCCCCAGCCCAATGTAATTGAACTACCAATGAATAGGAAACTTCTGTCGAATGTTTCTAGGTCGCTATTATCGTAATCGATGTCTCTTTGCCCGTGTTTATTTGTTTTTAATTCTACGCCTTGTAAAACAACATTCTTACTTCTTGAATGTACATGATTGATTTTTGGATTGTCATCTTTTGTTTTTAGAATGTTCGCATATCTCCACATTTCAATATCGTAATCTAAAACAAAATAATGTTTTACTCTCAAAATGCCCTCGCATAGCAAGAGTCCTAGAAGAAGTGATAAAGATATTGATATAATTTTTTTAAACAACATTTGATTTTATACTATAGATTAAATTGTTTAAGAAATTGAGATATGAATAATTTGCTAGTTAAGCAAAAAATTTATTAACAAACCTAAATAGTTCCTATAATTATTAATTATGCAGCTGCTTGTAAATTATTTTTAATAGCTATACCGCTTAAAAAATTCCAAAGATATGTTGCAGTTGATAATGCTGCTTTTTCAGCTTTACCCTGTTCTTCGTTGGAAAGACCATCTAACAGCTTTTCACATTCTACTCTGTGATACACGTCAGCTTTTTTATGTACCTCAAAGAATTCAAGTCCTTTTTCTGAATTAACTCCGTAGTATTTTTTTAGCCCTTTAATTTTTGTGTCTGCTATTTCAGGAATTTGTCTCTCATAAGTATATAGAGAAGCTAGCCCTTCTGCGTAAGTTGATCTTCCATTTTTAAAAAAGTTTTCGATTAAATCTTTGGTAAATTTGTCAGCTTCCACTTCTTCTATTCCTTTAGCATCCGCTCCCATTGCTAATGCAAAATTTTTCCAAAGTTTCGGATGATCTGCGTCTCTATTCTCTTCATCGTTTAAATTTTCTAAAAGTATTTTTCTTTTTTCGATATCTTCACATAAAGAATGTGTTGCGCTTATATATCTAGGAAAAGCTTTTACGTGTTGGTAATATTGTTCAGCGTAATCTTTAATAATTTCTCTTGTTAATTTTCCTTCATTCCAAGATTTATAGAATGGGTGGTTTAATAAATGGTACTCGTCTAACTTCTTATTTAATTCTTTTGAAAACATTTAATCTCCTTGGTTATATCTAATTTATTATAATTAGAGTGTAATATTCAATTAAAATGCATACAACTATTAGATGTATTTGTGAATAAGATTGTAAAAAAAGTAAAAAAAAGCAAAAATATAAAATTCTTATGCAGAATAAATTTTTTGAAGACAGAAAAGCTTTAATAGTTCTAGTTGCTGCTAGCTTAGTGGTACTTGTTTCGATGGGCATAAGGCAGACATGGGGTCTGTTTTATCAATTTTTTGAAAATGATTTGGGGGTTAATAGAACTCAATTTGGATTAGCGATCGGTGTACAGATGCTTTTTTGGGGTATTACAGCTCCTCTATTCGGAATGGTTGCAGATAAATATGGATCTAATAAAGCTGCGCTTGTGGCATTTTTATTTTATATTATTGGTACATGGATTGTTTTAACTCAACCTGCTTCTAATTCAATTTTTCTAATTAGTATGGGAGTTGTAATTGGGACAGCGCTTGGGGGTACGGCTGTCTCTGTGCCTGTCGCAGCAGTAGGGAAATATTTTTCGGATAAGAATAGAACAATATCAGTTGGGATAGTAACAGGTTCTGCATCTATTGGCTTTTTCATTATGCCGCTATTTGCAAAATTTTCCAATGATTCTCATGGGTGGCAAAATACCGTTCAATATTTTATATACTTTTTAATCTTTGCAGCTGTGTGTTCTCTATTTCTGTTCAAGAAAGAATATGTGGATACAACGAACAATTCTTTTACAAGAGATCAAACTACGTCGAAGGCTTTAGGTGAGGCTTTTAGACATAAGGGTTATATGCTTTTGGTTTCTGGTTTTTTTGTTTGTGGTTTTCAGATCACTTTAATTGCAACACATATTCCTGGATATATTCAGCAAAAGGGCTTGCCAGAATGGACAGCTGCTGCAATTTTAGCCTTGATTGGATTTTTCAATATTTTTGGAACTATAGGCATGGGTTTTCTTGCTTCAAAATATAGTAAGAAAATTCTATTAAGTATTCTATATTTTTCTCGTGGTGTGATCCTTATTTTATTTCTATTTTTACCTTCGTCTACATTTACTGCACTCGCATTTGGAGTTTTATTTGGAATATTATGGTTGGCCACTATCCCTCCAACGAACGGAATAGTAGCACAAATATTTGGTACAAAATATTTAGGAACATTATTTGGAATTGTGTTTTTTA
>Ga0115004_10005379_pt1 | contig 10113 bp, 4 predicted proteins | sample ArcticOcean_MG_C_10_FD_88737 | JGI IMG/M metagenome (GOLD analysis project Ga0115004, IMG submission 88737) | Marine microbial communities from western Arctic Ocean - ArcticOcean_MG_CB11_90 | ecosystem: Environmental > Aquatic > Marine > Oceanic | place: Arctic Ocean: Canada Basin | collected... | reverse complement strand
GAGACGCAAGACGTCGTGGAAACGTCTTTAGCTTTAGATAATTATAGACGAGCGTGTAACGCCGGCCGAGGTGCCGTATTTTTATCCGTCGCTCGAGGGAAAGTTGCCGAAGGTATTGATTTCGACCGTCACTACGGTCGGGCGGTGATCATGTACGGCGTTCCGTATCAATACACTTTGTCTCGAATTTTAAGAGCGCGTTTGGAATATTTACGCGAAACTTTACAAATTAGAGAACAAGATTTTCTCACGTTCGATGCCATTCGACAAGCATCGCAATGTATCGGTCGCGTCATTCGTTCCAAGGCTGATTATGGTTTGATGGTTTTCGCGGATAAGAGATATAATTCGCACGATAAGCGTTCAAAATTACCGAAATGGATCTCTAATAATATGACCGACGAACTTTTGAACTTGAGCACGGATATGGCTTTGACCGTTTCTCGAGCGTTTATGCGACAAATGTCGCAGCCATATTCAGCCGGCGAAGCTGGTAAAACTTTGTTTAATCAGCAAATCGTAGATGATATCGCGAAGAGAATGGGATACGGTGCAATAAATTTAAAACCACCTACCGCGAATAAACAATTTCTCGGCAACGTATAGAGAGTAGATAGTATACACATGTAGTAGTTCTTGTTAAATACAATATTAGCCGCGCATGTCATCATTTTCAACTCTCGTTTGTGATGATCTGCTGTTACTATTGTTTCGATCATCTATTCCTCCTCCTCCTCTATCACTATTTGATTGTGAAACCTCTAACTCAAACTCTCTCAATTTTAGCGAGTTTGCTACTACTGTCAATTTTTCAATAGCTTCTTCGCTCGTTTCGCTCGCCCATAAAATTTCGGCAATTTCTACGTGCGCGTTCTCGCTCGTACATCTCAACAAACGTTCTAATGGGTCTAAATCGTCTATGTTTCCTTCGTTCTCTAATGCAATATCTAAACGAGTCTGTAATAACGGATTCAATTTCGCTCTTTCGCGATAGACGTTTTCATCTAAAGGTCTATATCGGCAAAAGAATCCTATATGCCAAACGAAGAACAGATCGTATCGTTTTTTGCCAATTTTATCGGCGCCGAAATAGTCTTTCATATATTCAGTCAAACGGAAATAAACAAACTCAATTCGTTCTTTAGCCGTGAACTCGATGCTCTTGTTTTCATAGAACTCTTGGAAGATCCACGGTTTTATCAAAGCGCCTCTCCCAGTCATCGCCCCATCCGCGTTCGATAGCTCTAACTTATCTCTCGCCTCGTACCACGTTAAGATATCTCCGTTCCCAACGATCGGTATGTTCGCTCTCGATTTAATTTCTCCAATTAAATCCCAATTCGCCGCTTTCGTATACCTTTGATCTTTCGTTCTTCCGTGTACTATTAAAACGGATGCGCCGGCGTTTTCGATTTCTTCGGCTAACTTCAAAGCAGGTTTATCGTCCTCTATGCCTAGTCTAATTTTAACAGTAATCGGCAGTAGCGATTCCGACGCTAAGCCTTCGACTAATCTGAACAACTTTTGCGGTTTCCTCAATAAATTAGCCCCTAAACCTCTTTTCGTGACCTCGTGAGTGGGACAACCGCAATTTAAATCTACGAAATCGGCCCCGAACTCGTAAGCCATCCTAGCTGCGATTAACCCTTCCTCTATTTGATTCGTAGCTATTTGTGCTCCGAAGACTTTCTCGGTTTCGTGTCTCCTCAAATGCGCTTTCTCTACTGGCGATCCTTTATTTAAGAACCGAGCGTAGGACATTTCCGATACTAATACTTTGCACTCGAATTGAGCGCATAATCGTCTGAACGGTAAATTCCCACCCTTCGTCAACGGCGCTAGCCATAAATGTCCTTTAGTCCTCTCCTGTATCCTCGTCCTGTCCTGTTTCGTATGCGCTTTAATGACCTCTCCCTCCTCCGTGGTCAATAAAGGTCTTCTTAAACGTTCTCTCCTCCCATCGAAGTGTTTCGGTTTCGTCGATGTTCTCCCAACCACTGTCGTCACTGTTTTATCTTCAGTACTATCGATGAACCCTTCTCCTTCGCTCGTAGTAACGACAGTACTGATACTGTCAGTGTTCAAGTTTCCATCCATACAGGCGAGAGTAAGTCTGCGCGGACGATGATTTCTTTTTCTGTGTCCGTTTTCAGTGAACGCGATCATCGCAGTACTACTACTGCTATGACTACTACTATTGCCGTGATTAATAATTCGCACGGTGCTAAACATTTTTCTAATCACTAACGGTTTCATCAACATCATATCTCTCTCTCTAATTCGTAACAGTGTTTGATTTCGCAAATGATTGGTATTTTTTTAGTACGAGTAGCAAGGTTGGAAAAAGAGCGTGTCTTTGACACTTTTGGTAAAGAAATGTATGCGATGAGCGAGGAATTCGGATCCGTTTTCCTATGCGTCGTTGTTGGTTCTATGCCGTGTACTATGTACACGAATTCTATGGTTTTGTCTTCTGATGATGATGAAAAAATCGTTTCTTGGGCCCGCGGAAGTGATCATTGGAATATATTTCATCATACTTCAATAGTAAGGAAGAGATTATTGGAGTACAGTACTACATAATGCCTTTATCGAATAAACAGTACAGAACGTTAGAGAATAATAGTACTATTATTATTAATAGTAATAATAACAGTAGTAGTACGAGTACGAGTAATACTAATAATAATAACAGTTTTGCCGGTACCGTTGATGATTATGATCACTTGAACAGTAGTTATCGAACGAAGGACGAGGAACGTGACGACGACGACGACGACGACGTAGACTCAACGCCGTTATCTTCATCGCAGAAGAAGACGAAGAAGAAGAAGAAGAAGAAAGCATCACCCGCTGCGTTCTTAAGGGTGTTCTCTAGAGTGAACAGTACGACGAATAAGAAACCGTTATCGGAACAGAAGTATTCCTATAACGATGAAGATGATTTATATGGACGCGAACAAACGACTTCTTCGATGATTAGTAGTACAACTACTACTACTACTACTACTAACGATGATAATGCAGAGCGTGAGGAGAAGGAGGAGTTAACGCCTGGACGAGGACAGTTATGGTCACCCGGGACGCCTATAACGAGGAAAATGCGTACAACGCATCATTACCTCGATACCGATATTGACACTGATGGAGAGGATACTACTACTGCTACGAATAATAACAATAGTAATAGTAATAACGAGAGAGAATCAGTAATCACGCAATATACAGGCGATGATCATCATCATAATGTTTATACGAGTAGTACTGCTGCGACGACGACGACGATACAAAATAGAACGAAGACGACGAGCAATTTGTTCGTAAGGATTTTCGGAGCTTGTTTTGGAGGCTCGACGGCATCAACTTCATCACAACAACAACAACAACAACAACAACAACAATATACGAACAAACGAATTCAAAAGAAAATTAATAACGGCAACAAAAACAATGCGAAAAATAGTCAAACGATCAAAGAAGATGCGAAAGCACCGTTGAGAAAGGAAGAAAAAGCGCCAATCGTCGCCGGTTGCGTTCCAGTGCCTTGTTTGAAGCCTCAATTCTCAAACATCGTCGGCGAAGGATTTACTTTACATACCGGAGCGTATTTTCTCCCAGCACCTGAAACGTATAGTTTTGTTCCAACTACTAATAATGATAAAACACCTCAAACGATGAGGACGTCAAAACCGTGTTTGGTTTTAGATTTAGACGAAACTTTAGTACACTCGTCGTTTCGCCCGGTACCGAATCCGGATTACATAATCCCTGTCGAAATCGATGGTAAAATAACCGACGTATATGTCCTAAAACGACCATGGGTCGATTTATTCTTAACCGAAATGGCAAAGAGATACGAACTCGTCGTATTCACCGCGTCGTTGGCTAAATATGCAAACCCTTTAATGGATAAATTGGATATATATAAAGTGGTCAAACATCGCTTGTTCAGGGACGCATGTTATCCGTTTCAAGGTTTGTTTCTAACATTCTTTGTTCATATATTTTTGTCTTTCTTAAAACTAACTGACTTTTAAATCTTCCTCTTCTTCTTCTTCTTCTCCTTCTTCTCAATTACTTATTCATCATCTTCTCTTGAAAATAATATAGGAAATTACGTGAAAGATTTAACGTGTTTAGGAAGAGATTTGAGGAAGACGATCATAATCGATAACTCTCCGTATTCATACATGTTCCATCCACAAAACGCTCTACCAGTGTCTTCGTTCATTGATGACCCTAGAGATGACGCTTTGTTCGAAATGATTCCGTTCTTGATCGATTTAAGCTCTTGCGAGGACGTTACGGAGTTCTTAAGGGCGAACAATTTTTATATGCCTCGCGAGAAATTTCTCCCGGTCAAGATTTACGAGAGACCTGATTTCGATAGGCTTGGGAACAAAATAATATAATCGCATAAAACAAGCTAAACTTTAGCGTAATAGATAGTAGTAACTCATTTGTGTTGTTATAATTAGTACGTACCGATCAATCATTTCAAGAGAAGAGCGAGCGCGGGGCGGACCAATCAAAGTTGACTGGTTTTTTCTAATTTTTTTGTTCTCTTAAAATTTGAAGGTCTCTCTCTTTAATTAAAATTGCGGCCACTGTTTCGACGCGCTCGAGATCCAGGCACGGTTCAGATCCAGGGGAGAAAACGAACAAAGGCAATAAATATATTACATCGCTGTGTTTGCTTTGTTCCAATTTATAGTTACAATAACGCGCTCGCTCGCTCTTTCTTTCTTCTTCTTCTTCCTCTTCTTCGTAGTAAACAGTTACTCTAATAAGCCTTTATTATCGAGGGAGTTAATAACAGAGAGAAGAGAAAGTCGTCAGGATTTGCTTCTCTCCTATTGTAGTACAATAAAGAGAAACCGAACTTCGAAAGTATAGAGGAGCGTTTATTGGCCTCGATGTCGAACAAAGACGACGACGACGACGACGATGATAATAATAAAACGATTAAGATGACGATGACGTCTTCCTCTGCTGATACTGACGTAATCGTTACTGCTGCTACTGCTACTCATGATGCTGATGGTATTCAAGCAAACACTACTGCTGCTAAAGAAGCTCGAGTTGCACTCGAACGAAGACGGGAAGAAATTTCAGTAATAGCGACGACGACAAACGCTTTAGAGACCATGAATGACCAGCAACAACGACAACGACAAGAAGAAAAAGGAGAAGAAATAACACATTCTGGTGTTAATGCAACTACTGCTAACACTATTTCAAAACTATTCGCGAATGATAAACAACGAGACCAAATCGATTTATCAATCGCGGCTGAAATACCGGAGGACGTTTTGAGAGCCGCTTTAGGCGGCGAAGACGGTAACGACGATGATTACTATAACAAGAACAATCGAAGGTCGAAGAGACAGACGAAATCGAGAGTGATCATGATCGACGGTCAACCAGTTTTAAGGTCGAATAATTATTCTCTATTAGAAGGAGAACCGAGCGTTTTCGAAAAGGAGTTGTTAAAGAAAGACAACGAGAAGAACGAAGGCGACGGCGACAACGATGACGCAGAACAAAATCAATTGAATAAATCATCGAATCAACGAACTTCGTATGTATTTGAGGTTAAGAAACCAAGAAAGCCTTATACGAAGAAAACACCTGAACAAAAAAAGCAGAAAGTGCTAACAGTCGACGAAGAAGCGACGGCGGTGAATAAGAAGGATATTCAAAAAGATATCGAATTGGCGATTTCGAAACGGGCGAAATTCTTGTATCAACAAATGAAGCATTTGGAACCATTCATGGAACCGAAAGCGGTGAGGGCTTTGGAAGATAGAGCTGAAAAGTTTGTTGAGAGCGATAAAATATTAATGCCAGTGGAAAACCAACCGGCTTCGATCACGGCCGTTTTGAGAGAATATCAACTCGAAGGTTTACGATGGAACGTTAGAATGTTCGATCAAGGATGTTCGTGCATATTGGCAGATGAGATGGGTTTAGGTAAAACGTTACAATCGATTTCTTTTCTCGCGTGCATAAAAGAGATGAGAGGTGTGAAAGGACCGCATCTCATCGTCTGTCCGCTTTCTGTGCTGAGCTCATGGATGGACGAACTCGCGAAATGGTGCCCAAAACTAAGAGTCGTTCGCTTGCACTCTTCGGATGAAAATGAACGTCAACGTCTTCGCAAAGAAATCGTCATAAACACCGAATTATACGATGTTGCGCTGACGACGTATGAAATGGCGTGTAATCCCTCGTTTGCACTCTGCTTAACTCAAAAAGTGTACTGGAGATGTCTCATTTTAGACGAAGGACATAAGGTGAAGAACGAAGATACGACCGCGCATCAAATGTTAAAGCGCATTCATCGTCAACACACTTTACTTTTGACTGGGACGCCGGTGCAAAATAACTTGCACGAGCTATACGCTCTTTTATCGTTTCTTCACCCGGACGTGTTCACTTCATCAGAGCCGTTCGATAAAGCGTTCAATTTGAACACGAGAGAGCATAAAGTTGACGAAAAACTCTTGGAAAAGGCGCATTATTTGATGCGCCCGTTCGTCTTACGAAGAGTAAAAGGCGAAGTTGAGGTATCGTTACCGCCAAAAACGGAGACTAAAATCATGTGTCCTTTATCGGCGGCGCAAACATTTTGGTATCGACGCTTACTCATGCGAGAGTCGAGCGCTCTGCAACAACTCGAATCTGCGGCTTCGGCAAAGGAAAAGAAACTCGCTGGAGTTGACGAAAGTAACTCTAGCTCTGGTGATTGGCGTAAACTGAACGCGTTGTTAATGCAATTAAGAAAGTGTTGCAATCATCCATATTTGTTTTCACCTGATATTCAAGATGATGGTGTAACTTTAGAAGAAATGGTTGAAGCTTCTGGGAAATTATCCGTCTTGGATCGAATTTTGACGAAATTAAAGGAAAACGGCCATCGCGTGGTTATTTTCTCGCAATTTACAACTATGTTAGACATTTTATCGGATTTTTTAGCCTTACGCGGTCATAAATACGCGCGCCTCGATGGTTCAACAAATCGTGTGCAGCGTTCCATTGATATTGCGTCGTTTAATCGTCCGAATTCGCCGCTCTTTGCGTTTCTGTTGAGTACGCGAGCTGGGGGTCTGGGCGTAAACTTACAAACGGCAGATACTTGCGTCATGTTCGATAGCGATTGGAACCCGCAAGTTGATATGCAAGCAATGGCGAGGGTTCACAGAATTGGGCAGAAAAAACCGGTTCACATCTACAGATTGGTCACGGCTGGAACTGTTGAGGAGCGCATGACGCAACGCGCGGAGAAAAAATTATTCTTGGAACAAATGGTTTCCAGAGGATCAACCGCTGCTGCTGAATCCATGGAAGCTTTGGATAGAAACGATTTATATGGTTTGTTGCGCTTTGGTGTCGACGCCGTTTTCTCAAAAGACTCTGGCGACCCACCAAGTGATGAAGAGTTAAGTGCGCTCATGGATCGAAGCGAAGACGGTGATAGGAGACGAGCCGAAATGCAAGGCGCGCTAAAACAAGACACGCAGTTTTCGGCGACTGATTTTGTTGAAGGTAAAGCCGAGGAAACACCGATTTCAACGTTTATGATGCCCTCGAAGATTGCCGAAACCGTCGGCGATCCTTCGTTGCTGCAAGTGAAAAGGAATACGTCGCTCAAAGAAATTGCGAAAGAATTTCAAAGCCAAATCCTTTCATCTAAGCGTAATCGAACTTCAACGACTATGGAAATCGATGGTTTCACGGTGTTGAAGTCTAACAATTACGACTTGGAGACGGGTGAACCGTCCGTGAACGTTAGAGAATCAAAGTTGACGCAGCAGCAATTGCAGGTCACGAAGCGTTCGCGCGGGCAAGTAGCCGGGAGAGATTATGGTCACTCTTACACCTGCCAAGGATGCTGGGATGGTGGAAACATCGTCTGCTGCGACTTGTGTCCAGTTTCTGTACATCCCGAATGTATTGGTTATTCCATGGAAGAAATCGGGCGCACGGCAAGATGGTCGTGCCCGCACCACGCGTGCTTCGAATGCGGCAGAAAATCAGCAGCCGTCGGTGGTTTGTTATTTCGATGCGAGTGTTGCACTCGAGCATATTGCGAAGATCATTTACCACAAGATTCCGAGATTATTGGTAAATGCAAAAGATTCGAAGCATTAGGTCAAATTCACCCCGCGCAAGCTTGCTTCATTCGTTGCGATGCAGACTGTCAAAAATTTGCAAAAGAACACGAAGAAATGAAAGGTCTCGACAAAGCCGACGAAAATGGAAACGCACCTGGATGGACGATGAGTAAAAAAGTTGCCATTACCGATGTTTGGATCCAAGAGCGTGACACGGAACTCGAGTTACCGAGTGGTAATGGTACATCGAAAGCTTTAGCGTATGCCACGTTCACGGATCTCGTGCACTTTTTGTTAAGAACCGAGGGTCCCAAAAAGAATCAAAAGAAGGGCAAGAAGAAAAAAGTGGATGGGAATGAAACGGCGGGGGGAGCTTTACAAATCGAGGATGATGATCAAGAAGAAGAACCTGAAGCCGGAGAAGACTGTTTGATTCGAGGCGCTGTTGCATACTACGCGAAGAAAAACGAAAGTGTTGATGAAATTGCGAGAGACAGAAGTTTAGATGCACGCGACATAGTTTTATGGAACAAGGACGAACACCCCGGGATTTCAGCAAAATCTCAGCTTTTAGAACTTACGAGACTTTGGATGCAATCTCCTCCACCGAAAGTGTCAGACGGTTTGTCCGAAGGTGAACGCACGCAGCGCAAGCTCGATCAGCGAAAAGCTGCCGAGGCTGATACCGCTGCTGCAAGTTTGGTTAAGAAGACGAGCAACTTTGTCGGCGATGATCAAGCAAACGCAGTTCTCGAACAATACCTAAAGGGAGGAGGGGAAGGTATCAATCCAAAAGATCCAGTCGTTTTCGGGCATCCGCTTAAGCTTTTACGTCAAAAGAATCTCGATCCAAGTGAGCGTGATAGGATCATGGCAGAAATGTTTCGACGCGTCCGTCCTCACTTAGAGAGAAATGTTGAAATGGCCAAAATACGCGAAGGCGGAGACTTCGATCTCGTCAAGATGGAGCAAGATAAAGGGAATGACCGCAATCGCCGTTTAGAAAAACGTGAGACTGGTTCACCAGAGTCAGGGTACGAGCTTTTACGCTCGGGATTAGCCGCTGGGATCGAAGGAATTGCTCGAAGAGGTGCTCCGCAGCCCGTTATCTATCCACACGAAGGCCAGATTGACGAAGAAAAGTTGACAAGTATTCGAAATTTAATCCTAAGAACGCTTGCAGATCACAAAAACAACAACAATAACAACAATTGCAACTCTTCTTCCAAGGATGATGATGGATTCGTTACGTCGACCAAGTTGAAAGTTTTAATGGCAAGATTTGGTCGTGTGCACGATTCTGTGACTTTGGCGCACGCGCGCGCGATGTGGAGGCATGAAGAATTTGGAGACGTTCTCGGATATATACTGGCAATTTGCACTTTAGAACGAGACGGCTTTATTGAGATGCAGCTGCACAGCAAATGGCCAGAGATTCTTGATTTGAGTTCAGTTCGCTTACGTAATGAGGCGAAAATTCCAGAGGCGCCAAAGGGCCAAGAAGCATCGTCAACCAAAGCCGTGGACGAAGTCGAAGATGAAGATGCGAATAAAACGACGAAGAAAAGTCTCGTGTTGGAAAAAATCGAAGTTAAAGTACAATGTGGAGCCATGGACGGTTTTATGAGGCCGGGAGATAAGAGAGGGGAAGAGAACGTCATGTTTTATAAGGAGGATTGTAAAGGAAAACCAACTTCAAATGAAGAAATCGTCCCGGCGGCTGAGTTCGAACGCTTAGGCGGGCGCGAATCGACACGAAAGTGGCGTCAATCTATACGCATTCACTCAGGCTACACGCACGAAGAACTTGAAGCGGATGAGACAAAGCGCGGCGTTCCTATTGGGAAATGGTTACGAGACGATGGCGGTACTTGGCGCGGAAACGTAGTCGGAAAACCGGTTGAAATTTGGTCGAATGATGAAGAGGAGTACAAATTTTGCGAATTCGTTGCATATAAACTTGAATCTGGCGAACACGAAATTCGTTACGAAAACG
>Ga0115004_10005376_pt1 | contig 10121 bp, 10 predicted proteins | sample ArcticOcean_MG_C_10_FD_88737 | JGI IMG/M metagenome (GOLD analysis project Ga0115004, IMG submission 88737) | Marine microbial communities from western Arctic Ocean - ArcticOcean_MG_CB11_90 | ecosystem: Environmental > Aquatic > Marine > Oceanic | place: Arctic Ocean: Canada Basin | collected... | reverse complement strand
TAAATCAATTACCGACTCATTGGATCTGCTTGTGATTGATGACCGTCGGTTTAGAAAATCAGCAAAATTGCGGGACGCGCTTCAGGAGGGGATTCAAGTAACTCTTCTCAGTCACTTTATTGAGTCAAACCCTGAGATAGCTAAGAGCCTGAAGACTAAGAGGTATTCAGGCTGGTTGAGCTTCCTGCCCTAGCCTCCAAACGGTCATAAAACATCGGGTGGGACTGGGTGTTAGATACTGAAATCAGGCGGTGGTTGGGCTGGTTCGCTCGGCGGCGGGTCGAACTGGTTATTATCCGTTGCCCCAACGGCTAACTCGTAGGCCATCACAGCAGCTCTATACGCGTTTGTTGCAATTTGGTACGCCTCGGCTGCTCTCGTATATGCCAGCGCCATTAGCTCATAGGTGTCAGCTAATTTCTTTTCCATGTCTTCTGTCATCGATTCCTCCCCTAAATGCGTTCCCGCGAAATGTCGACTTACTTCAAACTCTGTATCACCTTGCAAGTGAAGCAACTCCTCTTAGTACTTTATCCCCGTTAGTTTTTCTGAAGCGCGCCAAAGGTTTTCTGCAATTTCTTTGTCATTGGACCGTTTGTTCGACGCTACCTTTTTCGGATAGCCCCTCACTTCTTGCCATCCAGAGGGGCCAAAGTAGTCGCCGCTTTGCGCGTCGGGATCAGTCACTGCCCTCAATGTGGGCAAAGCGCCCATTTCAGGCTTCTGAGCAAAGAAAGGATTTAGAAGCCTGAAGAGGCGCCAGTTTTTTTGCAGGTTTGTGCTGGTCCAGCCAGGGTGAGCTGCGAGGACTTTGATGCTTGATTTATTCAACTTGCGGGCCAATTCGTATGTGAAGTAGAGATTCGCAATCTTAGAATCTGCGTATGCCTTCGGAGCATCATATTTACGCTGTTCCCATGCAAGATCGTGAAAATTAACGTCACCGGTTAGGTGAGCGACGCTCGAAATGGTGACAATCCTAGAATCTTCGGTGGACTCTAAAAGCGGCAATAGAAGCCCCGTCAGGGCAAAATGTGCAAGGTGATTCGTACCAAACTGCAGTTCAAAACCATCTTCGGTCTTTGTATACGGTGGCACCATGACCCCCGCATTATTTATCAGAAAGTCCAAATGTTCGTATCTCCCTAGGAATTCCTTCGCAAAGCTTTTTACAGAAGCCAGGCTCGATAGATCGAGTTTCATAACCTCGACATATGACTTGGGAAATTCCTTCCGGATTTCGATTGCAGCATCTTCGCCTCGATCTGTGCTTCTAACTGCAAGTATCACTTTGACACCCTTTTGGGCAAGCACTCGAGCTGTTTCCTTACCTAGTCCGGAGTTGCCACCAGTGACAACGGCAACTTTGCCTTTGACGTTTAGTATGTCGTCAGTTGTCCAGTTGGCCTTTTGCATAGCAATCCTTTGGTCGTCTACCCTCCACTGTATAACCTGCCTTTTATACCTGGCACCGATTAGTCGCCTCGCAGCTCGATCTCAGGGCGCTGAAGCTCTCAAGTTTTTTCAAAAGGTTTAATCTTCGTTAGTAGAGGACTCTTTTTTCGCGGCGCTCGTAGAGCCGACCCAAGGCGGTGCCGAGTTTACCTATCAGCATGCAGAACGAGCCTAGGACGAACATCTATACCCCGAACGTGTAGAACCGGTCGAACTCTTTGAAAAATAGAACGGAACCCACGACGAAGCGCACGTTTCCAGTGATGCCAACGATGGTATGGATGTGCCCATACTCTCCTACGAGGGTGCGTACATTTACGAGGCTCATTCGGTGCTCCATTCCTTGCGGTGCAGCAAGATTGTTTGCGCTGCACGTAAAACCAACCTTCCAAACCGTGTTTGGAGTGCCTCTTACTCCAAGGTTGCTGAAAAAGCAGCATTATGGCCGTGTGACCTGAAATAATGAGGTTGTGAATACGGATAGATTTTAAATGGACAAGCTAAAAAAGTTGCTAGCAAACCTGCCCCACCCTATTCGTTGGGCCTTGATCATGTTGATCGGTTTCGCACTTTTGATTCTCGGGTTGGTAATGTTGGTCACCCCAGGACCCGGACTTCTCTTTATCTTCTTTGGGCTCTCAATTTTGGCATTGGAAATCAAGTGGGCAAGGGAGTTGAACCAGCAGGGTGTGCAGGGGCTTGAGAAAATAGTGGCTCGCATAAAAAAAATCTTTGGGCGCAAACCTAAGAGTTAGAACGCCTTCTTGGCCTCGGGGAATTTCTAAGTATCCGGGATGCTTTCCCACCGTATGGATTGGAGATTCAAATGAGCGTAACCCCACATGGCATTCACCACGTAACGGCTATTGCCGGAGACACACAGCGAAACGTCGATTTTTATACGAAGGTCTTCGGACTAAGGCTCGTAAAACAAACCGTAAATTTCGACGCGCCTCACATTTGGCATCTTTATTACGGGGATGAGCACGGCTCTCCAGCCTCAATTTTGACATTCTTCCCATGGCCTGGAGTATCCAAGGGTCGTGAAGGCTCGGGACTCACCACGGCCACCTCGTTCTCAGTGCCAGCGACATCGCTTAGTTTTTGGAGCAAGCACTTGTCCGGGCTCAATATCGATTGGTCATGGGGCAAGGACTCATCTGGCCATGATCTAATCGAAGTGCGTGATTACGACGGCATGCGCCTGCAACTTGTTGGAACTGTGGGTGACACCAGAAGTGGATGGGACGGGGTGGCAAATATTCCAGCCGAACATGCTGTCCGCGGACTTCACTCCGTTGAGCTATCACAGATCCAGATCGATCCAACCGCAGGCATGCTTCAGAACCTTCTGGGCATGAGCCTTTCATCGGAGTCGTCCGGCAAGGCTAACTTCCAGATGGCCGAAGGGGCCTCCGGAACCAAGGTAGAAGTTCTCGGCGGAGTGGGCCACCGCGGTCTCCAAGCCGGTGGCACGGTTCACCACGTGGCGTTTAGGGCTCCTGATCTAACGACCATGGAGCTTTGGCAGCAGGAGCTTATGAACCGCGGAGTAGCCGTCACTGAAATCAAGGACAGGCAGTACTTCAAAAGCATTTACTTTAGGGAGCCAGGGGGAGTGTTGTTTGAAATTGCAACGGATGATCCTGGCTTTGAGACTGATGAACCGCTTCTGGAACTTGGTAAGAAGCTAAAGCTTCCACCATGGTTGGAGCCGTCAAGAGATCAAATCCAGCAGTCCCTAACCGAGATCAACGTCTAGAAACATGACAAATAACGATATTGCAAGACCACATGTCTTCCAGAAAGGGAGTTCTTCTCGAACTTTGCTACTTCTCCACGGCACAGGTGCTGACGAGCATGATCTTCTAGGACTAGCTAGGGCGCTTGACCCGGAAGCATCTGTCTTGTCGCCGAGGGGCATGCACTTAGAATCCGGAATGAATCGCTTCTTTGAGCGCTATCCCGATGGCAGCTTCAACGAAGTTTCCATAGACCAGGGTGTCGCAGAACTGGCCGAGTTCCTTGAAGCCGCAATTCTCGAGTATGCGATTGATCGGACGAACATCTTTGGCACTGGTTTCAGTAACGGGGCGAACACGGCTGCAGCCTTGATGATCAAGCATCCAGCATTACTATCTGGAGCAGCTCTGTTTGGGTCGACCAAGCCATACCGTGAGGTTGAGAAAGTAGACCTCAAGGGAAAGCATGTTTGGCTGGCAAATGGTGATCAGGACCCTTACGCGCCAGTGCAAGTGAGCGAAGCTTGGGTTGAGCAATTACAAAGTTTTGGTGCCGAGGTCAAGTGGTTGCGCCATCCGGGAGGCCATCAAATTTCTCAATCGCACGTGACTGAGATTGCGAACGCGCTCTAAGTCTGCGTCGCAGAGAGCAGGTGAGCGGTTCTAAACCGCTAGGCTCGCCTGCATCATCTCGTTTCCCAAATCACAATTTGTTCAATACCTTTCGCATGGCAAAACCCCAAGCGAAATTATTTGTAACAATCCCTCACGAGCAACAACTTTCGCGTAACTTCATGTCTATCAGTTGTTTTACACACGAAAGGGAGGCACTGGAATGACAATCATTCACGCCCCTTTCATGCTGAATCGAATGCGATAGGCACCAACAGTCTTCGCCGCCTTGCGATGGTGACTTTGGTGTCATGACCTAAAAACTCTCCTAATTTTTAAGGCCGTCATTTGTCAAGCACACTAAACCTCGGGGCATCGGTAAAAATAATCGATGTCCAAAAACACTTTGGTCGCTCTAGGTCTCGAGTGGATGTCCTACGAGACATCAACTTAGAAATCAAACAGGGCGAGTTCGTCGCTCTGCTGGGCCCTTCTGGCTGCGGAAAATCAACACTATTGAGACTAATTTCGGGTCTCGATACGCCAAGTCTCGGTTCTGTCACGATCGACGAAACTGTCGTTGCTGGAGTGGACTCTCGATGTGGGGTTGTTTTTCAAGAGCCACGACTACTGCCGTGGCTTAGCCTGCGGGACAACGTGGAACTAGGCGCAAACTTGAATCCAGAAAAAGTTGATGTTGACGCACTTCTGGCAAGAGTTGGACTGGCTGGCTTTGAAAAGAGCTTGCCGCGCGAAGTTTCCGGGGGAATGGCGCAGCGTGCGTCATTAGCCCGTGGTTTGGCAGTGAATCCTAAGGTGCTTCTGCTTGATGAGCCATTCGCAGCATTAGATGCTTTGACTCGGCTCACCATGCAAGACCTACTACTGGAAGTTACCCGAGAATCAAAAACGACGGTGATTTTTGTTACCCACGACATCGACGAGGCTCTGCACTTGGCAGATCGCGTTGTGGTCTTGGCTCAGCGTGGCAATGGCATTGATGAAATTGTCCGCATTGGGGTTGAAAAACCTCGCGATCGCTCCCACGTAGATCTAGTTCCTTTCAGGAACGAACTATTTTCCAAATTTGGAATCCACCACTAGAAAAAGGAATCACTAAGAAATGAAATCAAAAATTATCGGAACACTGGCTGCCTCTTTGGTTGCCTTATTGGCTCTATCTGGATGCTCCTCTTCCAATACCACTGAGGAGACCAGGCTCAGGTTGGACTTTGCTTATTGGAACCCGCTGAGTCTTGTCATCAAGGATCAGGGCTGGCTCGAAGCTGAATTGGCCGATCAAGGCATTGAAGTTGAATGGATTCAGTCGCTTGGCTCATCAACAGCTCTCGAAAATCTAAACGCTGAAGCGATAGACATTGGGTCTTCTGCCGGTAGCGCAGTGTTTGCTGCACGTGCAAATGGAGCTCTAATAAATACGGTTGGAGTTTTCTCACAGCCGAACTGGGGAACGATTGTTGTCCCAGCAAATAGCCCAATACAGTCTGTGGCTGACCTGGCAGGGAAGACTATCGCTGCGGCAAGTGGTACTGATCCGTACTTCTTCTTACTTCAGGCTTTGGCGAGAGAGGGCCTATCTTCAGCAGATGTTGAGATCGTGAACCTAATCCACGCTGACGGGCAGAAAGCACTTGAGAACGGCGATGTTGATGCTTGGGCCGGCTTGGACCCATTGACGGCGACTAGTCAAAGGACGACCGGCTCAGTAATTCTGGTCAACGAGCCGAGTTTCAACACCTGGGGAGTGCTTAACACAACCGAGAAGTTCTTGAAGGCTAAGCCGGAATTGGTTGAGTTGGTTCTGGTGCAGTATGAAAGGGCAAGAGCTTGGATTTTGGACAATCCTGACGCCGCAGTTGATATTTTGGCCCGCGACGCAGGCTTGAATCTTGAGGATGCGACCAGGGTTTTGAATGAGCGAACAAACATCGCGGTTTCGTTGATTCCAGGCGAGGCTCAATTGGCCGTTTTCCGGACAATTCTTCCGGTCCTGGTTGCTGAAGACAAGGTCAAGAGCCAAGAGGCCGCCGAGTTGGCACTTCTGGAACTAATAGAGGACAGCATCGCACGCAAGGTAGCCGGCTAAATTGACAGAGTTCAAATCTGACCAGCAGGCCACAAGCAGGCAGCGATTGCTGAAGCGTCTAGCCAGTGTGCGGGCAGCTCTCCTGGGGTTGTTGTTACCAGGAGGAGTTTTAGCACTTTGGTTTTATCTCTCAAGCAATGGCAGCTTTTCGGCTACTCAGCTGCCCCCACCCGGCGAAGTGCTTGCGGCTGCTACGAGTCTGATCGGCAAGGGTACCCTCTGGGAACACTTGCTGATCAGCTTGCAGAGAGTGGGCCTAGGTTTTCTAATAGGTGCGATACTTGGAATCACTCTTGGCTCGCTGGTTGGTTTGAACAAATGGATAGCACAGCTACTAATGCCAACAATTGGTGCGCTTCGAGCAATTCCATCATTAGCGTGGGTCCCTTTGCTGCTGATATGGATGGGTATTTATGAGGAGCCAAAGGTAACGTTGATAGCGATTGGGGCATTTTTCCCAGTTTTCACAACCGTCGCTGCCGGACTTGCCGCTGTTGATCGAAATCTAATAGAGGTTGGTCGGGCCTACGGGCTTAAGGGGGTCTCTCTCGTAAGAAAAGTCCTTCTCCCAGCCTCAGCGCCCACCATTTTTTCCGGTATGAGATTGGGGCTTGCCCAAGCGTGGCTGTTTCTGGTCGCAGCAGAATTGATCGCTAGCTCTAAGGGCCTCGGGTTTTTATTATTGGATAGTCAAAACACCGCAAGAACGGACATTTTATTCATGACAATTGTGATTCTTGCAATCTTGGGTAAGTCCTCCGATGGTCTAATAGCAGTCGTAGAAAAAAGAGTTTTGCACTGGGTCTAATCCCGCTAAAAAAGGAAAGGTCAAACGTTGACTGATAAAGAGTTCGGATTCAAAACCCGGTCGCTGCATGCTGGTGCGGTTCCTGATGCCGCACATGGCGCTAGAGCCGTTCCAATTTATCAAACCACCTCATTCGTATTTGAAGACACTAAGGACGCCGCAAATCTATTTGCGCTAGAGAAGTATGGGAACATTTATTCGCGCATTGGTAACCCAACAGTTGCTGCTTTCGAGGAGAGAATCGCGTCCCTGGAGGGCGGAATTGGTGCGGTTGCCACGGCTAGTGGCCAGTCGGCGGAATTCATTACCTTTGCAGCTCTTTGCGGATCTGGCGACCACATAGTTTCTTCGTCCAGACTCTACGGGGGAACAGTTACTCAGATGACCGTCACCTTGAAGCGATTTGGAATTGAAACCACCTTTGTTGACTCCAGCAATGTCGAAGACTTTGAGGCTGCAATTACCGATAACACAAAGCTGATATTCGTCGAGATGATTGCAAATCCGTCGACGGCTATCGCCGACGTGAAGGCGTTGTCAGACCTTGCTCATAAGCACGGAATCCCTCTTGTGGTCGATTCGACAACAGCCACGCCCTACATTGTGCGACCAATAGAACATGGAGCTGACCTGGTTATTCATTCGGCCACCAAATTTTTGGGTGGCCATGGAACTACCCTTGGTGGGGTTGTGGTGGACGCGGGCACATTCAATTGGGACAACGGTAAATTCCCAACAATGACCGAACCGGTTGATGCTTATGGCGGCCTCCAGTGGTGGGGGAACTTTGGCGAGTACGGCTTTCTGACAAAGCTTAGAAGCGAACAGCTCCGGGACATCGGCCCTTCGCTGTCACCATTTTCTGCCTTCCAGTTATTGCAGGGAGTGGAGACACTTTCTCAAAGAATGCGTGACCATCTTGAAAACGCTAAAGCGGTCGCGCAGTGGCTCGATAGTGACCGGCGTGTTAGCTGGATTTCCTACGCCGGATTGAAATCCCACCCAGACTTCAAGCTGGCCCAAAAGTATGCACCCGCAGGGCCGGGAGCCGTCTTTTCTTTTGGTGTTGAGGGAGGAAGAAAAGCGGGGGAGAAGCTAATAAACAGCGTGCAGCTGTTTTCCCACCTTGCGAACATCGGGGATGCCAAGTCTTTGATCATTCACCCGGCCTCCACGCTCTATCGTCAACTTGGAACGCAACAGCTGGCTGCGGCCGGTGTGCCTGAGGATTTGATAAGAATAAGCGTTGGCATAGAGGACATCGAAGACATCCTCTGGGATCTCGACCAAGCAATTACGAAGGCGACGGGACAATCCAGATGAGTTGGGTTGAGCCCAATGCAGTCAAGCGCCTAGAGATCATTCAAGAGGCTAAAACTGTTGCAATCGTAGGGGTATCGTCAAACAGAGCCAGATCAAGCTACTTCGTTGCGAGTTACCTCAAGGGCGGAGGGTATTACAAGGTGTACTTCGTAAATCCCATGATTGATCAGCTATTCGGCGATCAGGTTTACGCGTCGTTGGCTGACCTTCCAGAGGTTCCAGACATTGTTGATGTATTTCGAAAATCCTCTGAAACTCCGGCAGTTCTTGATGAAGCAATTGCCCTAGGCGTGAAAACCATCTGGCTGCAATTGGGTGTTAGTAATGATGAAGTGGCAAGCAGAGGGACTGCAGCTGGTCTAAATGTCGTCATGAATAAATGTCTCAAGATTGAACATGCCAGGTTCCATGGAGGGCTTCACTTGGCCGGCTTCAATACTGGTGTTATTAGCTCAAGGAGAGCGGCCCTCTAATGTCCAAAGAATTGATTGGAGACACCTGGTTTGGGACCGACCGCAAACTTAGCGTTGGCGATTTTAAGGGGCGATATTTACTTCTAGATTTTTGGACTCTTTGTTGCGTCAATTGTCACCATGTTTTAGCCGAACTTAGGCCGCTCGAAGAAAAGTTCAGCGAGGTCCTCACCGTGGTTGGAATTCACTCTCCGAAGTTTGAACACGAGAAAGATCCCGAGGCAGTTCGAGCTGCAATAAGCCGCCACGGGATTGATCACCTGGTGCTAAACGATCCCAACATGTCAACCTGGGAAGCATTCGGAGTGCGGGCCTGGCCGACCTTGGTGCTTATTGATCCTGCTGGTGAAATAATCGGAACTTTCTCTGGTGAAGGGCATGGTCATGCCATAGATGCTCTGATTAGTTCAACTACTCAGACATACCAGGATTCAGGTCTTCTAATACCCGGGCAATTCGAGGTCTCATTTGAGGATTACGAGCCTGGAGTGTTCAATCAACCCGGGAAGCTTTCCGTGATTCCAGAAGGCTATAGAAGCTACTTTCAAGGCGCGGATTTGCTGGTTTCAAATTCTGGCTCACACAATTTACACGCGGTCAGCTCTGAGGCTTTGTCAGAGCCCGTGATGACAATCGGCAGGTCTTCTCGGGGCAGTGCAGATGGGGATTTTGCTCAGGCCGAATTTTCAGAGCCATACGGCACGGTGTTTTTGGAGCCGGAACTCGCTGAGGCACTTGGCTACGAGCTGATCGTTGCCGACACAGCGAATCACCTAATCAGAGCTGTTTCACTAAGGTCTCAGCGCGTCTCAACCATTGCGGGGACGACTCTTCAGTGGATGCAAAACGACGAAACCTCTGGGGCTGCCCTTGAGATCAATCTTTCAACTCCATGGGACATAACTGTCTCAGAGGGTCATTTGCTTATCGCGATGGCGGGGGAGCACAGAATTTGGACACTTGACCTTCAAGGGGCAACCATTCAAGTTCTAGCCGGCACCACCAATGAAGGGTTGCAAGATGGGCCCTTCGAAACTGCTTGGTTTGCTCAAAGCTCCGGACTGCTGGCCTCCAAAACCACGAATGGATTGGTGTGGGTTATTGACGCCGAAACTTCCTCACTTAGGGAGCTCCAAGACGGCGTGGTGACGACTCTAGTTGGCAAGGGTTTGTTCGAGTTTGGACATTTAGACGGTAACGCAGGTGAGGCACTCCTGCAGCATCCGCTGGGCCTTACAGAACTGCCGAACGGTCAAGTTGTTATCGCCGATTCTTACAACGCCTCCTTGAGGGTTTTTGACCCGGCAACAAATAAGGTGGCGACCCTTGCAAGAGACCTGTCCGAACCCAGCGACTTGGTCATGCTCGACGGAGATCTATATGTCGCCGAGGCAAGTGGGAACCGCATATCGAAGCTACCGATAGCAGCTGGGCAGCTTGTTGTTGGGGAGAGTTTTATAACTGCTCGTCCTGCGAGCATTCTGAAGCCTGGATTAGTAAATCTAGAAGTGGTGTTCGTTCCTCCTCCTGGGCAGAAGATCGATCTTCGATACGGTCCCGCCACATATCTAGATGTTTCTTCAACACCTCCGGAGCTTCTG
>Ga0115004_10005375_pt1 | contig 10122 bp, 10 predicted proteins | sample ArcticOcean_MG_C_10_FD_88737 | JGI IMG/M metagenome (GOLD analysis project Ga0115004, IMG submission 88737) | Marine microbial communities from western Arctic Ocean - ArcticOcean_MG_CB11_90 | ecosystem: Environmental > Aquatic > Marine > Oceanic | place: Arctic Ocean: Canada Basin | collected... | reverse complement strand
GTGGTAGCGTCGGTAAGGGCGGCAGTAGGGCCTGATTTTCCCGTGGCGGTAAAGCTTAACAGTGCAGATTTTCAGAAAGGGGGGTTTGCCTTTGAAGAGAGCTTACAGGTTGCTCAGTGGTTACAAGAAGCTAGCATTGATTTGATCGAAATTTCTGGTGGTACCTATGAACAACCAAAGTTGTTAGGTCTTGCTGGCATGGAAGAAGAAGAGAAACAGAACGTGGTGCAATCGACAATGATGCGTGAGGCTTACTTTGTTGATTTTGCAATTGCTATGCGTGAAAAGGTAAGTGTACCATTGATGGTTACTGGTGGCTTTAGGCTGCGTGCGGCCATGGAGCAGGCCCTTGAAAGTGGTGCAGCTGACCTCATTGGTCTGGGACGTCCTATGTGTGTGATGACCGATGCGCCTAATCAATTGATGGCTGGACTTGAAGAATTACCGCGTTACGAGAATTATCTATCGTTATTTCCAGCTTGGTTAGCGTGGATGGGTAATGTAAAAATACTCAAAGCTGTGGCAGGCTTTGCAGTGCAGTACTGGTTTTATGCCCAGATCGATTCTATCGGACGGACTGGTTCCGCAGACCCAAAAATAACGGTCTTAGAGGCAACAAAACAAACTATGGCTGCGCAGAACAAGCTGACAAAAAAGTAAACTTTTATTGAGCTGGGAGCTTTCCGCAGGCTTGGTTGGCTGGCACGGCAATATCCATTAGCGTTGGGCTAGGCAGTTGCAAGTTCGTCATAAAGGCTACATAGGTATTTTTGTCAGCGAGTTGAAGTCGTGGATTATGCTCTCTTTCTTCTCTGATGGTGCTGCTTGTCCAGCCTTTATAGTCATGACCTGGGTACACGACTGTATCTTCGGGCAGGGTGAGCAGGCGCTGAAAGAGACTATCATACTGAGCATTAGCATCGCCATTTTGGAAGTCTGTACGCCCAGTACCACGAATTAACAAGGTGTCCCCAGTAAATAATATGCCTTGTTTGAAAGCATAAAAACTATAGGAATCGTCTGTGTGGCCGGGGCTGTAAATCACCTCTAGGTGAATGTCTCCTATATCTATTAGGTCACCGTCACTAAAGGCTGCAGATACGCAGTCAGCTAAAGTTTGGATACCCATCATAGTTTTACAGTTGGTTTGATCTCTTAGAGCACCTAAACCTGTTATGTGATCAGCATGGGTGTGAGTATCTATAGCTAATGCTAGCGTCAAACCTAGTTGATTAATTAACGACAGAGTCTCTTGGGTTTTTTCCAGAACAGGGTCTATGAGCAGAGCCTGTCGGGTGGTGTCATCTCCAAGCAGGTAGCTGTAAGTAGATGATTCACGGTGAAATAGCTGCCTAAATATCATCTCTATACCGCTCCTTTAGGATAGTCCATTAGCCAAGGTGACGGCGACCATGGCTAGCAATGCCCCTGCGAAGGTCCTTTGCAATTGAATACCGGCAATTTTTTTCGCCACCAAACGTCCACCAAGTATCCCCAACAGACCGCCTAAGCAGATTTTTGAGAGTAGCGCCCAATCTAAGCCCGGATTTATTACAACAAAGCGAGTAAATCCTGAGGTACTAATGACACTGATAATCAATAACGACGTCGCTACCGCATATTTCATAGGCATGCGGGTGCTATATAAGATCGCGGGCACAATTAAAAATCCGACACCAACTCCAAATAGGCCGCTCAATAAACCGACCAATAGTCCGTAAATGATCAGCCATAAAAAACACGTCGAGGCTAAACTGAACCTTCCATTTGGATTTAGCCGGCATAGTGAATCTTGGTGGTCTTGAGCACTGATGTTGTCTGACTGCGATGTGCTGTCTTTTTCTGGGGAGTGCAGGGTTTGTCTCCACATAAGTAAAGCAACAAAACTGGCAATTACGCAGAAACCTATGAGTAATAATGTGGGTGGCATTTGACTGCCAAGCTCTTTCCCTAAGGGGGCTATCATGGCACCACCTCCACCCAGTGCTATGGCGGGAACCCATAAAATAGATTTAGTCCGCCACTTGCTGACTGTGCCGATGAGCGCGCTAACGGCTACTGCTCCCAGAGCAATACCAATAGCCTCATTAATGGGCAAATCGAGTAATAAAATTAAGAGAGGTACCGCAAAAATGGAACCGCCAGCCCCTGTGAGACCAAGTGTTAACCCTATTATGAGCCCGATTAAAACACCCATGTTAGCTAGTTCCGGTCTTTGTATTCCAGGGCATTTTTGCTAGCACCAAGGCCATACCGCAATTGTTGGTCGCACCGGCAAAGACTAGGCCAGAGCCTACAAAAGCGGAAAGGCCGTAAAACCAAGGGTGGATGAGCAGCCCTAACAAAACGCCTATTACTACTAGCGAGCCGGAGGCAATACGGACCTGCCTTTCTAGAGAAATCACGGTATTGTCGCCCTCAGTGACAGAGGTGCCGAGTTGTTTTAGGGCATTAAGGCCACCTTCAATGATGATTAGTTTAAAATCTAGGTCGTCTTGCAGTTGATTGGCAGCCCGCACCGCGCGCTGTCCACTAGCGCAGAGTAGATAAATAGGCTGGGTTGGCTCGTGATTTTGTTGTTGAAGGTAGATCTTCAATTCTGAGGCTTTAAGTTTTTGAACTGGAAAATGAGCGCAACCGTCTAAACTTTCAGTATTGACCTCAGCGTAAGTGCGCAGATCAATAATACGTAGCTTACCTGCAGACTCTTGTCGAAGTTGTTTAAATGCGTGTGCAGAAATATTACTTGTCGATTGACTCATGTTAGGCCTCTAGCTCCGGGCAATAAATAGACTGAAGTACTTTAATAACCTGCATTGCATGATCGCCACAAAGGCTGTAATAAATGGTTTGGGCTTCTCGCCGTGTTTGTACTAGTCCAGCGCTTCGCAACGATGCAAGATGCTGAGATAGAGCCGACTGGCTGAGTGGTGTCATGGCATTAAGCTCGCTAACAGATAGTTCGGTATTGATTAGAGAGCACAGGATCATCAAGCGGTTCTCATTACTCAGCTGTTTTAGTAGATCCGCCGCTTCCTTGGCGTGTTCTTGAAGTTCTGACGATTGAATATCGAGCACTTTAGTGACCAGTAGGTTAATATTAGATTATACTACATTAGCTAAATTTAATATACAAGTGTTTGTTTTTCTCGAAGAAGCTACTGAATTGAATTTTATTAACGATTTCTCTTACGGCAAGGAAGATTAAATGAGAATGAAATGCTTTTAGCAATTCTAATAATAGTATTTAGGAGTCGAACATTTCCCGGAGCTATATTGATCAGCACGATTTATAGGTTGTCAGGTAAAATGGTGGCGGCATTGGGTTTTTATAGGCCGCTTCTAATGAAATAAAAAAGGAGCTGTTACCAGCTCACAATAGATACATCTAAATTGTTAGTGTTATCCCCTACGGCTAAAACACTAATCGCATACCGATCGTTGCGGACCGTGCTTTATTAGGGCGAGCCCCCTTAGGTTGGCGAGCAATGATATCTGCTTCATCTGTTATGTTTTCTAATCTTAGGTATACACCTAAGTTGTCATTGACTTGATAATTACCAACTAGATCTAACACCGTGGAATCGTCAGTTTTTTCAAAATCAACGCAACTTGCCTTTACGCAAACTGCATCAACATAATTAAGATTTGCATTAACGCGGTAAGGACCGTTTTCTAAACCCAACGCTAGAGCTACTTGAGTTTTTGGAATATAAGGGATCGGATCACCTTTGCTAACGTCACCGAAAAACTCGCCGTCGAAGGTGCTGTCAAACTCTGCATCTGTGTATGTGTAGGCGATCGATACTGGCATAGTAGTGCTGTCAGTTAGCTGAAAACTGTTAGTTAATTGAAACTCCAGCCCGCGAACGGTGGCTTGACCGCCATTAAATTGATCGCCAATATCACAATCACTCGTGCTTGAAGATGCGGTGCATTCACCCACTAAATTTTCGTAGTCACTGGTAAAGGCAATCAACTCAATCATCAAGTCAGCTTGCTGATAACGCCCACCAAGCTCGACATTAAGTGCCTGCTCTTCATCAACACCGCTAGTGGTGGTCGGTGTGCCGAATCCATTATAAGCGCCAGCTAACAGTGACAGATTGTCATTGACGTTATACAGCACACCTATGCTAGGTAATACAGCGGTAACACTATTCTGTTTTAGGCTAGGCGTTGTATTGCGGGGAAGAGTACTCCAATCCCGACGCTCGAGTTTAATATCTTCAAAACGCACACCGGGCGTCACGATAAAGTTACCAAAGGTAATATCATCTTTAATGTATATAGCTAATGCTTCTGCCTGGACAACACGGTTATTTTTATTGCCACCGGTCACCCCTATGGAGTCTACGATTAAGGTTTGGTCGACTTGAGTGTATTTGTCAGAGCGTTGCAAGCGATCTTCTTCATCTTGGTGATACCGGAAACCCACTTCGATATCGTGAGACGCTGAACTGCCGTCTAGTAACCAATCAAATTTAACCGACACACCACGTGAATAATAATTGCGATTATTATCTTTAATGGCTACGTCACCTGCAGCACTATCGCCGCCCAATAAAATAGCCTGCAAGGCTAAATCAGAAGAAGCAGTCGTCCCCTTATTAATGTCTGCAATAATTTTCTCGGGGCCGACACCACCCAATTTATCAAGCTTGTACCAGCTTCTAGCATGATCATTATTATAGACAGTAGTGGTCATATTTAAGTTATCACGTATGGAAAAATCATGTCGTAATATCAGCTGTTTATGCTCGGTAGTCATTAAGTCGTTTTGTGATACGGAGTAACGACGGTAAGGGTCTCGATCAAAGTCAGCATCAGTAATGCCCAAATAACTTTGGTTAGAGTCTTGTTCAGCGTACTGATATTTCAGTTCAAATGCATGGCGAGAATCAATGGGAGCGTATCCTAACTTCAAGGTGTAGTCCTTGATATCTAAACCGGTACCGCTGTTACTGCCGTCAATCGATTGGAACCCATCACTCTTCCACTGATGAGTTTCTATCAAATAACCAAAACCATCACTATTAGTAGAACCATAAGCCGCATGCACTCGTGTTGTGGAATTGCCACCGACTTCGGCAACGACCTTACCTTCAGTTTCTTCTGGGATAGGTGTAGAGATCATGTTGATTGCGCCACCAATGGTGTTGGGTCCTTCGGTAATTGCGGCAGGACCTTTCAATACTTCGACGCTATACATACGACCGGCTGTAGGAAAATAGTAAGCGCTTGATGCGGCATAAGGTGCTGGGGCTATAGGTACACCGTCTTCCAACAGCATAATACGGCCGCTGCGTTCAGTTTGTACTCCGCGAATACCAATATTAGGTCGTAGGCCATAACCGTCTTCAAGCTGCAAATTAACACCAGGTACCTGGCGTAAGATTTGTTGTATGTCGGCGTAGTTGAATACTTCTAGCTCTGCGTCAGAAATAAAGTGAGCAGCGCCAGCCACTGTGCTGGCTCGATCTTTATTGCCAACAATAGTTATTTCTTCAAAAAATTCTGATTTTTCAGCGTGATCTGCGTAGGTAAACGAGATGCTAAAAGAGGCTATTACTGCCGCATAAATAAATGAAATACTGTCGTGTTGAAACATTTTAATCCTCTAAAAATAAAATTTTGTTAATGATAAAAGCTACAAACCCCAGTCTGAAGGGACGTTTAAGCGCTTCAAAGATAGTTTACTCGGTTTTATTCTTAATGCAAGTAGTTCTCATTATCATTATCATTATCATTATAATAACCATTATCATTATCGTTAGTATCATTGTTATTGCTAATAAAAGGATTGAGTTTCACTCACCCAGTTAACTACATCAAAAAAATGGCCGATTATGATTCCTGAATGTGATCCCATAAATACTAAAGTTATTGGTCAGATTGTTAAGGTATATTGGTAATCGCTTTGACTTTTGTCGGCAAGGGATTGGATTGGCGGTTGATTCATTCGCTAAACGACGTGTAAAGGATCAAGCAATCTTGAGATAAACGATGGGTCATACCTTGTTGGCGTCACAAATACCAAAGTGACTAGGGGACCAATAATTGAGTGTATAGTGATATAGATTTTTTGGCTTAGCCCTAATAGAATTATTATCTAGAGAAACGATGCGGACATACAAAAACAATCGTGAGCCAACTAACGTGTTCGCCAAAGGAATAATCATGAGAAAGGCTCTTGCATCCCTGATACTTATAATTCTTACCTGTGTTGCCAATGCTGATTTTCCGCATACTTATATTGATCAGCACCCACTTAAAACGGTTACTGCAAATAATATTGAGATTTCCTATCGAGAAATAGGCGAAAAAGAAAACCCCAAGGTGCTTATGATTATGGGTCTGGGAGCTTCCAACCGGGTTCATGGTGATAATTTAGTGCGAGGCATTGAGCAAGCGGGTTACCACGTTTTAATATTTGATAATCGAGACACCGGTGGTTCAACTCGATTTAATGATTGGGGGCAACCTACCATATGGCTGCAATTGCTAAAAAACAGACTGGGTTTAAGGGTTAATACACCCTATACACTGGATGATATGGCAGCAGACACCGTGAGTCTTATGGATGCTGTTGATTATAAAGATGCGCACGTTGTTGGGTTTTCCATGGGGGGAATGATCGCGCAAAAGGTGGCAGCGCAGTACCCTGAAAGAGTGCGTAGTTTAACATCTGTCATGTCAACGACGGGTGCCAACCATCTCCCTAAACCAACCAAGGAGGCTCGAAAGGCATTGGCGAGCTTGGCATCTGGTGCAGCGGCAGATGAGCGCGCCAAAGCGTTGAGTGAGCGTGGCTTTTATCTGGATTCAATGCCTCGGCAGTATATGGCGATATTAGATGCAGGGGATCGCACCGAGGAAACGTCGACCATTAAAGTCCGTACATTGGTAATACACGGTGCAGAAGATGGCCTGATACCACCACTACATGGGCAGCATACGGCGGAGGTTATCAAAGATTCTGAATTGGTTATTTTCCCAGTCATGGGTCACAACATTCCAGATGAGGTTCTGCCAAAATTACTTTCGCAGATTACCTCTCACATGAAATCGATAGACCTTTTTGGACGCCAGCGTGAGCCTCAGTATTAACCAATAGATTGAGAAAATTATGTATTACGGAGAACGACTCAATAGTATTAGCCACCTAGTGGGCGCAGCATTGGCCTTAGTTGCATTAGGTTCACTCTTAACAGTTAGTGTTCAGACTGCGGACCCCTGGATGATTGCCAGCTTCAGTATCTTTGGCGTTTCGTTGGTCTTGCTGTATACCATGTCCACCCTCTACCATAGTTTTCGACCAGCCAAACTAAAGCGCCTATTTCAGCTATTTGACCACATCGCAATTTATCTATTGATTGCAGGCACCTACACGCCCTTCATGCTAGTTAGCATGCGGGACGGCAGTGGCTGGTGGATCATGGGCATCATTTGGGCGTTAGCGTTAGTCGGCATCTTGACCGAGATATTTCTATCAGGCCGTCGGGTAAAAGTTATTCAGTTGACTACGTATCTGGCTATGGGTTGGGCCTGTGCCTTAGATTTCTCTGGTCTTAAAGCAGCGATGAATGTTGTTGGGTTTACATGGTTAGTAGCCGGAGGGATTGCTTATACTATGGGCGTTATGTTTTATGTAATCGATAAAACATGGCACCTCAAGCACGCGCATGGTGTTTGGCATTTTGCTGTGTTGATCGGGTCAACTGCGCATTTTATAGCCATTATTGGATATGTTCGTTAGTCCATAATGGTAGATTTAAATTGTTTGTTCAAAAAATAGATTAACTAGACGGTAATCTTTATGTCTGCTCGGTTTGATCATGTTGTGGTTTTCGTTCCGAGCCTGGAAAAGGCTATTAATGACTTTACCGACCTTGGGTTTAATGTTACCCGAGGTGGGGCTCATGGTTCGACCGAAAATGCACTGATCATCTTTTCAAATCAATCCTATATTGAGTTATTGGCGTTGAGGCGTGTTTGGTTTGCGCCATTTGTCAGAGTAGCGAGTCGTCTTGGTATCCTTGAACACCTTGCTGAGAGAAAAGGAAATATATTTTGTAGACTCTTACTGTGGGTCAATGGTGAATTTGGACCAGTAGATTGGTGCGTGCGTGTTAATGACCTTGCAGCCAAGCTTTCGTATTGGAAAGATGAAGGTCTTCAAGTACTCAAGAGTGAATCTTTTTCCCGCACGAGGCTTGATGGCCAAGTGCCGCGGTGGTATTTAGGTGGTACAAGGAATATTGATTTACCCGTTTTAATTGAGGACATAACGCCCTTTGATGACCGTGTGCCTCTGACTGGGGTAGCGGCTCATCCTAATGGAGCTGAAAAGTTGGTGCAGATGACATTAAGGGTGAGTGATAAGTTATCAGCTGACAAGATGCTACGGAAATTTCTATTACCTAAAGTTTGTGATTCTAACGTTGACGATGAAGATATCAGTATCGGGGATGTGAAAGTTCGCTTAGCAGACCACTCTATGACTCGCAAATTTGCCCTGACACTTTCATCGACAGAGTTACAAGTTCAGCAACTTGATACCACAAAGTGCCATGGCTTAACAATCGACCTAGTTTAAAGGTCTGTAACCATATCTTCTTCCGCATGAAGAATAGAGCCTACTGGCGCTGCTGCGGCCTGTAGGGTGCTCTGTACCTTGTATTCGGCCGGCAGCGCTGGAATGGTAAGAACACGCCAAATACTCATCGCTCCCATGCCTAGCAGACTCACAGCAATCAGAATAAAAAAGCTCTTCAAGCCAAAAATTTGTAGCCAGAAGACCGCTGTGATTGGTCCGGTAATCGAGGTTAGCCCGCTGATCAGGATAATGGTGCCGCTGGCCGGAACAATTTCAGCAGGACGCAAGTGATCGTTGGTAAAGGCAACAACAATTGAATATAGCGACAACGAGCAACCGCCAAATAGAAAAATAAGGAAGTAGAGCCACACAGATGCATTATCGATAAAGCTAATAATGATGGCGATAAACACCGCAACTAGACTTGAAATGCCAATTACCCAGCGTCGATCGATAGTGTCTGATAGCTTACCTAAAGGCCATTGCAGAATCATTCCGCCGGCCATCATGGCACCCATGAAGTTCGCTACCTGATATACACTAAAACCCAATTTTGTGGCATATACTGCACCCATACCAAATAGTATGCTTGATACCCATTGTGACATTATGATCGCAATGACGCCGACGGGTGTGCGATACCATAGGTGCCTAATGGTTACTCGCTCTGTTTCTTCAATAGGCGGCGTCTGTACAATCGACAATAAAATCGGAACCGCAGCGACACTGACCATCACCGAGATTAAAATAAATAATGTGAATTCAGTTGGATCAGCCACATTCAGCATAAATTGACCCGCACAAATTCCAGCGAGCAAGATAGTCGTATACACAGATAAAATTTGGCCACGATTGGCATTATTAGATGATTGATTAAGCCAGCTTTCTGAGACCACATAGATGGTTGAAAATGCAAACCCAGTTAATAGTCTCATCAAGGCCCAAACCCAGGGATTAACAAACAGCGCATGAATCAAAATAGTTACCGAGGCCACCGCCGACAAAGCGGCAAAAATTCTAATGTGACCAACGCGTTGAATCATACGCGGTGTAAGCAGTGATCCCGCTAAAAAGCCGGCAAAATAGCAGGACATTAACAGTCCAATTAGAAGATCATCAAAACCTTCCAAAGCCGCACGCACGCCCAATAAACTACCTTGTACGCCGACGGCAAGACCAATAAGAGAGAGGCCTGCGAAGAGCGGCCAAATGGCGACAACGGTACGAACAGGCATGACAAAAGCACTCAGTTAATCTGGGCGCCAATGTACTCTTAAAGAGGTTTATTTCAAAGCACTATTTTTGCTTTTCTTAGAGAAAAAATTAGATTAATTATCAGCCTAACTTGAACGGATTTTGGCGTTGATATTTTCGATTCATCAGTTGAAAATTTAACTCTAACCCTGCTCGATATTCCCTATGAGGTTGCATTCCCTAAAAGCATACTCACCAGCATGTCTGCATGGGTTTCGATGACATCTTCATTGCGGGGGTTGAATCCGAATAGACGCTTACATTCAGGT
>Ga0115004_10005374_pt1 | contig 10122 bp, 8 predicted proteins | sample ArcticOcean_MG_C_10_FD_88737 | JGI IMG/M metagenome (GOLD analysis project Ga0115004, IMG submission 88737) | Marine microbial communities from western Arctic Ocean - ArcticOcean_MG_CB11_90 | ecosystem: Environmental > Aquatic > Marine > Oceanic | place: Arctic Ocean: Canada Basin | collected... | reverse complement strand
TGTCTTTAGCATTATGGTGTTTGCATTGGTTCGCCGCGGTAGCCGAGCAGAAGAATAGGAAATTAGGACGATGACAAAACTAAAAAATTGGGTCGTTGCAAATCCTGATCTTGCTTTTGCAATCTTACTCAGTGTTTGCGTGTATGGTTATTTTGCAATGAGCACTGAGTTTTTTGCGACACATCGCACGGGCTTTGCTATCATGGAAAGATTCGCGGTATTGGGCTTGGTAGGCCTAGCCCTAACTCTATGTATCATAGCAGGTGAAATTGATCTGTCGATTGGATCGAATGCTGCCCTTGCGGCTGTAATTACGGTGCGGTTCACCGACAGCTTGGGGGCCCCAACGGCTCTGTTGATTGCCCTGGTAGTTTCCACCACCATTGGCATGATCCAAGGCTATTTTATAGCCTACCTTCGGGTGCGTGCCATTGTTTTGACGGTTGGGACATTGATGCTGTTGCGCGGAGTCGCCTTGTTCGCCGCTGAAGAAAAAACAGTAATGCTGACTGATTTTCGAGTGCCAGACTTCATCTCAACAAAAATGTTGGGGTATTTTTCACCCGCTAGTTTGCTTGTCATCCTTATGTTTGTTCTTGTTGCTTTGTTTATAAACTACACTAAATTTGGGCGTGAAATTTACGCTATAGGTGGCGCGCGCAAAGAGGCTGTGGCGGCGGGTGTTAGTTTGAAGCGTCCCATGATTATCGTGTTTGCCATTTCCGGTCTATGTGCTGGATTGGGGGGTGCAATTATTGGTTTGCGGTCTGGAACGGCCCAGGCCCTGGGATTGCAATATGTCTTGCTGGCCGGAACTGTAGCTGCATTTATTGGTGGAGTTAGCATTTTGGGTGGAAAAGGTGGAGTAATTGGCGCCGCTATTGGAACACTGACAGTTAACTTTCTAAACACGGGTTTGGTTTTCAATGTTACCCCTGCATTTATGGTGCAATTGTACCTTGGAGTGTTGCTGATTGTGGTGATTATGTTCCAGACTGGGTCTCGAGTGTTCGACGAAAGTCAACGCCGAAAACAAATTTTGGCCGACACCGACAGACTAGCCAAACAATTGACGCAACGACGACAAAATATTCGATCTGGATAGCAATAATATCCAATTTGGATATTATTGCTTGATCCTGACTGTGTGAAATTGCTTAGTGTGATATTCTAATATTTTTGGGACTCCATGAAATCAATTTTAAAACATAAAAACCGTCCAGAAGGGCCATTTGAAACCCAAGATAGGGGGCATAAATTTGGCGCGTCTAGCGAGGAGATGTCTCGGTTTCTTGATTTTATTGAGCAATTGGATCAAGAGACAATCCAAGCGTTGAGTATCAAATCTGGGTACGCTGAAACACAACTCTTCGTGGCTTTGTTACGCAACCACTTGGAGGGCAAGCTGACAACCAGCTCATCGTTGGCCCAAAGTTCAGGTTTGACATATGGCACGGCCATTCGCGCAATCAATGATATTGAAAGCCGTGGGTTGATTATGCGGCGTACACGCACTGTGACGGGCAAAAGCTTTTCGCTCCATCCATCCGAAAAATTAATTCAAGAGTGGCAAGAATATGCGCGGCGAGTACATTCGCTAATAGGTAGTACTATTGGGTTATCCGTGCCTGGCCGAGACAGTGGATATTTTTATGGTTCGTCCTACCAGCGTGGCAATGTTTTAAACCCACCGAGTGTTTTGTCCTCCAAGTTGCAGTTGCAAAAAGGGCTTAGGGTTTTGGTGCATGCGGACCCTACATTTTTGGCAATGCATGTTTTAAAAAAGCAGTTCGAGTCAATTTTTGGTGTACCAATCCAAAGCCGTGCCTTGTCAATTGATCGGTTGCGGGATGAGATCATCAAAAATTCAAACAGTGAGCGCTCTTCTTATGACATCATCGCTTGCGATTTACCTTGGTTTGGTGAGATGGCGCAGCAGGGGCGGTTTATGCCTGTTGATAAACTTATTGAAAAAAACAATTTTGACACGTCTGATTTTCATCCTGAAGCGATGGCGAGTGCCCGTTATAAGGGGCGTCAATATGGTATTCCGGTGCAGACGACACCGGATCTTTTGGTGTGTCGCCGAGATATTTTGAATGAATTAGGCTTGGATGCGCCTCGTACAATTGAGGACACTCTACAGGTCGCTAAAACTTTTCATAGTCGGGCACGAAACATGTCTGGCATTGCGTGGAATGCGGCCCGTGGAACGCCGCTTGGTCATTCATTTTTGTTCAGTATGGCTGCTTTTGGTCAACCTGCGATCAATTTGAGGCGTACAACCAGTGGGTTTGACGGTGGCAATGTCGACGGTGAGAATTTTCGCCCGATGTTTAACACGCCAGCCGCGCATCAATCAGCAGTTTATCTACGGGAACTGCTAAATTTTTCACCAAGTAATATACTGAGCATGTCGTGGTATGAACGTGCGCGTGCCTATGCAGACGGCGAAGTGGGTATGGCCTATTGCGCTACGCTCCTAGCGCCCATGTTCGAGTTGAATCCAGATTCTCCCGCACATGGCGTAACGGACTATCTCCCGCATCCGACTGGATCAAATGCCAAACCCCTTGCTCCACTGGGCGGATATGCTTTGGCTATTCCCTCCAACATCTCTCCGGATAGAATTGATCCAATTTGGACAGCTTTAGCGTCGCTTTCATCCGCACAGGCGATAAAGCTCTATATTGAGAATGGCAGCCTGGTGTCACCGCGTTTTAGCGTCAGTATGGACCCCGAAGTGAGTAAAATTTCACCTTTGATTTCCAAGGTAGATGAGATGGCTCGGTTTGGTGTTTTGCAGATGTGGCCGCGGCCGCCAGTTCCTGAGATCTCGGACATAATCGCCATTGTCGGTGAAGAGATGCACGACATGTTGGTCGGCGCAAAAACAATCGACGTTGCTTTGGCGAATTCACAAAACCGTGCGGACGCTTTGATGCGGTTACACGGACATTACTAGCCTTCGCGCGGACGGGGGCCAAATGGAGGCTTAAATGACGCTAGCAAATGCATTAAATCCAAGGATTTTACAGCCAGGTGATATTGACCCCAATTGGCGGTGGGATAGACATCTGCCGGCATTGGGACATACCGCCGTGGATTTTGAGCGTCGTGTGGATCATGATCGTCTGCGTCGCTATCGTTTAAGTCGCACAAAGGATGCATTAAAAAAATCTAATTGTGGTGCTTTGCTGACCTTTGATGTGAATAATATCAGATACATCTCAGGCACAAAAATAGGTGAGTGGGAACGGGACAAAATGTGCCGTTTTGCCTTACTTGCTGGCGACGAAGAACCCTATGTTTGGGATTTTGGATCAGCTGCTGTTCATCATCGTGAATATTGTGATTGGTTGGATCCGGACCGGATGCGGGCAGGTGTAGTGGGGATGCGTGGTACGATTCCGCCTTCATTTGGGTTGATGAAGCGCTATGCAGAGGAAATTTTTGATCTATTAAAGAAGGCTGGTGTTGCGGATATGCCGGTCGGAGTGGACTATGCTGAAACAGCCATGTTCTTTGCCTTGCAAGAAGCAGGTTTAAATGTAGTCGACGGTCAACAAATCATGCTTTCAGCGCGCGAAATAAAGAGCGTCGACGAAATCCACCTGCTGACCCAAGCGGCGTCGATGGTAGATGGCGTTTACCACATGATTTATAATGAATTGCGGCCGGGGATCCGAGAAAATGATATCGTCGCGATGTCGAATAAGATGTTGTACGAGATGGGGTCTGATGACGTTGAGGCGATCAATGCAGTTTCCGGTGAGCGCTGCAACCCGCACCCCCACAACTTTACTGATCGTTATTTCCGGCCGGGAGATCAGGCATTCTTTGACATTTTGCAAAGTTATCAGGGCTACCGTACGTGTTACTACCGCACTTTCAACATCGGCATGTCCACGCCATGTCAAGTAGACGCCTATGTTAAGGCCCGTGATTGGCTGGACGCATCGATAGCTATGATCAAACCTGGAGTGACTACCGATCGAGTAGCTGCCGTTTGGCCCACAGCCAAGGAGTTGGGTTTTGGTAGTGAGCTTGAGGCGTTTGGCCTGCAATTTGGCCATGGCCTTGGCCTTGCTCTGCACGAACGACCAATAATTTCACGTGCTGTATCGATGGAAAATCCAATGATGATTGAGACGGGCATGGTGTTTGCTTTGGAAACTTATTGCCCGGCTACAGATGGTTATTCGGCGGCACGTATCGAAGAAGAAGTCGTTGTAACTGATACTGGTTGTGAAGTTATCAGTCTTTTTCCTGCCGCAGAACTACCAATCGCCGCACGTTATTAATTCTCCGCTGGGACCGTCCTGCTTGTAGTAGTGCGGGAATTTTTTGGAATGATCCGATGAGTGATATGAAAACTAATACCGAAGATTACCTGCGTATGTATCGCCAAATGGTGCGAATTCGGAGCTTCGAAGATCAGGCAAATCAACTGTACTTGTCTGCAAAAATGCCGGGTCTGACCCATATGTATTCGGGTGAAGAGGCCGTCGCAGTCGGTATTTGTGAAGCCCTAAAGGTGACAGACAAGATCACATCAACGCACCGAGGCCACGGGCACTGCGTGGCTAAAGGCGCCGATTTCAAACAGATGTTTTGTGAACTTTTGGGCAAAGAAGAAGGCTATTGCCGCGGCAAAGGTGGATCCATGCATATTGCCGATCAGTCCAACGGAAACCTTGGTGCAAACGCAATCGTCGGTGGCTCAATGGGTATTGCAACAGGCTCCGCACTTTCGGCCAAACGGTTGGGCCGAGATGACGTTACTGTCTGCTTCTTTGGCGACGGTGCGACGGCTCAAGGGCTTATGTACGAGGTGATGAATATGGCTGCACTTTGGTCGCTTCCTATCATTTATGCCTGTGAAAATAACGGCTATTCCGAATACACCCGCACTGATGAAATCGCCGCGGGCTCGATTACGGGTCGCGCTGAAGCATTCGGGATCGAGGCGTTCAAGGTTGATGGCCAAAACGTATTAGCAGTCAATGAATTAGCTCAAAAACTTGTAGCGCGCTGCCGAAAAGGCGAAGGGCCGTTCTTTATCGAACTTGAAACCTATCGTTACCACGGGCACCACGTGGGTGACATCAACCGCGAATATTACCGCTCCAAGGACGAGGAGAAAGGATGGCACGCTGACCGTGACCCAATCACAAATTTCAGCAAATGGTTAATTTCCCAAGGAATTGCCGATCAGGATGAATTGGACAGCATGCAGGTTAAAATTAAATCCGAAGCTACCGCAGCAGTAGCCTATGCCTTGGACGCACACTACCCTGACGTGCGCGAAGTAGACATGCACGTATTTGCGGAGACACCATAATGCGCCAAATAACCCTATCAACAGCGGTTAACGAGGCCATTGCAGAAGAAATGCGTCGTGACGAAACGATTTTCTTGATTGGTGAAGACGTGGCTGAGGCAGGCACACCGTTCAAAATCACATCAGGATTGGTCGAAGAGTTTGGAACTGATCGTGTCATTGACACACCAATTTCTGAACCAGGTTTTATGGGAATTGCAGTAGGTGCAGCGATGACGGGTAGCCGCCCGATTGTTGACCTAATGTTTGGCGACTTCATCTTTTTGATCATGGATCAATTGTGTAATCAGGCTGCCAAAACACACTATATGTCTGGTGGAAAATTGAACGTCCCACTTGTCCTGCGTACTAATATGGGGGCTACTCGTCGGTCAGCGGCACAGCACAGCCAGTCCTTGCACGCGATTGTTGCCCACATCCCAGGCCTGAAGGTTGCGATGCCGTCGTCTGCACTGGAAGCAAAGGGGCTGCTTAAAACCGCTATACGTGACAATAACCCGGTGGTCATTTTCGAAGATAAATTGATGTATCAAGATAAAGCAGAGGTGCCCGAGGGTGAACTTTTGATCCCCTTTGGCGTGGCCAATGTCAAACGTGAAGGCGCCGATATTACTTTGGTTGGTACATCCTCAATGGTGCAGGTGGCAGAAAAGGCCGCAGAAATTTTGGCAGCGGAAGGCATCAGCGCTGAGGTTATCGATCCGCGTACAATCGTGCCGCTAGACATGGATACTATCAATACATCCGTACGTAAGACTAGCAGATGCATTGTGATTGATGAAGGTCACCAATCATTTGGTATCACGTCAGAGATTGCATCACGGATCATGGAACAGTCGTTTTATTACCTGGATGGTCCTGTGGTCCGTATGGGAGCGATGGATGTACCAATTCCCTTCTCGCCTGCGTTGGAAGATATCACTGTGCCCACACCTGAACGTGTGGTGGCTGTGGCGCGTAGGCTGATGGCCGGAGAGATGATAAATGCCACATGATGTGATTATGCCTGCGCTTGGCATGGCGCAAGACACTGGCATTCTGGTCAGTTGGCTGAAACGGCCAGGGGATGCAGTAGTAATAGGTGACGCGCTATTCGAAGTGGAAACTGATAAGGCTACGATGGAAGTGGAAGCACAACATTCCGGTTTTTTAACCAATGTTGACGCGTCTGAAGGTGCCGAAGTCCCGGTGGGTCGAGTTATTGCAGTCATTTCAGAAACGGCAGAAGGTGCTGTAGCTGTGCAAATTGAGCAAAATGATGGGCCGCCAGACGGGCACGCCATCATTATGCCGGCACTTGGCATGGCCCAAGATACAGGTCTTTTAGTGAACTGGCTGAAACAACCCGGTGACATAGTCGGGGCTGATGAGGTATTATTTGAGGTTGAGACTGACAAAAGTACCATGGAAGTTTTGGCAGGCTTTGATGGTTTTGTGGCTGCACTACTTGTGCAGGCAGGTGAAGAGGTCCCCGTGGGCCATGATGTTGCGATTATCAGCATCTCCAAGCCCAGCAACCCTGTTCAGCAATCTTTAAGCGCTGCTAAACAAGTGAGGTCTAAAGCTCTGCAAGTTGTTTCCGCCTCAACAGAGCTGGAAGAATCTGCGGCTTTGTCCAAAGCGACAGCATCTTTGCCATCGGCGCGAATTCTTGCTTCGCCAAAAGCACGTCGGTTGGCCCAAGAACGTGGCTTGGATCTTCGATACCTTGAAGAAGCTGGCCACCCACAACCATTTCATGTCGAGGATCTTGCTGTGCTTGAGGAGCTGAAACGTCACACTCCAATGCCTGCTAGTTCAATGTCAATACGCCGGTTAACGGCACGGGTCTCTTCTGAGCAGTTCAGTGAGTTTTCTGAATGGGCAGGAACCCAATTGGGCAACACTAAGACAGGCGCGCTGATAGCAGGTCTGGCGGCAGGATCGTTTAGCCAAGGTCAAGGTGACCTCGTGGTTGCCTATCACCAATTTGGGACAGTACAGAATTTTAAAAACCCGCAACATTTTGGGTTAGGAAACCCGGTTTTGGAAGACCTTAAAACCTCCCCTGCTTTGCTTATTTACGATTTAAGGCACTCTCCGATCATCTCCGTTGAAAATTGTTTGGAAGGCCCCCCAACAGTGACGCTCCTCAGCCAAGACGATGACCTAACTCTTACGTTGGAATGTCGTACTGACCAGATGAGCGCTGAGGCCGCAATCTATTTTCTTTCTGAATTCGCAGGCCGGATGAAGCAGCCGCTTCGTCATCTGCTTTGACCTAAAAGGTATGAACCATGGATTATACGAACCTTTATATTGACGGAAAATGGCAAGAAGGCGCAGGGTGCGAACGCTTTGATGTGCTTAATCCTGCAACAGAAGTGGTGATTGCATCCGTGGCGTCGGCAGATATTTCGGATGCGGATTCTGCACTAGATGCAGCAGAGGCAGCGATGGTACTCTGGGCGGCACAAACCCCCCGGCATCGCTCTGAAGTATTGCGTAAAGCTTGGGAACTCATGACTTCGAGACTGGATGAATTTGCCCATTTGATTACTTTGGAAAATGGTAAGGCACGTGCAGATGCGATGGGCGAGGCTACTTATGCTGCTGAATTTTTTAGATGGTTCGCAGAAGAGGCGGTACGGGCTGATGGTATGATCACCCACGCGCCTGCCTCGGATGCGCGAATCATCGTGCAGCACAAACCCGCAGGTTTGGCGGTGCTTGTGACCCCTTGGAATTATCCCGCGGCGATGGGAACCCGGAAAATAGCACCAGCCTTGGCTGCGGGGTGTGCGGTAATTATTAAGCCTGCCTCCGAAACCCCGCTGACCATGCTGGCACTTATGCCCTTGCTAGAAGAGGCGGGTGTCCCCAAAGGTCTTGTTAATGTTTTACCATCTCGCAAAACGGGGGTTTTAGTAGATCATATGTTGCATGATCCGCGTGTGAGGGTAGTAAGCTTTACTGGATCTACTGGCGTAGGGCGCAAACTGTTACATTCTGCTGCGGATCAAGTGTTGAAGCCTGCGATGGAGTTGGGCGGCAATGCCCCACTTATTGTATTTGAAGATGCGGACATTGATCTCGCTGTACGAGAGACGATGCTGGCCAAAATGCGTAATTTAGGAGAGGCCTGTACCGCTGCAAACCGGATCTATGTACATGAGTATGTCGTTGATGCCTTTACAGTCAAATTAACGGCCGCGATGAACGCGTTGAAAGTTGGTGACGGCACAGATCCAACCGTAGATGTTGGCCCATTGGTTAACGCAGAGACGCGTAACAAAGTTGCCGCATTCGTTTCTGATGCTGTGGCCAAAGGTGCAAAAGTCGAATGTGGCGGTAGCACACCTGTGGGCAAAGGTTTTTATTATCCGCCCACTGTCCTATCCAATGTGGCGGAAACGTCTAACTGTGTGCATGATGAAATCTTTGGACCGGTGGCTGCATTACAAACCTTCACAGACCAAGAAGATGTCATTCGACGTGCAAATGATACGGAATATGGGCTGGTTGCTTATGTGTTTTCGGAAGACATGAAGCGAGCGTTGCAGGTTTGCGAGCGTTTGGAATATGGGATGGTGGGCCTTAATCGTGGTTTGGTTTCTGATCCGGCTGCACCCTTTGGTGGGGTAAAACAATCAGGCCTTGGTCGTGAAGGTGGGCATGAGGGTATGCTAGAATTTATGGAAACTCAGTATATCTCAGCAAACTGGTGAGTAATTTGATGTCAGATATAATTGCGGCCCCATCTGTGCGTGCGTTGGCTCGGAGAAAAGGCATTGATTTGGAGAGGCTTTCTCGTGATTTGGGGCGCCAAACCATAGCACGGGAGGATCTTTTGCACAAAGATGCGCCGTTAAAAATGGATGCGCATTATTCTTATTGGGATATTGATCATAGCCAGTTTGGGCCAGTGACTGAGAAACCGGTCAGCCGGTTTTCTCAGGTATCTTCGGGAAACCTCGCTGCTGCCAATGGCATGATCCCGCAGGTTACGCATCATGATCTTGCGAATGTGTCTGCGATCGAAGCGTTTCGTAGCGACCTTAAGCCCGAAGCTATGGCCCGTGGCATCAAGATGACGGCCTTGGCCTTTCACGTAAAGGCACTGGCTGCCGCTTTGCGGGAATTCCCAACGTTCAATTCGTCATTGACCCCTGACGGAAAAACGCTTGTGCTCAAAGGCTATGTTCATATTGGCATCGCCGTGGATACTGAACATGGGCTCATGGTCCCGGTAATCCGTAACGCCGACACCAAAGGTCTATGGCAGATTGCAGCGGAGATTGCCGATCTGGCTAGGCGCGCTCAAACCCGCAAAATTGGACCGGACGATATGGGTGGCGGCTCAATGACAATCACCAATTTGGGGGGCATTGGTGGCACAGCGTTTACCCCAATTGTTAACCCGCCAGAGGTGGCTATCTTGGGCCTCACGCGCACAGAAATAAGGCCTGTTTGGGACGGTGATATATTTCAACCTGTGCCAATGCTACCTTTAGATTTAAGTTATGACCACCGGGTTATAAACGGCGCAGCCGCCGCACGGTTTGTGACTTACCTCGCAGGTTTAATCGCAAATCCCTTTTGTTTAATTACTTAATAGTGACAGAACCGTTCTGATCCAGAGGGCAAAGCAGAGTGGAATCTTTACCCCTGTAAGTAATATAATATGGGCTTAGAGCTCCAGTTCTAAGCCCTTTCATGGTGCTGTCAAACTACTGAGAACTCGCATCGAATTACTGGCACAGCCTAAATCTATGCGCTCAATAATTGACGCCACTCAG
>Ga0115004_10005367_pt1 | contig 10131 bp, 8 predicted proteins | sample ArcticOcean_MG_C_10_FD_88737 | JGI IMG/M metagenome (GOLD analysis project Ga0115004, IMG submission 88737) | Marine microbial communities from western Arctic Ocean - ArcticOcean_MG_CB11_90 | ecosystem: Environmental > Aquatic > Marine > Oceanic | place: Arctic Ocean: Canada Basin | collected... | reverse complement strand
TATTTTAATAATATGTCTAGTACCATCGTCACCTGAATTATTAATACAATCTTTATACCAAGGAGTAATATTTGATATTTTTTCAGTAATAGCAGCCACATCTGATATTATAAAATCAAACTTGTAATTTTTCCAAGGATCTAAAGTTGAACTATCTTTACGTTATAATTAATTTTATTTTTTTTTTCAATTTTGAATAGTATTTTTACAAGCATGCTTAGATATATCAGAAAAAAATATTTTTGATTTTAGATTTAAGTGTTTGGGCTAAAGTAATTCCAACTATTCCACTGCCACAACCAAGGTCTAAATTTTTTTTTTTATGTTTAATTACTTTCTTGGCCGCTTTGATTAAAACTTGAGAAGTTCCTGTTGGAACAAATACTTTTTTATTTATTGAGAAGTTTAGTTTTTTAATATTTTTTGACATTTATTTATATTTTTCAAAACTATTTAAGTTTTATATTGAAATAAAGTTTCAGCGAACAGTAAAAGTATTTATCATAACAAATAAAAGTATTTAATGTAATTTCTTAAAAATAGAAATTAGTATATAAAAATTCTTTTAATTGTTATATGACAATGTTATTTATTGCTAATTTCAAACGGCCTTGTAGCTCAGTAGTAGAGCAGTACCCTGAAAAGGTATGTGTCGTAAGTGCGATTCTTACCAAGGCCACCACATCAAACCACATATAAATATATTTTAAAAATTGATAAGTTAGACTATGAATAAAAATATTGGTGTTGTATGGCTCAGAAATGATTTTAGATTTATAAAAAATGATGCATTGATTTATGCTTGTAAGAATCACGAAACTGTATCTGCATTATACATTTATAAAAAAAAAGAATTTAAAAATAGATCTGCTCAACAATGGTGGCTTTTCCAGTCGCTTAATAATTTTAAAAATAAATTAGAAAAACTCAACATAACTTTAGAAGTGATTGAAGCAGAATCTTACAAGGTGATTTTTGAGAAAATACTTAAAAAAGAAAAATTCTCAATCTATTGGAACAAAGTTTACGAGCCTCAATACTTATTGTTTGATCAAAAAATATCCAATTCTTTAAAACTTAAGAATATTAATTTTAAAATTTTTAAAGGAAATCTTCTCAACGAATCTCATGAAATTAAAAAAAATGACAACACTCCTTTTAAAGTTTTTACTCCATTTTGGAGAACTGCTGAAAAATATTATTTAGAAAAAGGTTTTCAAAAAAATGAAAAAATAAAATCAAAAAAAAAAAAGATTAAATTTTTAAATCATTCAGTTAATTTAGAAATTATATTGCCAAAAAAAAAATGGTATAAAAAATTTGAGGATTTTTGGAAGCCTTCAGAGGAAGAGGCGATAAAAAATATAAAATATTTTACTAAGAAAGATATTGCTGAGTATGGAGAAAATAGAGACATTCCTGGAATTCCAGGAACTTCTAAAATTTCTCCCTATCTAGCATTTGGACAAATTCATGTAGAAACTATCTGGGAAGAGTGTCAAGCAATTCAAAATAAAAATAATGGATATAGAAAATATATAAATGAACTCGGCTGGCGAGAGTTTAGTCATAGCTTAATAAATTATTTTCCAGAAATGCTAAAAGGAAATTTAAAAAAAGAATTTGATCTTTTCCCTTGGGAAGTTAACCCTAAACACTTATCTGTTTGGCAAAAAGGTATGACAGGTTATCCGATTGTGGACGCTGGTATGAGGGAGTTGAAAAAAACAGGTTGGATGCACAATCGTGTGCGAATGATTACTGCTTCTTTTTTAGTAAAACATTTAAGAATTCATTGGAAAGAGGGTGAAAAACATTTCAGAGATTGCTTATTGGATTTTAATGAGGCTAATAATGTTTCAGGTTGGCAGTGGGTAGCAGGTAGCGGTGCAGACGCAGCACCTTATTTCAGAATATTTAATCCTATTTTACAAGGCGAAAGGTTTGATCCTAATGGTGAATACGTGAAAAAATGGGTTCCAGAACTATTAAACATTCCTAAAGAATTTATTCATAAACCTTGGGAATTAGACAGAAACGTCAAAGAGTTTGAGCTTGGAAAAAGTTATCCTAAGCCTATTGTAAATCATAAAACAGCAAGAAACGCAGCACTTGAATCTTTCCAAAAAATTAGAAAAAAAACTAAATAGAACCGCAGCAGTGTTTAAATTTTTTACCTGACCCACACAAACACTTATCATTTCTACCAATTTTCTTGTTATTAGTGAGACCTTGTGTTTCAGTCTTTTCCTCCTCTTGACTTTTAACAACTATATTTAAGTTTAATAAAAATTTTATAACATCAGTTTTAATTTTTTCTAACAATCCTTCAAAAAGTAAAAAGGCCTCTTTTTTGAATTCAGATAAAGGGTCTTTTTGCCCATAACTTCTAAGACCTATGACTTGTCTAAGTTGCTCAAGATATTGGAGGTGCGATCTCCATGAAAAATCTATTATTTGTAAAAAAATTCTTTTTTCGATGTTATTATTTTCACTTTGCCCAATTAATTTAATTCTTTCTTGATGTTTAGACTCAAATATATCTTTAAGCTTTTTTACGAATTCACTGTCAGAATTATCAGTTAATTCTATCAACTCATTATCACTAAGTATATTTCCAGTAATACTTTTAACTGCATTTAGATAGACAGTTTTATTATTTGATTTTTCATAATCATTTTTTATTTTAGCTAAACTCGATATTACCTCATTAAGAAAAGACTCCAAAGTTTCAGAAACATCTTTACTTTTAAGTATTTTAAGCCTTTGCCCAAAAATAACTTGTCTTTGGTCATTCATGACATCATCAAATTTTATTAAAGTTTTTCTTATGTCAAAATTTCTACCCTCAACTTTTTGCTGAGCTCTTTCCATAGCTTTATTTATCCAAGGATGATCTATAGATTCATTTTCTTTAAGCCCTAGTTTTTTCAACATACCATCTATAGAATCAGCACCAAAAATTCTCATTAGTTCATCTTCAAGACTAATATAAAAAATAGAACTTCCTGGATCACCTTGTCTACCGGACCTACCTCTTAATTGATTATCAATCCTGCGGCTTTCGTGTCTTTCTGTTCCAATAATGTATAATCCACCTACTGATTTTACTTTTTCTTTATCTTCTTTAATTTGAGTTAACTCTTTTTGATTATCTTCATCTCTAAAATCTTTATTTCCACCAAGTTGAATATCCGTCCCTCTACCAGCCATGTTGGTTGCTATCGTTATTGCTCCTATTTTTCCGGCCTCAGCAATCACTTTTGCCTCTTTCTCATGTTGTTTGGCATTTAAAACATTATGCTTAATATTTTTTTCAGTTAAGTTTTTTGAAATTTTTTCAGATTTTTCTATACTTGTAGTACCAACTAAAACTGGTTGTCCTTTATTACTACACTCAATTATTTTATTTGTAATAGCAAAATATTTTTCTTTCTCGGTTCGAAAAATTTGATCATTTAAATCTTTTCTAATCATTGGTCTATTTGTTGGCACCGAAACTACATTTAATTTATAAATATCAAAGAATTCTTCAGCTTCGGTTAAAGCTGTACCAGTCATTCCTGATAACTTTTGGTATAATCTAAAATAATTTTGGTAAGTAATTGATGCTAGCGTTTGATTTTCTTCTTGTACCTCTACATTCTCTTTAGCTTCAATTGCTTGATGGAGTCCGTCAGAAAATCTTCTTCCTCCTAAAACTCTACCTGTAAACTCGTCAATAATTTGAACTTTATTTTCTCTTAAAATATAATCAACATCTTTATTGAATAAAAGATTTGCTTTTAAGGCTTGGTTTACATGATGAACTAAACTTAAATTTTGAGGATCATAAAAATTATTATTTTTTAAAACACCTTCTTGCACTGCAAGTTTTTCAATTTTATCTATTCCCACATCAGTTAAAATTGCATTTTTATTTTTTTCATCTATTTCGTAATCTAATTTTTGAAGTCTATTTATTAACTTGTTAGCGACTAGATAAAAATTATTTTTATCTTCAATGCGACCAGATATAATTAGCGGTGTTCTAGACTCATCAATAAGAATGCTGTCAACTTCGTCAACAATACAATAGTTGTGTTCTCTCTGTACCATTTCAGAAAGATCATACTTCATATTATCTCTTAAATAATCAAATCCTAACTCATTATTTGTAGCGTATGTAATGTCACAATTATAATTTTTTTTTCTATCTACATCATCTAATTCATTTGTAATACAGCCTACTGAAAGACCTAAAAAATTAAATACTTTACCCATCCACTGAGAATCTCGTTTGGCGAGGTAATCATTGACTGTTACTATGTGGACACCTTTTCCAGTTAATGCATTTAAGAAAGCTGGTAAAGTAGACACTAGTGTTTTACCTTCACCAGTTTTCATTTCAGCAATTTTTCCTTGATGTAAAAAAATACCCCCAACTAATTGTGCATCATAGTGTCTTTCATTTAAAACCCTTTTTGCAGCTTCTCTGACCAAAGCAAAACTTTCTGGAATTATTAAATCAAGGGATTTGCCACTTTTTAGACTTTCCTTCAAGAGGTAAGTTTTAGCTTTTATGTCATGATCCGATAAACTCCTAAAAATAGGCTCTTGGTTGTTTATTTCAACAACTAAAGGTTTAACTCCATCTAATTCTTTTTGATTGCCAGTTTTAAAAATTTTATTTAATGCTTTGGTAAATAAACTCATATCTGTAGGTTGGTAGCAATATTATTAATACTCTATATATGTATTTATAATTTAATTTAAACAATAATTATGACAATTAATTTAAAAAACTTCTTAAGCTCAAACAAAAAGACATCAAAAATGGGTGACTTTCAAGAAGTTAAAGATATAGAGGGTTTACAAGTTTCCGCTGTCTCTGCCGATCTTTACAAAAATGGAAGAGATGATCTTTCAATATTTTATTTTCCTGAAGGGGCAAACCATGCAATTGCTTACACAAAAAATTCTATCGTATCAGAATCAATTACCTGGAATAGAAAAAACACAAAAAATAATATTAAGGCATTAGTTGTTAATACTAAAAATGCCAATACTTTTACAGGAGAGCAGGGACTAAATAGCCTTGATGAAATAGCAAAAGATTTAGTTGATTCTTTAAAAAAAGTAGAAAGTGAAAACGATTATGAAAAAACTAAATTTAAAGAAATATTATTTGCTTCAACGGGCGTTATTGGAGAAAAATTTCCTTTAGAAAAAATAAAAGCTAGTATTCCTCATTTGATTTCAAGTTTAAGACCTAATCAAAATAAACTGATCTGGCTTAAAGTTGCATCTGCTATTATGACAACTGACACCAAACCAAAAGTTGCTTATTCAGAAATCAAATTTGGAGATAAAAAAGTTAGATTAGCTGGAATAGCAAAAGGCTCAGGAATGATTGCTCCTAATTTAGCTACTATGTTTTCTTTTATCTTTACAGATGCTGATATCTCATCAATTACACTAAATAAATACTTACACAAAGTTCTTCCAAATACATTTAATGCTATTACAGTTGATAGTGACACCTCGACTAATGATATGGTTGCAATATTCTCCACTAAGAAAGTTAAACTTAAAAAATTAAATACAATTTCAAGTAAAGAAGCATTAAAATTTGAAAAAGCTCTAAGAACTGTTTGTTTGGAATTGTCTAAACAAATTGTTGTAGATGGGGAAGGAGCTAAAAAATTTATAACTATAAAAATTACTAATTCAGAAACTACTGATAGAGCAAAAAAAATAGCTTTTTCAATTGCAAACTCTCCACTCGTAAAAACAGCAGTTGCTGGAGAAGATCCAAATTGGGGAAGAATTTTAATGGGCATTGGTAAATCCGGAGAAAGAATTGATCAAAAGAAAATAATAATCAAATTAGGAGAATTTATAGTTGCTGAAAATGGAAAAATTTCAGACAATTACGATGAAAAAAAACTTCAAGAATATATGAAATGGGATTCAATTCTTATTGAGGTTGATTTAAAACAAGGTCATGAACAATATGAATGTTATACTTGTGACTTTACTCACGACTACATTGATATCAATGCGCACTACAGAAGAAGTTAAGTGTTGAAAAATTTAGAATAGTAATTATCTCTATTCTGAGATGATTAAATATTTATTAAAATGTAATAATAAACATGAATTTGAAAGTTGGTTTTCAGACTCAAAAGAGTTTGAAAAGCTTAAAAAAAAAGATCTAATAGAGTGTATTATTTGTCAGTCAAAAAATATTGACAAATCAATCATGTCACCCAATATTGTTGGCAAGAAAAAAATTGAAGAAAAGAAATTTGATCAGAAAGAATTTAATAAGATAAAAAAAGATTTATTAAATATTAGAAAATTTGTAGAAAAAAACTTCAAATTTGTGGGAGATAAATTTCCCAAAGAAGTTAGAGAAATTTACTATGACAATAAAAAAAATAAAAAAATTTATGGTACAGCCACACAAGAAGAAAGATTAGAGCTAGAGGAAGAAGGAATTGATTTAGCTAGTATTCCATGGGTAGACAATAAAGAAAACTAATTTTTTTTAGCAGAAATAATATAATTAACCGACATATCTTTTGTCTTTTTCCACTCTTGAAAAATTGGATTATAATTTAACCCAGTAAAATCGGTAATTGAAAAGTTTAAGTCGGTAAGTTTTTTTTCTAGTTCCTCAGGTTTGATGAACTTATTCCAGTCATGTGTGCCTATAGGAAGCCATCTTAAAATATATTCTGCACCCACTATTGCTTTTATATATGATGTCAATGTCCTGTTAATAGTTGCAGTAAACATAATTCCGTTTTTTTTTAATAATTTAAAACAAGATGAAAGATATAAATCCAAATTTTCTACGTGTTCGACTACTTCCAAGTTCAGAATAATATCAAATTCATTTTGTTGATCAAAATTTTCAGGCACAGTATTGAAATATTTTATTTTTAGATTGTTTTTTTTTGCGTGCAGATTAGCTACTTGTATATTTTTTAAAGAGGCATCAATACCAGATACGTCAGCTCCCAACCTAGACATTGGTTCACTAATTAATCCCCCTCCACAGCCAATATCTAAAATTTTTAAATTCTTTAAAGGAAGTTTTCTATCTTTTTCTATTTTAAAAAAAACTAAAGCAATGTCTAATATATGTTCAATCCTTATCGGATTAAACATATGTAAAGGTTTAAATTTTCCATTAATATCCCACCACTCATCAGCTATTTTAGAAAATTTATTAATTTCGTCTTTATTTATCGTGCTCATTATCTTATCTTACATCTTCTTGTTAAATATCTAAATTAAGATATTTATAGCTAAAATTATATTATATATATGGCAAAAATTGTTATTAAATTTGGCGGCTCATCAGTAGGCAGTATTGAAAGAATAATTGCCGCAGCAAAAATAATTAAAAAAAAAATTCATAAAGGTAATAAGATTATAGTAGTTGTTTCAGCCATGTCGGGTAAGACCAATGAACTAGTTCAGCAATCTCAAAAAATAAATAAAAATTTTAGCAAAAGAGAGTTAGATGTTTTATTGGCATCAGGTGAGCAGGTTACTTCGGCTTTGTTGGCTGGAGCTTTAGAAAAAATTGGCATTAAAGCAAAAAGTTATATGGGGTGGCAAATACCAATTTTAACTGATGGCAAACATAATAATTCTCGAATAATTAATATGCATGTAGAAAAAATTAATAAATTTATTTCGAATAAAGGTGTAGCAATTATTCCTGGTTTTCAGGGAATTTCAGAAGAGGCAGAGATTACAACTATTGGCAGAGGAGGGTCCGATGCTACTGCCGTTGCAATTGCAAAAGTTTTTGATACTGATGAGTGTGAAATATATACTGATGTGGAAGGAGTTTATTCTACAGACCCAAGACATTTTCCAAAAGCTAAAAAAATAAAAAATATATCATTTGAAGAAATGCTCGAGATGTCATCTCTAGGTGCGAAGGTGATGCAATCATCCGCAGTGCAAACTGCAATGATGTATAATTTACCCCTGCATGTAAGGTCTACTTTTTCTAACGTTGAAGGCACAAAAATATTTGGCTCTAATAATATAGACTATTCTAAAACAATTACTGGAGTAACGTATTCTAAAGATGAAGCAAAAATAACTCTTTTAGGCGTTCAAGATAAACCTGGTGTAGCAGCAGATATATTTGAGCCTTTAGGAAAAAATTCTATAAATGTTGATATGGTTATTCAAAATATTTCACCAGACGGAAAATCTACAGATTTAACATTTACAATCAAAAGAAGCGACTTAACTAAAGCAATTAAAACAATAAAATTGAATAAAAAAAAAGTTAAATTTAAATCTATAAGCAGTGATAAAAAAGTCTCAAAAGTATCAATTGTTGGAGCTGGAATGATAACAACGCCTGGGGTAACTTATAAAATGTTTAGAGCTTTAGCGCAGGAAAAAATAAATATTTTAGCTATTTCTACGTCAGAAATAAAAATATCTGTTATTATAAAAGAAATTAATACTTCAAAAGCTGTAAAAAAACTTCATACAGTCTTTAATCTAGATTGAGTTTATGGAAATCAGACCACATAGAATTATACATAGAAAAAAAACTAAAAAAATAATGGTTGGCAGTGTACCTGTAGGAGGGGACTCAATTATATCTGTTCAGTCAATGACTAATACAATTACATCTGATGCCCCAAGTACTATTAAGCAAATTATTGATTTAGAAAAAGCTGGAGCAGATATAGTAAGAGTATCATGTCCTGATGAAGCATCAACTTTTGCACTTAAAGAAATTGTTAAAGAAGTAAATGTTCCGATAGTAGCAGATATACATTTTCATCACAAAAGAGCCATTGAAGCAGCAAAGAGTGGTGCGAGTTGTTTAAGAATTAACCCAGGTAATATTGGAGCAAGCGACAGAGTTATTGAAATAATTAAAGCAGCTAAAGACTATAATTGTTCTATTAGAATTGGGGTAAACGCCGGCTCTTTGGATAAAGCTCTTCTAGAAAAATATAAAGAACCTTGTCCAGAAGCATTAGTAGAAAGCGCCATGTACAACATTAAGATTATGGAGGATAATGATTTTTTTAATTTTAAAATAAGCGTTAAATCATCAGACGTTTTTTTAGCTGTCAAATCTTATGAGCAATTATCGAAAGCCTGCAATTACCCTTTACATGTTGGTATAACGGAGGCTGGTGGACTTTTAACTGGAAGTATAAAATCATCGATTGGTATTGGACAACTGCTAATGCAGGGAATTGGTGACACCATTAGAGTTTCTTTGTCAGCAGATCCTATTGAAGAAATCAAAGCTGGTTACGAAATCTTAAAATCTTTAAACGTTAGGGCTCGAGGTGTTCAGATTATATCTTGTCCCTCATGTGCAAGACAGGCCTTTCCTGTAATTGACACTGTTAAAATCTTAGAAAAAAAATTAGCTCACATTGAGACGCCAATCACACTCTCAATAATTGGATGCGTTGTTAATGGGCCTGGTGAAGCTGCACAAACTGAAATAGGACTAACTGGCGGCGGGCAAGACAATAATTTATTATATTTATCCGGTATTCCACATGAAAAAGTTCCAAGCAGCGAGATTATAAATAAAATTGTTAAGCTAGTAGAAGATAAAGTTGAAGAAAAAAATCATTAAATCATGATTCCTTTAAAAAAAGTTCATGCAATAGTTGTTAAATACGATAGCTTAGAAAAAGAACTATCAACGGGAACTATTGATTCTAAAACATTTGCCCAAAGGTCAAAAGAGTACTCAGACTTAGGAAATATTATAACTATGGCTCGAGAATACTTAAAATTTGATGAAGATCTAAAAGACTTAGAATATATCTTAGGAGACAAAAGCAGTGATACTGAGATGAAAAACCTAGCAGAGAAAGAGCTTGTGACGTTAAAGCAAAAAAAAAATGAATACACAAACAAACTAAAGATATTTTTACTCCCAAAAGATGAGGATGATAGCAAAAACGCTATAGTTGAAATTAGAGCTGGAACAGGAGGCTTAGAGGCTTCACTTTTTTGTGCGGATTTATTTAAGATGTATGAGAAAGTATGCTCTAAAAAGAAATGGAAACTAGAGATTATAAGTATTTCTAAAAGTGAAGCAGGAGGTTTTAAAGAAGTTATCTTTTTAGT
>Ga0115004_10005366_pt1 | contig 10131 bp, 6 predicted proteins | sample ArcticOcean_MG_C_10_FD_88737 | JGI IMG/M metagenome (GOLD analysis project Ga0115004, IMG submission 88737) | Marine microbial communities from western Arctic Ocean - ArcticOcean_MG_CB11_90 | ecosystem: Environmental > Aquatic > Marine > Oceanic | place: Arctic Ocean: Canada Basin | collected... | reverse complement strand
ATGATCTCGTGTCGATTATGGCCATTAAAATTCAACAACCATCCAATGCTGCTGTCTATGGTAGAGTCCAAAAATCTAACTAACTCAAAGGAAACAGGTTCGATTCCTGTCAGCGGCACCAAAGTTATTGTTTTAAATATATTTATTGAATTGTTGTAATCCATTACTTTCAGAGGTCTATTTTTCTAGTCTTAGACTGTTTGAATTTCATGAACAAATAATTTAGATAAAATTTGTCTATAAAACTTATCGTTTTTTTACGCTTATTAAACCGTTAATTTACTTTGTGTTCAATCCAAAAACTTACATTTTTTTTTTATTATTTTTAATAATCTTACCACTTGAATCGAAAAATTTCTCTGGCCTATACCAGGGTGAAGACTGCAAGGGTAAATGTGATTTTCAAACAGCAGCACAAGATCCTATTAGTTCGTTAACGCAAGCTCTTGGTTTGTCATCCAAGTATGCTTCTTTTTTTATTGAACATATTAATGAAAGTAACAAATTAATTATAAATCACCTTAATACGAATAAAAATTTTGAGGCGAAGTTTGATTCTCAAAACCTTACATTTGAAGGAATGACATCGAGCAAAGGTCAAATTTATTCTATTGAAGGATCATTCAATGGTGAAAATATAGGTCTTACCATAACCAGAGAGAAAAAAAAAGATGGTACAGGTAAGCATGATGATCACTTTATGGCAACACGGACTCCTTATTCACTTAAAGGATCAGAGCTTTTAGAAGAATATTTAGTAATGAATCAATCTGCTAATGAAAAAAACCAATCTATGACTAAAAATTTAGAAGAATCTCAAAAGCAAATTAGTAATCTTGAAGGAGAAATTAGTAAACTTAAAAAAAAGTTAGCTAAACCTATTAAAATCGATACATCTGGATTATCGGCGTCAAGTACTGTGGCAGCTAAAGTAGATTTATTGACTAAACCAAATAACGAAGAAGGTAAAAAAATATTAACTCTAGAAGAAGGAGACTTAATTAATCATTTGATGCCACTCCCCCCTGAGAGATCTTGGTCTTTAATAACTACTGAGTCTGGAATTATTGGATATATAAAAAATGTATTTATTATTAATAGTAATTCCTACTCTGAATCTACCCCAACTGCACCCTCAGATGTCACGGAAGATCAGATTATAATTTATGAACCTTCTTGGGATAAAGGTAAAAAAAATCAAACAATCACACTTAATGCTGCAGGGTTTATCTCAATTCAAGGTGTCGCAAATATTAATAATCTTGAAAAAGTGTATATCAATGAGGATGAAGTTGATTTAGATGGCAATGATTTTAATTACGTAATCAAGATAGAAGAAGGTAGTAATAGTATCAAAGTCTCTGCAGAAGATGATAATGGGAAACAAATAGAATTAAATTTTACTATTAAAGTCAAATAGTCATTACTTATCGGATTTTTTATTTAAATATTCTTCTAGCGCACCTATAGCCATATGAGTTTGAGATCTATTAAGATCGCATCCAATACACAAAAATAAAAAGAAAATTATGAGCGTTTTCTGAGAGCGCCGAGGGAGCATTTTCCAAACCTATTTGATTTTTCACATCCTTTTTTTAAATACCAATAAAGAATTACCAATAACCCTATTCCAGTAAGCACAATTAAAAACCACCAACCACTTCTATTCACATCGTGTAATCTTCTAACAATAAGGCTAATACTTGGAAAAAAGAAAATAAAATCAATAATAATCGAAAAGCTCCATTAACTTCATATCCAAATGCCATCCCATCTAAAAAAAATACTACTATAGAAGATAAGAAGTAAAATAAAGAAAAAAACCAATATTCAGAACGAGATGACCTATCATTAAAATTAAAGGAATTTTGAAAACCTAGTTTAATTGCCTCTTGAAAATTTACTCTATAGGTACCTTGATGAGAAGAAGGCATAATATTTTTAATAGCGGTAGGTTTATGATTAGTGATTACTTCTGGAATTACAAAAGGTTTTTCATTGTAGGTAGGTTCAATAATTTCTTTTTCCAAAACCAAATCATTATCTAATAATTTATTCTCTAAAATAGGTTCAGGAATTTCTAATTCTATATCTTCATTATCAGATTTAAGTTCAGACTGAAAATCTTTTTCTAGTAAGACATTACTTGGTATTGGATGATCGTTAATAAAAAAATCTTTGATCTCTTGGATTTCAATTGCTTTTAAAAATTGACCTCTTAAGCCAATTTTAATTTGTGTTTCTTGTGTAATAATATTTACATCAATTAAATTTTTTAAAGTATCTTTTGACCTGATAAAAATTGAATCGTTATTCTTATTTATATAATAATACATTCTATGTTTTAGGTAGATCTATCCTTCCTGGATCCTTTACAATGTAATGATCACCGTGCAATTGAATAATACCATATTGGTTTAATCGAAACTCATTAGACAAAGAATATTTAAAAATACCACTTAGAAGATCTCTGGCATATCGAGCATTATCAGCAACTAAAGAAGAAACATTGACCTTTAAAGTCCTTCCAGGGAGTAAAATAAGGTCATTTTCAACCTTCACTAACCAGAAGTTTGATAAAGCAAAATCCTTAGAATCCTTCTTTAAGATAGTGTCAGATTGACTAATGATACGACTTTGTCTATCTAAGCCAATACCATCATAAATATCTTTAAATAAATCAATTCTATTGGGGTCTATTAATGTTTTTTCGTAAGCTTGAAGAAGTTCAGTTATGGGATTAATTTTTTCTTCAATAACATCATTTTCATTATTGTCTTGGAATCGATCCTTATATTCTTTTTTTTCATTTTTAACTTTAGAATTCTTGAAAGTGGATAGCTCATTATTTGCAGAATTATAATCAATAATAAGACTATCATATTTATTTCTTAAATCCTTAAATTGAGAATTAAAAGAATTTTTTAACTTGTGCTCACCTAAAGTTCTTAATCGGTATATATAGTAACCCAAACCACTTATAATCATGATAAAAAATATAGTAAGAATTATTATATCCCTTATAAAATCAGATTTTAGTTGCTCATTTATATCTTCTAAATCGGATTGATCAGTTTTAATATTTGATATCTTTTTTTGTAAATTTTCGTTTTCTTTAATTAGTTTTTTTATTTTTGAATCTTTATTAATCAAATCTGACTTATTTTTATCTAAATCTCTTATATGCCCTAAAATTTTTGTTTCAAATTTTATTAACTTAGACAAATCAAAAGATTTTTCATCTAAATATTCGATATAAGTTTTAAATTTATTTTTTTGATTAGTGATTTTTTTATCTTGATTATATTCAATATAAATTTCATCATTTTCAAAATTATTTAACTTTTTATTTATAGTAATAGAATAACCACTATATTTTTCCTCGAGACTTTTACTTTCATCTTTCAAGTTTTTTATAAATTCATTAGTATTATTTAAAGAAGTGATTTTAAAAACTATTTCTCTTTTTATTAAGTCAGCAATTTTCTTTTTATGGATTTCATAATCTTTTTGTAAATCTTCTAATTTAGGTAAATCTTTTAGGTTAAATACATTTAATAAATTTTTAATGTCATCTTTTTTTTGTGCACTTTTTTTATCAGAATTAATGACATCTTTTTTTTCTTTAATAAGATCATTAAGTTTAGCTATTTTAGCATCATGTTTATTTTGAAGATTTGGTGAATTACTATTCAAAACATTAATAATAGGATTAATAATATTGGTATTATTTTTTTCATCTTGGCCCTTTTGTAATAATTTTGTAAATAAATCATTTAAAGCATTATTATTGGCAATTGTTATTTCTAAAAAACTTTCTCCTTTAATACTACAATGAGTATTGTTAAAAGTATTACCATCAGCAGTAAAACATCTTTTAATATCTCCATATGTTTTATGTAGGTCATCAAATGAATTAATTAATGGAGATATTTCACTATATTTTTCTTTTAATTTATTTATTTTATCATTAGCAATTTTGATTATTTCCTCCGGATTTGTGGTTTTTATTGTATCTAAATAAATTTCATCATAACTTTCCCTATATTTCTCAACTAATTTATTAACTGAGAAATCTCCAGTTAGTTCCATATGATTAGTTGTTTTATAGAGTGTATATATTTTTTGTACGTATTCTTGTATCTGCTTTAATGAATTATCCTGAATACTAATTTTCCACTTTTCAGCGATAACAATTGGTTCAGAACACTGTGAATTTTTTACTATAGCTCTATCCTCTTTTTTTTGGTTTGTTAAAAAATCCCAGTAATCATTTTTTGTATTTCCATATGCTTTAATTTTTTTTATTAATTTCTTATCATCGGGTTCTCCTAAGAGTTCATATATATTTGGATCTAGTTCTATAGTTTTTTCATTTTTACCTGTTCTAACCATTTCCGAATAAAAATAATTATTTTTTTTTTCTTTAGAGGGCTCTTTACAAATATATACTAAATTTCCTTTTTCAGATTTTAAGATTTCATAAATTTTATTGTAAAAATCATCTGTAAGATCTGCATTAATATTACCTGTATTAAAATATATTATCGTTAGAAAAATTATAAATAATTTATTCAACTTCTTTTTGATGTAATGATGATTTCTTTAGTTGAGGCTTTATGCATGATTTCTCTTAATGCCACAATAAAACACGGCTCCATTAAGGAACTTTCTCCTCTTAATTCTTTATCAAATGGATCTAGTCCTTGTTTTTTTTCTTCTTGAAGTTTTTCTTGAGATTCAACAAGCTCCATATTAATTTTACTTAAAATTGTATTTTCTACTTTTCTATTTACATCAAATATAATTTCCGCATTATTTTTTAATAACTTTGAAAATTCTTTAATGTTATTAAGGTTAACAGCTCTCCATTCATCATCAATACTAAGATTATTAATACTTTCATTATATTTTATAAGTTTTCCTCCTACCTCAATATCCTCCCCTATTAATAAGTCATAACTTCTTTCTGATGTATTAAGATTTGAAATTCCTTTTTCATCGACTAAAAGACCATAAGAAGCTTCATGTTTTGGTTCTTCTGAAAAGATGAAGTTTATTTGTTCAGCTTTAATAGCTCCAGCTGAACTTTCTGCAAATAGTTTTTTTATTCCCTCTTGATCGCCACTATCTCCAAAGATTGCTTTAAAAATCAAACTAGCTTTACCCCCTAAACAAATGCTAATTGATTTTGACTCTTTGGGATCAAATTTTTGATTACTTGTTAAGTGTTGTATTACCTGTCCTATATAAAATAAAATTCCACATAGTGCTACTTCAGCTATAACTTTTAAATTTTTCCCTGCATCTTGACCATCAATAATATGAAATCGTGTTGACATGCCTTTAGCAAAATATTCTGAATTTACTAATACTTCCACTGCATTGCGAATTTCATCTTCTCCTAAATCTTTTTGAATACTTTGAAGTATTGGGAATGAATCTTCCATTAATGAACTTTCAATCGCAATATCTTTTATAAGTTCAATATTCTTAGCTAGATAGTCGATAAGAATGTGTCTTCCTGCAATTTGTACTGAACTTCTCCAAAGTAATTTTCTTGATTGCCAAATCGATACGTCAGAAGTCTGTCCTCCTAAGTCAATAGTTACAACTGACTCCGTAAATGCTGCATCTCTGTTTGTGGCAAAATAAAGTGCGCTTGTTAAACTTTCACTCTTATAGTTAATATTAAATTCTTTTGGATTTTCAGAAAGAGGATCTAATACTTTATTGATTGAACCTACAAATAATTTTTTAAATGACCTTAATTGATCAGGGCTAAAAGCTTCCGGATATGAAAAATTCCAACTAATATTTTCAGGCTCTAAACCTGAGGCAACAGCCTCTGCCAATGCCTGAGTTCCAACTTGACCTAAATACGTTTCGATTCTTTTTCTATCTTCAGGGCTTTTAGACCATTTAAGATTAAACTGTAAATCTCCAGATACCGGATCTTTTATATCAGTCAGAGAATCGATTAGATCTCCTACAAAATAGATTGCTGAGTTCCATAGATGCAAATTATTATTAATATCAGATTTTTTTTGGTTAAATTTTCTATCTTTTGCAATAGTTAGGAAAGGTACTTTAATATCTTTGATTGGAATAAATTCTCTTAAAATATAGGGGGTTCTTTTATTAGATTTATCGATCAAAAAAGGACTATGAAGTCGATTTTTAAATTCTATTTCTTTTGGTTTTTGCTCACTTGTTCTAATATAGCAGCAAGTATTTGTAGTTCCAAAATCAATACCTATTTTTCCAGTTGAGGTATTGCTTATCGTCTCTTCATAACTTGGAAAAAGTAAAATACCAACAGGAGATCTTTCGGAAGAAGGTATAAAGGATCTTACTTCAGAATTAGGAGCACAATCGCAAACCAAGGCTTCAGGAGGCTTATCCATCAAGTGTAATTCGTTGACAATAGAGGTTTCTACTATTCCAACTCTTTTAGTTAATCTTGACTGCCCATCAACTAAATTTTTCAAATGTTTTTCCTTTTCTTTAAATGATGGGATTTCTTGCAGGCTATCTCTAAGATTTTCTATGGAAAATAATAATCTAGGTGCAACCATAGCTTGAAGGTTACAACTATAATAAAAGAAATACTGATTCCATTTAGCATGTTTGAAATTTGGCCACACGGCCGCAATGTCAGGCTGATTAAGATAAGTAATAGTATTTTTCTCAAGATATTCTTTTCTTAAAGAATATTTGATTTTATTACCTGTGTGATCAAATAAATGAATATCAAGACTTACTAAATAGGAACTCCCGTTATCTATTATTTTACAACTATTCATTAATTCAGTAGGAGTTAAAAAAGATAAAACTGAAGATTGAAAAGGAAGTAAATATTCTCTATCGATTTGACTCTTATGTTCAGTTATAGAATCTGTTCCTTTTGGAAAAATACAAATCTTATCTGTGAAAATTTCTTCTGGGGTTAATAGTACCATCCCTTCTTCTTGAATAGATTTTTTAATTTGAGATTGAAATTTTTTATCCTTTTGAATTTTTTCAATTGAGACGGTATCCCAAATTCTTATATCTGCTGCGCTTCGCCCAATAACATTAGGCATATTCTCATCAATTAAAATATAGCCCTTTAAGTGTTCTGATATTTCTTCTCGTGTTTTAATAAGAGTTTCATATGCATGTTGGCCTCCTGCATCAAACTCAACAATATTTTTAAGAGCATTATAAATAGGATGATTAGGTAAAGTAATGTTAATAGCTGACTGTTTAAATCCCTTGACCTCTAATAAGTTCGAATAAGAAGCAACTCTTTTTTCGCAATCTTTTTTAAATGAATCCAGCTCCCCTAAAATACCATCATAGGAGTAGCGATCTGCCATTGCAGAAGAAATAAGAGATCTTTCTAATCCTTGTATATAATTAATAAGCACAAGTAATTCTTCAGGTTTAATATCAGCCGTTTTTGATGGATCAGATAATTGTCTTCCATCAAACCAAGATAACTCTTTGACTGAACCTGAATAAAACTTGCTAGCACATACAAGTGTTGAGGGAGTTACCATTCCAATTGGCCTTCTATCTAATTTGATGATCCCTAATTCATTCCAGTTCATTCCTTGAGATAAAACAATATTTGGTAAAATAGATTGGAGCACTGCAGCAAAATTTCCATCTAACTCAATAGATTCTGACTTAGTCTTAAATGGATTAATTTTAAGGCTCGATAAATCAAGTAAGTCAACTTGAAGGTTTTTCTTATGATAAGGGGCGAGCGCTATAACAGCAAGCAGCCCTCTCCATTCATTTTTAATACGTTTATTAAGAGAGTGCGATTCATCAAAAAGAGCATTCTTAAAAACTGCCGTTCTTGCCCAAACATCTGGAATTGATATGAGGTCTTCCACATTTTCTTCAATCTCACTAGTTTTTAAACCTTCGCTAATTCTTCTTAATAAAGAATTATCTTCTTTAATCCACTTTCCAGAAGAAGAGGGTTTTACTATTGCGTGATCATCTTTAAGTGGTGGCAATAATGGTTTCATTTAGAACCTTTAATATTACTAGCTTGGTATAGCTCTGTAACAAATGCCCCTAAGCCTGAGGCTCCGGTATTATTTTTAGTATCATTTAAATCATAAAATATATTTGAAAGACTCGAACTTGTTACTCCATTAATCAAATTCGTAAATGATTTTAATTTATGCTTTGGTATATTTTCTTCTAATGAAACATAAAATGATCCTTCTTTCTCGGTTTTAGATGCAAATAATTCTGCTTGAATGAGGGACTGTCTAAGACCTTCAAAATCACTAAACATTAACATATCTGCTGTCCATTTTAGAAAGGAGCTTGAATGATCATTAAGAAGTGAAAGGGTTGCGCTAAACTCATCTTTTTGATCTGGCCTTATTCCCATTTTGGTAAATAGTTTTTTAAACCATGTTTCATGTTGAAATTTTTTCCAGTCTTGTAATAAGGCGGGCTGATAAATTTCTTTATTAGCAATCGACATCCTGACTAGTTGACTGATTTTATCTCTTACAAAATTATCTATCTCATTAATCTCAGGAATATCACTCCATTGAACTTCAGTCTCATTGTTATTTGCTATATGAAAAATCCCATTTTCACCCTCATCTTCTTGAAAAAATTTAGCAGCAGCTAATGCACCATAAAGCTCAGGAATTAAGGGTGGATTAATCTGATTATTTCCACCTTTTTCAAAATAACCTAAAGGGATTAAAGGACTCCAACCTACAATATAGAGTTGACTGAATATATGCTGCTCCTCTACCCCAAAAACTCTATGATAATAATCTAGGGCGCCTTTAGACTGTTCAACAAAACTATCTGAATAGCCAACAAGAGATTCTTCTTCTTCAGAAGGTTTAGGAAAAGAAAAATATGGCAACATTAAACAACCACCTATTTTAAGATTATCTGATAGACCTTCTTGTTCAGCAAACCTTCTAAGAACTCTGGCTATTGAAGGAAACCCTGCCGCTCCTGTTCCACCAAATATAGAAGAAGACAAAAATATTTTAACATTTTCACCAGATTTAGCTTTTTCAATAGCATTAAAAATATCTTTCCAAAATTTATCTTTTTCTTGAATTCTTGATAACATTGCAGCAGCACCAATACTTGGTCTTGCTCTAAATCCCTCATCTAATGGCAGTTGGAATTCTTCTTTAGGGTCAAATAAAACATCAGCAACATCTTGAAGCTTTTCATTCATCAAATCATAAGAAAATAATTCATGAAGTGAGGGGTTTGTACCCTCCAAAGGACACCAACAATAATTATTTTTTGAATAAGAAATTTGGGTTTTTAAAAAATCAATATCATCTGGTATGAAGTTTTTTCCTTGATTTTTTAAATCTTTTCTAAGTTCTATATATGTATCAATTGCTGTTTTTGTTTTTGCAACATTTCCATTAGCTGAATCTTGATCTACCATACCCATCCATAATTTATTAGGTCCTAATCCTGCCGCACATAGATGAATAAAGTTTTCCACAGCCTTACTTCCCGTACCTCCTAAACCTAAAAATAAATTTGTTGTCATCTTAAGATCCTGTTTGCTAAGGGAACAGAAGGTCTCATAGCTTTTGATGTAATGAATAATGAAGATAAATAAAAATAGAGAGAGGTAGTAACGATAGATAAAATAAATAATGTTGTAAATTCATCTTTGCCCATCATGTCAATACCCTCATTAATTTGAGACATAAAATACCAGCACCCTAGCGCGCTCGCACTATTGATAATACAAAAAACAATAACCCATAGAAAAATAAATTTATTTGATGTTCCTGGTTTATAGACTTTTAGATTATCACTGACTACTGACCAAATAACACTAAAAGCAAACCATAAAATCGATAAGAATAAAATAGTAATATTTACATTTTCATTTTTAAAAATTATAACAGTTTCAATTATTCCTTCATCATCCAAGTAGCTCCAATTAGAAGATTCATTCCATATATATAAATCCTGAATTAGAATTAAATTATAATTACTCCCTACTATGTTAGTATTATGCAAAGTAAAAATAGGTCCCATAAAGATACAAATTAAAATTAATGTTAAAAATATTTTTTTTGTAAGATTAATCATTTGAGGTTAATTGCGAACTGGAAACTT
>Ga0115004_10005363_pt1 | contig 10132 bp, 10 predicted proteins | sample ArcticOcean_MG_C_10_FD_88737 | JGI IMG/M metagenome (GOLD analysis project Ga0115004, IMG submission 88737) | Marine microbial communities from western Arctic Ocean - ArcticOcean_MG_CB11_90 | ecosystem: Environmental > Aquatic > Marine > Oceanic | place: Arctic Ocean: Canada Basin | collected... | reverse complement strand
TTAATATATTAACAATAACAATAAAAATAACACAGTGCCCTCGTGGTGAAATTGGTAGACACAAAGGACTTAAAATCCTTGCCCTATGGGAGTGCCAGTTCGAGTCTGGCCGAGGGCACCAATTATATGATTAAAAAAATACATTTTGTTTTTGATAAAACTAAAAAATCACAATCATTTAAAAAGTTAGTTTTTAATAAATATAAAAATTATCCAGCAAAAAAAGCTAGCGTTATTGTTATAGCCGGTGGAGACGGATTTATGTTGAGCAATATTAAAAAATATAATCATTTCAAAAAACCTTTTTATGGAATTAATTGTGGAACGTACGGTTTCCTTATGAACAAACTTGATAAGTATAATTTTTATAAAAAAATTTTTAATGCTAAAAAAATTGTTATTAATCCGTTAAAAGTAAATACTGTTGATAAAAAAAATAATAAAAAAACTCTTTTAGCTATAAACGAAGTTTCTTTATTTAGACAAAGCAGGCAAACAGCTTCATTAAATTTAAAAGTTGGCAAAAAAGATATTATAAAAAATTTAATAGGGGACGGAGTTTTAATAAGTACGCCAGCAGGAAGCACAGCATACAATCTTTCAGTTCACGGGCCAATCTTGTCGTTACACTCTGGAAAAATTGCAATTACACCTATAAGTCCGTTTAGACCAAGAAGATGGAAAGGAAAAGTTATCTCTAATTCCTCAGAGATTAAAATCAGTAATTTAGATTACATTAAAAGACCAGTCGCGGCTGTTGCAGACAATATAGAGGTTCGTAATATTAAAAAACTTTTTATTAAAATTAATAAAAAAGTGAAAATAATACTTCTTTATGACAAAAATAGAAGTTTAATGAATAAAATTAAAGTAGAACAATTAAGAAAAAACACCTATTAAAATTCAGTTTACTGGAAATTCTATTATTTGATTTATAAAATTACTAAATCTTTTAAATTTGTGAACTGCTATTAGTTTATTATTTACTTTTTCAATAATAACAAATCCACCTTCATCTCTTTCTAAGTTTCCATATTTATTAATATCTATGAATTTCTTTCCATCGTAATTATCTTCAATGGTCCCCCCATGACCGCTTAAAATTATATTTTTCCCTTTTTCTATATTTAAATCTAATACTAACTTTTTAAGTTGTTTTGCCATTATAGTACCTTGTTTGGGCGTCATAGCTGTTCGATGCAAAAGTGAATTACTTATTTTATCGATTTTGCCGAAAGCAATTTGAGAAGTCATTCTTGCTCTACAGCTTGGACTTGATATTACTTCACTTATTTTTATATCTAAAATATTAAAAAATTTATTTATTAATTTTGCTTCTTCAACGCCTTGCTCAGTTAAGCAAGTAGCTTTTATAAAACTTTCTTTTTCTGCAGTCAATTTTTTTTGCAACTCTAATGCATCAAAAGCAGTTGCGTCATTCCACTTTTCTCTTTGAGTGTGTCTGAAATGCAAAATATAACCACCTTCAATTACTTTATTTGCCCAATACAAATCTGAATTTTTATTATTGTTAGCTTTATTTAAAATTATATTATCAAACTTTAATTTTATGTTAGCTTTTTTATCGTGTAAGTTATTTATTGAGTCTGCAAAAACAACAAAAATAAAAAAGAAAATCAATAATTTAAAGTAGCTACTTTTGATAAATTTATTGATTAAGATATCAATTTTTTTCATATATTATAATTTTACTAAAATAATTAAAAAAAGTAATGTTTTTTATCATTATTAGTAAATTATATTTGTTAGTAATTTAGTTAATGTGGTGCCCTCACACGGACTCGAACCGCGAACCTATTGATTACAAATCAATTGCTCTACCAATTGAGCTATGAGGGCTTGGCGAAAGTAATAATACAAAAACGTATTTTATTCAAGCAGAGATAGACTTCAAGAGGATAGTGCTAATAGCTCGCAATCACTTCGTGATTGCTCGCCGAATGATTTGTGAAACCGAGAGGCGAGTTTGTGAGCCATCTATAGTAATGGCTATATAATAGGATCTAATTACAGATGAATAATATCAGCCTTCTAATGTTCCACTAAAAACTAAAAAAATAAATATCGTGAATAATATGAAAAACAAAAAAAATTATTTACATAAATCTATATCTTTAAAAGCTTGCTCTGTACTCTTGGTTTAAAATGGGATAAATTATAAAAATGAGGATTAACAAGTTAAAAAAAATATTTAAAAAAGGTGAGGCTGTTATTAATGGCTGGTTACAAATACCAAGTTCTTTTTCTGCTGAAGTGATGGCAAAGCAAGGTTGGGATTCGTTAACTATTGATCTTCAGCATGGAGTTATTGATTATTCTAATGCTTTACAAATGTATCAGGCGATATCAACCACAGATGTGGTTCCAATGGCTAGAGTCAACTGGAATGAGCCTGGTCAAATTATGAAAATTTTAGATGCAGGTGCATACGGAATTATTTGTCCAATGATTAGTAATAGAAATCAGGCTGAAAAATTTGTACAAGCTTGCATGTATCCACCCGAAGGATATAGAAGTTATGGTCCGATTAGAGGCTTATTATATGGTGGTGTGGATTATGGAGAAAACGCCAATGATGAAATATTAAAATTTGCCATGATAGAAACTAAAGAAGCGCTAAGTAATTTAGATAAAATAATGAGCACGCCAAACTTAGATGGAATTTATATTGGTCCATCTGATTTGAGTCTTGCTATAGGAGCAAAACCGCGTTTCGACAATCCGGAAGGATCCCCAACTTATAATGAAATAGAAAATATATTAAAGTACGCTAAAAAAAATAATATCGTTGCAGGCATACACAATGTTACTCCTGAATACGCTGAAAAAATGATAAAAATAGGGTTTCAATTTGTTACTGTTGGGTCAGATCAAAAATTTATGGCTGGATCAGCAAATAAAGCAGTAAATTATTTTAAAAAAATTAAAGGAAAAACTGACTCTAAAGAATATTAAATTATTTTTTTTTTAATATATTTTTTAAATTTCCTTTAAAGCAATCTGACGTAAAAACACCACCGTGAAATTTTAAACCTATTGTGTCTTTAGATTCATTAAAAGTTAACTTAGACTTAAAAAATTTTTCAGCATTATCTTTAGGCTTGTAACCTAATTTATAAGCATTTTTATTATTCCACCAAGATCGTTTATTCTTTGAAACCCCATAAACAGAGGAACAATGAAGTTTTTTTGTTTTTAATCCTACATTAACTAACTGAACTAAATCCCTATAACTTATCCATGTAGATAAAAATCTTTTATCTGTAGGTTTTGGTAAAACAGAACCTATTCTTATATTCATTGATTTTATATTAAATTTGTCAGCATATAAATTAGCAAGAGTTTCACCCAAACATTTACTTACACCATAGTGTGAGTCAGGTCTAAATAAAGATTTTTCATCAAGTTTTTTTCTACGATCATGAAAACCCATCACATGGGCAGAGCTGGCAAATATAACTCTCTTCACATTATTAACTCTAGAAGCCTCAAAAACATTATATGTGCCTATAATGTTATGATTTATAATATCTTTATATTTATCTTCAGAAGGCTTGTGTCTTGCTATTCCTCCAAAATGAATAACAGCATCTATTCCTTTTGTTGCCTTTAATACTTGTGACATGTTTCTTAAGTCAATTTTCTGAATTTTTTGATTTCTTTTAATATTCAAAGATTTTGCAGCTGGACTAAGATTAGTTTGAATATCACATGACTTAATATTGTACCCGTATTTAGACAGACCTGCGTAAAGTACGTTTCCGCACAATCCTGAACCACCAGTTATTAAAATTTTTTTTATCATAATAATTTAGTTATAGTAAAAAAGTAATTATTTGTGGGAATAAAATTGACATAAATAAAACTAAAATCATAATTCCACAAAAGGGCCATAGCGTCCAGAAAACTTTAGAAACAGTCGTGTTGGCAATAGCGCAAGATATGTAGGTTAAAATTCCCACAGGTGGAGTTACAGATCCAATTACTATAGCCATTACTAATAACACACCAAAGTAAACAGGATCAATTCCAAGCCCATTAATGACAGGCAGCATAACAGGAGATAGTATTATTAACACCGGTATACCCTCAACAAAAAGACCAAGCACCAATACAAAAACTATAATTAAAAACAAAATTACCCTAGGATTATCGCTTAAAGAGATTAAGTAATTTAGAGCGATCCCACCAAAACCTTCCCAAGCGAGAGTCCAAGCAAATGCACTTGATGCCGCAATAACAAACAGCGCAATAGCGGTAGTTATTGATGCTTTAACTAGAATTCTCCCAAGATCCTCAAATTTTATTTTCTTATAAACAAATACACCGATTATAATTGCATAAACAACCGCTACAACACCGGCTTCAGTTGCTGTAAAAATCCCTCCAAAAATACCTCCAAGAATAATTACCGGCATCATTAAGGCAATCAAAGAATCTAGAAAAGACTTAAACAACTGTTTTAATGTACTTCTTTTTTCAGATGGGTAGCCTCTTTTTTTTGCATAAAAATATGTAACCAGCATTAATGAAAAGCCTATTGTTATGCCTGGCAAAATTCCTCCTAAAAATAATTTAGCAATTGAAACGTTAGCAATCGAACCGTAGATAACAAAAAGAATACTGGGAGGTATTATTGGTCCAATTGCACTAGAACTTGCGCTGACGGATACGGCAAAATCAGTATCTATGCCACTTTTTTTCATTGCTGGAATTAAAATAGAACCAAGAGCCGATGCGTCAGCAGTAGCAGATCCAGAAATTCCAGAAAAAAACATACTAGAAACTATTGAAACATGTGCCAACCCACCCTTGATATGACCAACTAGGTTTTTTGAAAAAGATACTATTTTATCAGTGATTCCACTTGCATTCATTATTTCACCAGCAGCAATAAAAAATGGTATCGCAAGCAAAGTAAAAGAATCTACGCCTGAGTACATTTTAGTAACAATAGCACTTAACGGAAGGTCACCGTAAGCACAAAGAGCAACCATTGATGATAATCCAATCGCAAAGCCTACCGGTAAATTAATAAACAATAGTAAAAAAAAGAGAATAAATAAAATAGTAAGCATATAGTTTATTTTTTCATTAGTTTGAAATTATTTTTTAGAGTAATCCATATCATCGCAAACATTGAAACAGGAATTGATAAGTATATGTATGTAATTCTTATTCCTAGAGCAGGCGATCGTTGAGTAAAATTATCTATAATTAATGGCGCAGCTCCAACAATTACAAGAAAACAAAAAGTAATTATTAACATGTTGGTAAAAATTAATAATTTTTTTTGTTTTTTTTTACTAAGTAAATTTGAAAAAATATCTACACCTATGTGCATACCTTTTGATAGAGCTATAACTGCTCCTAAAAAAATCACCCATATAAATAAAAAAATTGTTAATTCACCGGCCCAAGCAAAAGCAGAGTTTAAAACATATCTAAAAATAACCTGAGCAAAAGTTATCAGTATCATGATTGAAAATAATATTGCAATAATTGGTCTAAAAACTAAACTTATAAAATCTTTGCTTGGCGTCTCGTCTGTGTCTGACTGTGATTTTTTTATAAATTTTAATATTGCACTCATTTAAAAATATATATATATTATATATAATAATTATACTTATTTAAATAATTTTTTATATATTATGGATATTATTGATCAAAAGGAACTAGAAAATAGAGTAAAATTACTAAGACAGCACATTAAAAAAAGAAATTTAAACGGTATTATTGTTTATTCAGATGAATATAGGTCAGGTTATTGCACTTATTTTACAGGATACAAACCAATAAACGTAATTGAAGAATCTCCACAAACTTTAATAATAATGGAAAAAGAAGATCCAATTTTAGTTATAGGAAGATTAAATTACTACTCAGCTAAAGAAACAGTTTGGATTAAAAATATATTACAACATCATAAATTTGAAAGTGAAATTTCTACTATGCTGAGTAAGTTTAATAAAAAAAATCAAAAAATTGGTATAGCTGGTGAGCATTTAATGCCTTTTTATTTACGAGATTTATTAACTAAAGCAATGCCGGATATTGAGTTTCCAATTGTTACAGAAATTCTTGATGATATGAGAAAAATTAAAAGTCCTAAAGAAATTGAATTAATGGAAAAAGCAGCAAACATAAATGATAATGTATTGACAGAATTAAAAACAATTATAAAAATAGGCATGACAGAACAACAAGTCGTGGCACATGCGGATTTTTTAGGAAGACAAATGGGTGCAGACTTAGGATCTGCAACAGTTGTAATGTCTGGTAAAAATACTAAATTTCCGGCGTGGAGAGCTACAGATAAGAAAATTGAAAAAGGTGAATTGTTAATGGTCGATTTTAACCCAACAATCGGATACTATTGCAACGACGGCGGTCTTACTTTTTTAATGCCTGGTGCATCTAAATTTAAAAGTGATGCTTTAATTAATTCACATAAAATTATAAAAAAAACAATAGCATCCATTAAATCTCAAACAAAAGCGACCAGCGTCCATGATGCTTTTTATGAAGCTCTAACACCATTAGGTTTAGAGCCTAATTTTTCACCCTATGTTACTGGCACCAGGGGAACAGGCCATGGCGTAGGCTTAGACGTAGTTGAGAGCCCAGATCTCAATAAAAATAGTAATTTTATTTTATATCCTAGAATGACTCTTGCTATAAAACTTGATTTACATGATCTCGAAGGTCAAGGGTTAAGAGTTGAGCAAGTTGTTGAGATTACAGAAGAAGGTGCCAGACCTTTAAACAAACTTGCTTTAAAAGTTGCTGATAATTGGGCTATTCTGTAACAAGCCATGGTTGAATCCAAATTTTTTTCATTTGTGTGTATATAATTAATATATATAATTATTATATATAAAAAAAAAGAAGGGGAAGAAAATGATAAGAAAAATAACAAAAGTGTTTGTTACTTTACTTTTTGTATTAAGTATCTCTTCAACAACCTTTGCAGAAACAACAATAAGAATTGCGTCTGTATCGGGTCCAAGTCATCATCATAATACAGCTTTAAATTGGTTTGCTGATAAAATAAATAAACAGAAAATTGGTCTAAACATAAAAGTATTATCAGGTGGTCAACTAGGAAAAAGTGAAAGAGAATATATAGAAGGTATGCAACAAGGATCTATCCAAATGGCACAGGTTTCAACTGGTCCAATGGCTGGATTTGTTGGAGAGTACGATATATTTAGTTTACCGTACATGTTTAGAGACACAAAACATTTTGATAAAGTTTTATCCGGAGAAATAGGGGATAAATTTTTAGCAATGTTAGATTCTAAAGGCATGAAGGGACTAGCCTGGTTTGATAACGGATATAGAAATATGTTCAATGGGGAAAAACCTATCAATGAACCTTCAGATATGGCTGGGTTAAAAATTAGAGTTATGAAAAGCCCTTTAATGGTTAACACTGTTAATGCTATGGGTGGAAGTGCTACCCCAATGGCATATGGAGAATTATACAGTGCCCTTAAACAAGGTGTGCTAGATGGTGGAGAAAATGCTGCTGGAAATGTATTGAATGATAAATTTTTTGAAGTATCAAAATATTATTCAATTACTCAGCATTTTAGACCTCCTGGAGTAGTTGTCATGTCTAAAAAAACATGGAATTCACTTGATGCATCACAAAAGAAAGCAATATCAAAAGCTGCTGCCAGCCTACAATCGTACGAGATTAAATTGACAACAAAAATTGTCAAACAAGCGATGAAGGATCTAAAAGCTAAAGGAATGATAATCAATCAAGCTAACGTTCCTGCTTTTGCCGCTGCAGTTAAACCAGTTTATAAAAGTTATAGTGATAAATATGGTTCAACAATGATAGATGCAATTTTAAACACAAAGTAATCCTGTTAAATTGTTAATTAGAAAATTTGTACCCCTTTTATATAAAGAAGGGGTATAAATTCTAATGATTAAAAAAAGTAAAGAAAATAAATTTATAAGATTAGCAGAGCTTTCATTAATGGACTTTGTGACAAGATCAAAAGATGAAGTTTTGAGATTTTTTACCACTACCCCCCAACATTGGCTGATGCTTCACAAAGTAGTTATTGCGTATTATAAGAATGAAACTATATCTAAAAATCAGCTTTTAAAATTTATTGAAAGATCATATTTAACATCAAATACATATATCGATAATGCAATAAAAAAAGAATATTTTAAAATAATAAGAAATAAAAAGGATAAACGATCGATCTTCATTCTTCCTACGGAACAAACTATTAAAAGTTTTGAGAAATTTGTGATGCAAAGAGAAAATCTTTACAAAATTTAATTTTAAATTAAAGGCTTTAAAAATGAAAATAAAAAAAATTTCACCTATATGCATTCACATGCCATTAATTAATGGTAAAAAAAAACTTGAATTTAATTTTGTTAAAATAGAAATGGATAATGGAATAATTGGCTGGGGTGAAGCGTTTGGGTACATCTCCTGGAAAGTCGTAAAAACCGCTATAGAAGAAATGATCACTCCAAAATTAATTGGTAAAAAAATTAATAAAGTAGAAGATATTGAAAAAATTTCAAATGAAATACAAAAAAGTTTGCATATCTTTGGAAGATACGGCGTGACAATCTATGCTTTGTCTGGTGTAGAAATTGGATTATGGGACGCCTTAGGTAAAGAAAAAAACCTTCCTATTCATAAAATGCTCGGTGAAACAAAAAAAAATGAATTTAAAGCCTACGCTAGTTTATTTAGATACTCAGATAGAAAAATTATTGAAACTAAATGTAAAAATGCATTAGATGATGGCTTTAAAATTATAAAGCTACACGAAGTTGAGAATAAATATATCGAGTCTGCTAGAAAATTTATTGGTGATAATATTCCATTAATGACTGACGTAAATTGTGAATGGTCATATGACGAAGCATTAAGCAAAAAAGATTTTTTAAAAAAAATTAATCTTTTATGGCTTGAAGAACCAATTTTTCCACCAGAAGATTTTAAGTCTCTTTCTTTGTTAAGAAAAAATTTAGGTACATCTATAGCTCTAGGTGAAAATGCATGTACAGAATGGGAGTTTCAAAAAATATTAGAATCTGGAGCGGCTGATTACATTCAACCATCAGTAATTAAAGTAGGTGGTATCAGTGAGATGATGAAAGTAATCAGGCTTTCAGAAAAATATAAAACTCCCGTTATGCCTCATTCAGCATATTTTGGACCTGGCTTTTTAGCATCTCTTCATCTTGCTTCACAGACTAGTCTTGAAACTTATATTGAGAGATATTACTTGGATATAGTGGAAGAATTTTATCCTGAATTTAAATCTACTAGTACCGGAACTTATAAATTACCTAATAATCCAGGACTCGGTTTGGATTTCGACGAAAAAATAATAGATAAATTTAAAGTATAAAAATTTTTATTTTTTTTTTCAATCATGATTAAGGATTAATGGATCTGTAGCAGTATGTGATTTCTCATTTGAAATAAGATTTCTAATATTTTTTTTTGAAATTTTTTTAGGTTAGGTACTTAAAAAAAAGGGCATGGGGGTCTATGAGGTTTCGACCATGACTAGCTCTATGGATTAGAGTTATAGGGTAAGATATAAGTTACATCTAATCTGCATAGAAGAGGTGGATAGCTTTGTTTTTTAGCTCATGCAAAACTGGGTTAGTATCTTTTTTAAAATACCATTTAAACTTAATATGGAATCCATACAGAAAGATTGTAGACAAGTAAGACAACTTGTTTGCTGCAACAGATCTTGCTGCTGTACGCAGCTCTAAAGGGCTAATCGGATCTTAAACGGACACGAAGTTAAAAAATAAAACTCAACTGTAACAACACAACGAAGATACGGCGAGCAATCGCGCAGCGATTGCGAGCTGTACATGTTTCCTCAACTTTTAGACGTGTTAATAACGATCTATAGTCATGAGATATAATAAAGATTTATGAATCTTTTTCTTGTTGTCTATGCTATCTTATTTGCAGGTTTGTTGAGTGGATAATGATTACAAATCAATTGCTCTACCAATTGAGCTATGAGGGCTTGGGAAACCGTATAGCATATAACTTATTATTATGGTATATTTATCGATCAATGAGTAGCATCGA
>Ga0115004_10005361_pt1 | contig 10135 bp, 10 predicted proteins | sample ArcticOcean_MG_C_10_FD_88737 | JGI IMG/M metagenome (GOLD analysis project Ga0115004, IMG submission 88737) | Marine microbial communities from western Arctic Ocean - ArcticOcean_MG_CB11_90 | ecosystem: Environmental > Aquatic > Marine > Oceanic | place: Arctic Ocean: Canada Basin | collected... | reverse complement strand
GCTTTTTTGTTTTGGTACGAGAAGCGGAAAACCGGCGCGACCCAGTGCACCGCGCGGTGAGCGCCGAGCCAGTTCACGGCGGCACTCAAACCAGAGACATGGACGTGGATGAACACTTTTTCATTGTCATGAATGGCTTCGAACAATGGTGACCAACGCGTCATGCCCTTTTTCAGCTCGAGCACGACAGCTTTCGCGAAAGACGGCGAAGCTGAATGTGCAAGTAACGGAGGGAAAACGACCTCAAGTATGACGCGGTCGTAGGAATCAGTGAACACCCCAGCCGTCGCGAGAAAATGACTGACATTCAACGCTATGCCTCCAAGGTTTGCAGGCAGAACGCCCGTCGTCAAAAGGGCATCGACACCGGGGAGAATCGCGTCCCATGCTCGAGCTGTTCGTTGTAAGCGGGAGAGGGCTCCTATCCACAACACACCGTTCAGCTTTGACACGATGTGCGCTACACGAGGTCCTCCTATAGCGATAAAGGAGTTATGTGGGACATGTGCCACGATGTCAATTGTAGTTGACAAGTGTAGCGAGCCGTCTGTCACGATGATGAGCTGGATGGGTGAAGATCCATTCCATGACCATTCCATGTCATGCAAGCTTCCTTCCTCCAAAAGTTGCCAACGAGCGTCTTGCAACACAGGCGGAGCACGCAACGCAGCTGGAGCATGCAACGTAGGCGGAAATCTTACCAAAGGATGTTTCTCACTAAAGGCACGTTCGACGTACGCGTCGATAACACCTCTCTCAAGAAAAACAGGACGAGAACCGAAAATCGCACGAGGAGCTTGATGCAACTCTCTCGCCAGCACCGTATCGTACCAACTGTACTCCGATTTCGACTCTCCAGCAAGTGCGAGAAGAATACATAATAAGAAAATCATATAGAAACCTTTTGTTCTATCCCAAATAAAAATGCAAAGCTTGGGCTGTCTTGACGATTCTGATATTTGGTGGAACGAAGAGGAGTTTCTCACCGAGCTTCCCGATCCCCTTCTCGAAAAGAGTAGCGCGCCCAAAGCATCCTTGCCGAAGTCAGACGCGCGCCGGATGAAAAATAGAGAGAGTGCACGGTTAAGTAGACTTCGTCGGACGGAAGCGATGGGAATTTTGAACGAGAACCTTAGGTATCTGCAGGAGCAGAACACACATCTGCGCTCTCAAAACACGCAACTCGTGTCGCACAATCGCAAACTAATAGATGACAATAGATTTTTGTTTCGTCAGCTTTGTCCACAGTGTTCTTCAAATGTAGACAAGTATCCATTTTGTTTGCCAAAAATACAGTAAGAGTATATTTGCATTTCTCAAGAAGGTTCCGAGATGAAGCGGTTGATCTTGATCTTTGTAACAACTTGTTTTATAGCTGTTCCTATCATCACACTCATTTTCGGGACATCGTTCACCGAGGAGTTCCGGTATTGGTTCGCGGTGCGGTCCCCCAACTTTGACAGAAACAATTGGGGGGAGGTCCTTCAAGACGCTTGTGGCAATTGCAATATATATTATCATGTACGTGCCGTAAACCCGAAAGAAGGGGACATTCTGATGTATGTCAGAACGTCGCGTCCTCTATTCCTTAACCTTCCGTTGGGACTGTTGAGTGAGCCATGGGGTGATGAAGAGGTTGCCGAGTGCTTCTTCCCCGTGGAGTTCAATCCATCATGTAATCTTTTCGTTGAGAATAATAGTACAAACAGTGCTACAAGCAACGCCACAACTAACGGTACCATCATCATTCCGGAAGCCGACGTGAAGAGGAAAATAGTGTTTAGTGAGTTGCGCGCGGAAAAAACTGAGACGTGCCAAGAGCAGGGGTTCGAAGGCGTCATGATGTGCTTCATCGTTGTCGAAACTGTTGTGAATAACTCGTGGTCCGTGAACGAGGCGGAGGTCCATATTGGGTGTTTCGACACTGGGATATCGGAAGACGGTGAGAGAGGCAAGACAGACGCGGTGAAAGAATCAATATGCAAAGATGTGCCATCGGTTTTGATCACATTGACATTTGACGATACTACTGAGTACAGTGTGCTATTGAGTAGCGAATCATTACTATTGCCTTTAAGAGGTAGTTAACTAGCTAGTAGTGGCGGCGCTCGTCAATCTTTTTATTTGTGTTATTGCTTCAGGGGAAAAAACACATTTGGTTTTATGTTGCGCCACTTCGCTCTTCGTCCCGATGAAACCGCAACCGTAGAGTCCAGAGCAACTTTTCACTGCATTCGGACACCGCTTCAATCGGCACAGACGCACGTGCTCTTTCATGTGTTTACGCGTTATCATCTGACCACACTCGTCGTTCTGGCATCGAATTTTCTGGTGAGGACAGGTTGTCACGTGACTTTCCAAGGATGCGTAGTCGCCACCTTTAAATTTGTTACAGGTACCACTCGGCCCGTGTGGGCAACATCTGAACACGCCGTCACAGAAGTCTGACCACTGCCTACAAGAACGGACGATCTCTGCTGTTGTGACGAAGTTTATGGCACAGTGCGGACATTTGCTTTCGTCGGATGCCCACTTGGCGAGACACTTATGACAAAAACTTCGGCGACACGAACACTCGTCGGTGTTCAAGTAGCAGGGGTCATGCATGATCTGCATGCATATCCCGCAGTAATACGATTCATCGTTGTTTACAGACAGCCGGGTCCTTTTTTTGGTCATAGACATGGCGAGCCGTTAGAATAACTAGTATATATATGAAAGAATTTGGAACATTAGAAGACTATGAGCACGGAGGTTTCCGAGCACATCATAATGTCTGGTGGACTACACAACGCCGCCTCTATAGATGATATCCGGGAGGATATGAAGTGGCAAAACGCCCAGCGGCAGCAAGGAATACAGGCGGTGGATGCGCGTCAAAAAGGCGCGCGGGAGCAAGAAAATAAGGAGGTGGTTACGCGCACCAGGAAGTTCGAAACGAATAAACAAAATCGCTTGGAAAATCGCCTGGAACGGCGTGCAGCGGCTAGAGAAGAAGCCTCTCGCCGCGACCGGTATCGCTGACCATGTTTCCCTTATGTCATGTTTTATTCTTCGTCGAATCTCGCAACGGGCAAAAGGTGGCCTATCTAGATCTTAGCTAGCGCTGCTATTCGTTTTTAATACTTCAGTCAAAGTTCTATTAATAATGATGCATAAGGAAAAGGGTTACATAACGCTTCATTTCGATGGACGTGAAGTGAAGCGATGGAAAATGGAAAGCGAAAGTTTCAGGCTCGCCAGATTAGTCAAGCAAGAATGGTTGGCAGATTTCGCGGCTTCCATGCATTGCAAAGTGATTCAGGAATGGTTGTGCCCCGTGCTGCGGCTAGAGAAGAAGCCTCTCACCGCGTCCGGTATCGAAGTGTGGCTGACCACCGAAGCTGGGACGGAGATAGGTGTTTCCGTAGGGAAGCAAGGCAAGCTTTTGTTGCTTGTTTCAGACCCCGCTGCGCCTTGTGATTTGACGACGACTATGTGTTCGGGTCAACATTTGAAGATGTATTTGCGTCTACGGGAAGAAACGAGTGACACTTGGGGCGGGGTACTTCACGCCGCAATTAAATCAAATGAGAAGTGGCGAGCAACGCGGTGGGATTACGTGTCAAAGCGGTTGACGCGCGAGATCGTGACGCGTTGGGCGGATACTAAACGAGTGACGAGTGACACGGACAATTGTGAAATGTGTGTTGCGTTGTTACAGGATGTTATCACCTTTCTCGATAACTACCCTGGGCCTCACTCAAAAGAAGATTTTGTTCCCTGGAAACGTTTGGTGACCGAAATCATTGGAAGAGACATTGAACTCTTACTCACTTTTTGTCCGAGAAAAGTTGAGCTGTTATCCGACGTCGTGCGTTCTGATTCTTTAGATTTGTTTGCACCTTGCGAAACCGAAAAGGTGCAATCTTTGAAAGCAGTTTTGGTTATGTGCACAGATGTGTTGCGAAAGAATCGGCTCACATCTGTCGTTTTGTTCAAAAACATCACCACCGGCAGCGTGGCATTCACCGCGGGATCCGTGTTGAAGCTGACTGACCATAATCCGGTCCTCAACGACTTTTACGTTGGTATGCGTGAGAAGGAGAAACTGATGCAACTCGCCGCCAATACGCAAGTCGAAATCGTCAAGAGCTTTACGCGGCGGGCGGTCATTAACGGGAAGCATACTTTGCTCGAGAAAGTCATACTCGATCGCACTATCACTCTGCGCTTCATCGACCAAGATGTCATCGATAGCTTTCCGAAAGAAGTGTCTGGTTTCAAATGCCAGAGTGACGGTCACGTGCTAACGCACGCCATCGCACTTCTGATGCAAGCGCAACAATCGGGTCAGTCGGATTGTGAAGTGAAGCAGCTTCAGAGGAAAATTAATATCTTTAGTCATGAGACGCGAGTTGGGTTTCCAATAATTGACAACAAGCTCCGAAGATCAAGACGTGTTTTTTTTTCAGATTACAATAAACGTTTTTTCTTTCGGTCTGACAAGAGTTGTTCCGTTCCGGATGAGTGTGTGCCGATAGCATACACAAGGGAAATGCACGAGAATGTGCAATTAGACATTTTTATGAAAGAAAAATGAAAGCGACCATTCATTCTAAATTTCTGTTACAGCCAAGATTCTGCGCGGCGACTCATGCATTCAGCTCGTAGCTGCTCATCGCTTACCAATCTCGGGCAACCATTCTCGAGCGCGTATTCCAGACACTCGATGTGACCGTTGCGGGCGGCGAAATGGCAAGTCCACACGTCCCACGGACATTTGATGATGTGTAAGTACTTTAAACACTCGAGATGGCCGTTACTGGCGGCTGTCTTCGTGAGGCCCGTAAGCTTCAGTGGGGGGCCTTTCTCGTGCAAGTACCTCAGACACTCGAGGTGGCCGTTCCTGGTGGCGACGCGCGGTGCCCACGCGGACCATGTACAACCGTTCATGTGCGCGTATTTCAGACACTCGAGGTGGCCGTTCCCGGCGGCCTCCTGGCAAGTCAGCTCATCCCACGGACAGCCTTCCGTGTGCGCGTATGTCAGACACTCGAGATGGTCATTGCAGGCGGCGTACTTGCAAGTATCCTCATCCCACGGACAGCCGTTCATGTGTGCGTATTTCAGACACTCGAGATGGCCGTTGCAGGCGGCGTACACGCAAGTATCCTCATCCCACGGACAGCCATGCTCGTGAGCCCATTTCAAACGCCCCAGGTCACCAATGCGAGCAGCTTCCTCGCATAACAAACCCTCACAATGCGCCCAGCTTCTGTTACGGCACATGTTAAGCAACCATGCGAATCTCGCGTCGTTATTTAGATCGTCTCGAAACTTCGTATCGGTTGCGTACAAAGACCATAGGTCTTTAGGTGATAAGCGGTCGTACAGATGATGCGCGAAGACATCGGATAGGCCTTCCTGAAGGTTTCTTAAGGAGAATGTGTCGTTGGATCTTTGCGACATGGTGCTCTGTGCATTTTGGACTGAATCATTTAAATAGGCGCGAAGGTTTTAAGAATCGTTGCACACTTTTTCAATTCTCAAAACAGCGTATCTTTTCGAGCGTATATTTTCGAGCAAATCTTTTTTATCAAATCTTTTTTATCATATTAAAAAATTAACGACGACGTGCTTCAAACTATCGTCCGCGCAAGTGAGTAGCATTGACAAGGGCCTGACGATCCAACTCGATAAGCCCATGAGCTCCGGATCCGCAACGAACACTCTTTGTGCCTTTAAACTCTGAAACAATTTATACGACTGCATGGGAAAGATGTCACCCGTGTTCCACATAATAACCTTCACTCTTTTCGTTATTTTTCTGTCCATCCCGTCGCAGCAAAAAATCTCTCGCCTTTGAAAATGTTGCTGCAATAGCTTACTTTTTAAAACTTCCCTCGCGCCCGTCGTGTGCGTCACTATGATACTATAGAGTCCTTCTTCAGCCTTCGTCAATTGTTCAGCGAAGCTCTGCATGGTGTCATTATCGAAGAACCGCTTTATTTTGTTGCTTGTAAGCAAGCTGTTAAAACATGTCGGTTTGAATTTCCCCTCATTATCCCATACCCGCGGCATGATGAAGTCAAGTACGTTCTTTTCTGACACTTTGCTAATGAATCTGCTGGTGAGAATCGCCGTGTCGAGCTTGTTGCACAGTGTGAGGCAAGTCAGTGCGTCTTTCTGTTGAGCTGCGCCGAAATGTAAGAATATCGTTTTACCGACCGACGTAATCGGGACCGTAGCTTCGCGTACGTCCAAAAGGTAAATTGTTGTAAAGTTTTTTGATTTGCTCATCGAAGACATTTTTTGAGCCACCTGCGCCCAGACGCGTTGCTTATCGCTAAAACCTTGTCTCGCGTTTGTCATGAAAATGACTTTTTTTTTTGTGAAGGACCGAACCACTTTTTTTAGGATGCGTAAGAACTTGATCAACATGTGTTCGAGAACCACGTGCCTATTACAGAACATGCAGCTGACATCCGCGAGGTGTTGGTCAGAAGTTGGTGCCAACAACTTTTCAAAAAAAGGTACCGAAAACAGATTCACACCGATCGGCGTTTTGTTTTTTCCAATCCTCACTTCACATTTCAAGAGTTGGTGGTAAAAATCCTGCCACCACCAGTTAACTGCCATTTTACTATTTTTTTACGAAATATGAAATCGGTGTGAAACTACCAAAAAATTACCATAGAAAAAAACGAGGAGGCAAATGTATTCAGTGACAAAGTAAAAGAAGAAATAGTCTTTTGAGAAATTGGTGATTGCGTCAACAGCTAGAAAGGTGTAAAAAAGTGTCGCCACCCACAACCAGATTTTGTGATTGAGCGACGAACCTATCAGATATACATTTAGATGCCATATCCATGAAAGTGTGAAGCCGACAGACGTAACAATGTTGTGCAAGGGGATCCAGTGGCCCCGGTATGGAATCGTCACGGAAAAGAATAGGAAGGCAAACTCCAGTATTTGAACGCTTCTGAGTGGTATGTTTTGATCTTCTACGTAAAGCGAGTTAATCCATGACTTCTCAAAGTAAACGCTGGTGATGGAAACGACGAAGCTCGCCGTATAGAAGAGGTCATCGAGAAAAAGGTGCGACAATAACAATCGATCATTCTCCCCCGTTTCGTACTCTGCTAACAAGAATGTACGGAGCAGTGAGAGCACGGCGGCGAAACTCGATAACGTGAAGAAATTATGAAATTCGAAATGAAGGCTCACTAAGCTGTCCTTGATGCAACTCATTGTCATAATGCCGTTGGGAGAATACACATATCTTATATATCCAAAAGTTCTATTACACCATTCGATAGTAAATATGAGTTCAGGCATGGTGGATGTTCACAAAGAGTGGGAACGGATTATGCTAAAAAACGCATTGGGTACGAGCCAGGAGAAACTGATTGGACCTTCGACACTAATGCCAGGGAGCAACGATCTGTGCTGCGACCTTCTGGAGAACATATGTAAGCAGAGTCGCCCTATCGACTCGAAAAGGATTTGCATGGAAACTGATGTCTTCCCCGATATTCCAGTTTTTTCCGCGCAACACGAGAACAAATTGCTTTGCGAACCACACGCGATTAACATCCCAAATGGCATGAAGGTCCACATGCGAGCATGCGTGTCCGGACATAACTGCGTGGGAAAGGATATGAATATCGGTGACGCAGAAAAAAATGGCGGCAGAATTCTTCGCGAAATGCTAAGTCCAGAAGAACTGGTAAAGTTTGAAACGAACGGCTCTCTGCCAAGCGAACCAAGGATGTGTGTTTTATGTGCTCGCCGCTGCGCCACCGTAGCCTATTTCTGGTGCTTGCATGAAAGGCCTGAGATCATGTTACGGCACACAGTTATCAACGCGTATGTAAACCCGATCGACTGTGCTGGTGGCTACCGGTCCGAGTTCGCCATTCCAAATGTTAAAGACGGGAGCTGGCGATGTATGGTCGGTCCCGTGGTTACAAACTCACTCTCAAAGATGCGCTATCGCCAAAATAAAGAAGGTGTTTGGTACGTTGATCAACAAGCATTAATATGGGATAAAGCAAAAGCTGAAGATGAAGACGTGTCGCTTTTTTAGCAGCGCACAGTACAAAAATCTCTTCATTGGCTTGTGACCCGAGTGTCAAACAAGCCAGTGATGTATTGTGCGCTTTTTTTGATAAGAGATTGGCGAGTTGCAAATTCCTCTTCACCGCTTTCCAACAGCACATCACTGTGGTGACGTGCAAGAAGGAAGCTCCGATTTTTGAGGCATCAGCGTTGCGAGGAGACGAAAAGTCATATTGGGAATACCGGATACAAAGGTTGTTGGAACTGGAAAAGGTAATCCATTGTTGGAAAAGTGAAGTTGGTCAAGCTTTCAGGATTTGGTTTGATTCACATGATGTCATAGTGAACAAGACTACTTCAGACACTCAAGACCCGCTTCACCATAGTTTTGTCACTTTCGCTCTGCGTGCTTCGCTCGGAGCACCGGAGTCGTCCACTCGGATACAAACGAATTTTGAACAACTCTTTTGGAAAGTATTGTACCACAACGGTTCTGCGCGCACGGTCCTAAACCTGATCAGTAAACTGATGGGCGACAAAGCCGTGCAACGTTTCTTACACATGACGGTGGAACATACTTTGTTGGGCAAGTACACGCATTGTAACACGCACGCCGGCTTCGCAATAAGGCGAAAAATACGAGAGCAGTTACAGACGACTAACTTTCCTTCGAAAATTGTGCAAGAAATGGTGGTGCACAAGCAACGCCCCATGTTGTTGCTATGCATAAAGGAGTACCTTTTCGACAAGCTTTTGAAGGACACAGACTTTGTTTGGACGTTCCGAAAGTGCGTGCCTAACTTTGACACACAGGTAAAGAGTGTTTTCCTTTGCTGCGAGAATATTCGTTTTTCCTTGTACAAAAAGATTCACGAGGGGCACGAATTGCATCATATTCTGTTGAACGACGGAACATTCTCCTTCGTCGATAAGGCGATGAGAAAGTTTACACCGCTGAGCCACAGAGCCAGTAATCACGCCAAGCTCATCACATCTGCCTTCAAGCATGACGTCACCCGCGAAACAAAGCTATGCATTGATGCTGCCGCGGACGTATGCAGCATGACGTGCGGCGATGTTCTGAAAGTGTTCACAAAAGACGAAGTACTTGAATCCTTGATGCAACTAGAGAAAATGAAATTCAACAACGGCGCGTGTCTCGCGGCAGTCGTATGGGCCAAAGAGGTGAAACTCTATAAACTTCCATCATTTCTTTCGGAAAAACAAATTTGTGCTTTTCAGAAACGGATGGAGCCGTACGGCAAAGCAAATATGATTGAGCAAAAAATGTCGTCAGTGCTCCTGTGTTCGACATGTAAAGAAGTCAAAAACATGAGCAAGAGGGAGGCGCACGGGTTCAAAAACGTCAAGCTGTTCCCTTTACAAAACTGCGCGAAATGCGCGAATGTTGGACAAGGTTTATGCGACGGAAAGCTCACGGAGGTCGCTTTACTCAAAGGGAATGAAACCTTCTGTTTCAAATTCTTCGGTACCTCGTACTTGATCGCACCGTGTTGCGGGCTCATCATTTCCATCGACGAGCTTACCGCCTCGAGCACATGTATTTCTTGTAAATATTGTGTCACAGAGGTATCTGCGAGCTCAGAGAAAATGACACTTTGCAAGTGCTACATGTGCGATAAAATAGTGAAGAGAATTTACAAGGATAAAAGAGCTTCGTTCACTTCTGCGGGTTCAATTCGACTGCTTCTCAAGAGCCGAGAACTTATGACAAAGTACTATTATTTTTGTAAATCGCATACTCGACATTGGATGTACAAGCCTGACAACTGTCCGGAGTACATAGAGGATGTTTTGCAAACGATACAATCTACTTCGAGGCTACGCCAGAAAAGCAAAAGAAAATAGCTCAGTTAGTTTGTAATCTCGAGCATAAAATGTCTACATTTCCTAGAACTATGCCACCGTGAACGGTTCCAACTCGGGGGATGGGATCAAATGGTTGACCATGAACGTGCGAAACCTATCGCACGCCGTCTCGTTCAAAACTTCCTTGACAAACGTCACCCCCAGTACCCTGTACACTACGAGCAAGCCGATTTGCTCAATCAACGTCTCTTCTTCCAAGGGC
>Ga0115004_10005360_pt1 | contig 10136 bp, 7 predicted proteins | sample ArcticOcean_MG_C_10_FD_88737 | JGI IMG/M metagenome (GOLD analysis project Ga0115004, IMG submission 88737) | Marine microbial communities from western Arctic Ocean - ArcticOcean_MG_CB11_90 | ecosystem: Environmental > Aquatic > Marine > Oceanic | place: Arctic Ocean: Canada Basin | collected... | reverse complement strand
TACAACATCGCCATATTTTTCACCAAAAAGAGCAATCGCTCCATCTGAAACGGCTTGTTCCATAGGAACTGATCGCTTTTCTTCTAAGTCTAATTTCCCTTCAATTCTGGCGTTTACAAAACGCTCCACCTCTTTTAACTCTTCACTTGTTATCTTGGAAAAGTGAGAGAAGTCAAATCGCAAGTATTTAGAGTGAACCGCTGAGCCTTTTTGCTCTACATGAGTCCCTAAAACTTCTCGTAATGCTTGGTGAAGTAAGTGGGTTGCCGTGTGGTTACATTCCGTACGAAATCGCTGATTCGAGTCCACGACTGCAGTAAATGTGTCTGTCAAATTAGTGGGCAGATTCTCTACTACATGAATGGCTATATTATTTTCTTTCTTCGTATCTAAAACATAAATGACATCTCCATTGGCAGACTCTAAATAGCCCTTATCTCCTACTTGTCCTCCACTTTCAGAATAAAAGGGAGTCAGGTTAAATACGAGTTGGTATTGAGTACCTTCTTTTACAGAAGTAACTTTTCTATACTTAGCGATTTTTACAGATGTTTTCAAAACGTCATACCCTACAAACTCTTGCTCAGCATCGTCAAACAATACGGTCCAATCTTCTGTAGAAACTTCGCTAGCGGCGCGAGAACGTTTTTTCTGTTTTTGAAGCTCGGCTTCAAAAGCATCCGTATCTAGGGTCATTTCTTTTTCGCTGAGGATCAAAGCCGTTAAATCAACTGGAAACCCATACGTATCGTACAGTTCAAACGCTTTATCTCCAGAAACATGAGAGCCTTTAGTCGTGTTAATAATACGGTCTAATAAAACCAAGCCTTGATCGAGCGTTCTTAAAAAAGAAGCTTCTTCTTCTTTAATTACATTCTGGATTAATTGTTTTTGAGCTAATAGTTCTGGGAAAACAGTTCCCATTTGTTTTGTTAAAACGGTTACGAGTCGATACATGAATGGTTCTTTGAGATCCAAAAACGTAAATCCATAACGAACGGCACGCCTGAGTATGCGTCGAATCACATAGCCTGCGCCTGTGTTACTTGGCAGTTGACCATCAGCAATTGAAAAAGCAACAGCTCTTATGTGATCAGAAACGACACGAATCGCTATGTCTTGCTTTAATTCTCTTCCATAGCTACATCCTGATATGGCCTCAATTTCTCTTATAATTGGGGTAAATACGTCCGTATCATAATTTGATGTAACATCTTGAAGTACCATACATAGACGCTCAAAACCCATGCCTGTATCAATATGTTTTTGAGGTAAATCGTCTAAACTTCCATTGGCTTTACGGTTGTATTCCATAAAAACAAGGTTCCATATTTCGACAACTTGAGGGTGGTCTTTATTAATTAATTCATGTCCAGAGACTTTAGATTTTTCTTCTTTGGATCGTATATCTACATGTATTTCACTACAAGGCCCGCAAGGTCCTTGTTCACCCATTTCCCAGAAATTATCTGCCTTATTGCCTTTAAGAATTCGATCCTCAGGTATTAATTGTTTCCAAATATCGTAGGCTTCAGAATCCATTGCTGTCTCATCTTCTTTACACCCTTCAAATATGGTCACGTAAAGAATGTCCTTATCTATTTTATAGACCTTTGTCAATAAATCCCAGGCCCACTCTATTGCTTCTTTTTTAAAGTAATCCCCAAAACTCCAGTTTCCTAGCATTTCAAAAAGGGTGTGGTGATAGGTATCGTAACCTACTTCTTCCAAGTCGTTATGCTTGCCTGAAACCCTCAAGCATTTTTGAGTGTCTGTAATTCGATTGTTTGAAGGCGATCCATGCCCAAGAAAGAACTCCTTAAATGGCGCCATCCCAGAGTTAACAAACATTAATGAAGGGTCGTCTTTTAAAACCATCGGAGACGAGGGTAAAACTTGGTGTTTTTTTGTTTCAAAAAAAGCTAAAAATTGAGATCTAATATCTTGAGATTTCATGCGAAAATGTTAAGCTTAGTATAATAAATCGGTCTTTAATTAGAAACAATTTATATATTTGTTTAAAAGCCCGTCTTTGTGACAAAAAAGACTGACCAATATTTAACAAAAATAGAACTTTTTAGGCAATGTCTAATGTAAAATATTATTACGATTCCGAAACGCTGACGTATCGCCCTATAAAGAGGGATACTAAGAGACTTGCAAAAAACACTTTTGTGTTTTTATTTGCCGCAGCAATTTTTGGTTTTATAACTATTTTAATTGCGGAACATTACTTTGAATCTCCGAGAGAAAAAGCCTTAAATAGAGAATTACAAAACCTTGACCTTCAATACGATCTGCTCAATAAAAAAATGACAGAAGCGGAAGCTGTCTTAGCAAATGTTGAAGATCGTGACAACGGAATTTACCGCCTTTATTTCGAGGCCAACCCAATCCCAGAAGAACAACGAAAACAAGGCTTTGGAGGCGTTAACCGCTACAAAAAATACGAAGGTTTCAATAACTCTGAATTAATCATTAGTGCAAATAAACGAATCGATATTCTACAAAAAAGAATCATTATTCAGTCAAAGTCACTCGATGAAATTACTGCATTAGCAAAAGATAAAGAAAAATTTTTAGCTAGGATTCCTGCCATACAACCCATAAAAAACGAAGACTTAACGCGAATGGCATCTGGCTATGGCTATCGAAGCGATCCTTTTACAAAGGTTCGTAAGTTTCATTATGGGATGGACTTTACTGCACCAAGAGGCACCCCTGTTTATGCTTCAGGAGATGGAGTTGTTAAACGAGCTGACGGACGTGCATCTGGCTATGGACGTCACATTAGAATTGACCATGGCTATGGTTATGTAAGCTTGTACGCACACTTGTACAAATATAATGTTAGAAAAGGTCAAAAGGTAAAACGTGGTGATCTCATTGGCTATGTAGGCAGTACTGGGCGTTCGCAAGCACCTCACCTTCACTATGAAGTCTCCATCAACAAAAAAAGAATCAATCCTGTTAACTTTTACTACGGCAACTTAAGCACCGAAGAATTTAATAGACTTTTAAGCATTGCTTCTATAGAAAACCAATCTTTAGATTAATGCATCTAGACCTTCCAACAAAACGATATTATAGGATTGGAGAGATTGCAAAAGCTTTCGATGTCAATGCTTCTTTAATCCGTTTTTGGGATAAAGAATTTGAGGCTCTTAAACCAAAAAAAAATGCCAAGGGCAATCGTCGCTTTACTCCTGAAGATGTTCAGAATCTAAAACTCATATACAACCTAGTTAAAGAACGTGGGTACACACTTGAAGGCGCTAAAACTTACTTGAAAGAACAAAATCAAAAGTCATTAAATGATTTTGATATTATCACAAAATTAGAGCGCGTCAAAGACGAATTAATTAAAATAAAAAACCAACTCTAGCTAAAACATCAACTGATTTTAAACTGCCTTTGATTTCTATTTTTTACGCATATAAATTGTAATCGGAACGCCTTTAAAGTCGTACAATGCTCTCAACTTATTTTCTAAAAAACGCTTATAAGGTTCCTTAACATATTGTGGTAAATTACAGAAGAATGCGAACTGAGGCTGCGGTGTTGGCAGCTGCATAATGTATTTTATTTTTACAAACTTCCCTTTAAGAGCAGGCGGAGGATAATTTTCAATGATTGGCAACAAATCGTCGTTCAATACACTTGTTTTAATACGCTTTGCACGGTTATTATAAACCTCTACCGCCGTTTCCATGGCTTTAAATATACGCTGCTTAGAAAGCGCTGAGATGAAGACAATAGGCACATCTGTGAACGGCTCAATCTGTTGTCGAATATGGGTTTCAAAGGCTTTGGTGGTTTTCGTGTCCTTTTCAATCAAATCCCACTTATTGACCAGAATCACAACCCCTTTATGGTTTCGTTGTGCAAGCCAGAAAATATTTTGGACTTGTCCGTCAAATCCTCGTTGCGCATCACACACAACCAAACACACATCTGCATGTTCAATGGCACGAACTGAACGCATCACAGAATAAAACTCTAAGTCTTCTTTTACTTTTGCCTTACGACGAATGCCCGCAGTGTCAACAAGGTTAAATTCAAAACCAAATCGGTTGTATTTTGTATCTATAGAATCACGAGTGGTCCCCGCAATATCGGTAACAATGTAACGATCTTCGCCAATTAATGCATTGATAAAAGATGATTTGCCAGCATTTGGACGCCCTACTACCGCAAATCGAGGCAGCGTAACTGCTTCCACTTCTTCCACATCTGGTAATGCTTTCACTAAAGCATCTAATAAATCTCCTGTACCACTACCATTTATACTTGCAATCGTGTAATATTCTCCCAAACCCAAAGCATAAAACTCAACAGCGTCTTGCTCTCGCATCGCGTTGTCAACTTTATTAATAACTAAGAAAACTGGCTTATCAACTTTTCTTAAAAGCTTGGAAACATCTTCATCCATGCCAGTTACACCCGACTCCACATCTACCATAAAAATAATGGCATCCGCTTCTTCAATAGCTAACTCGACTTGTTTATCAATTTCAGACTCAAAAACATCATCGCTACCAAGGACATAGCCTCCAGTATCAATTAATGAAAATTCTTTTCCATTCCAATCACTTTTACCATAGTGACGGTCACGAGTCACTCCACTCACAGCGTCAACAATGGCTTCTCGCCTTTGAATCAACCGATTAAAAAACGTGGATTTACCTACGTTTGGACGTCCTACTATCGCTACAATATTGCTCATATGCTTTTGAAAATTGCTGCAAAAATAGGAAATATCCTTTTGCTAAGCTCTTTTTTTATGTAAGTTTAAAAAATATATACTCCTAAACTCATTTGACTGCTCAAGTCCTCGAAGAAAAACAATGCTATTTTAAGAATTATTATATCCAAAACGCTTGAGTTGGTTTTGGTTTGAACGCCAGTTTTTATTGACTTTTACATACAGTTCTAAGTGGACTTGTTTCCCGAAAAATTTCTCTAAATCTTTGCGAGCTTCAACTCCTACCCGTTTTAAGGCGCTTCCCTTGTGACCAATCACAATCCCCTTTTGAGTTTCACGCTCCACCATAATTACGGAACGCATGCGAATAATTTCTTCTTCCTCAAAAAACTCTTCAGTCACAACCTCAACAGCATAAGGGATTTCTTTTTTGTAATGAATTAATATTTTTTCACGGATGCACTCATTTACAAAAAACCGCTCAGGTTTATCTGTTAACTGATCTTTTGGGTAATAAGCCGGAGACTCTGGAAGCAACTCAATAATTCGGTCTAATACATTTTTTACGTTAAAACCTTCAAGTGCAGAAATCGGGAAAAACTCAGCATTGGGCACGTTTTGCTGCCACAGCGCTGCTTGAGACTCTAACTGCTCTTGATTAGAAGTGTCAATTTTATTCAACAACATTAAAACCGGTGCTTTCGATGCTTTAATTTTTTCAAAAAAGGCTTCATCTTTTAATTCTTTTTCACCAATTTCAACCATATAAATTAAAATATCAGCATCATCAAAAGCGGACTTTACAAAATCCATCATAGAACTTTGCAGCTCATAGGCGGGCTTAATAATACCAGGCGTATCCGATAAAATGACTTGAAAATCATCTCCGTTCACGATTCCAAGAATACGGTGCCGTGTCGTTTGCGCTTTGGAAGTGATAATAGAAAGCTTTTCCCCTATAAAGGCATTCATCAACGTAGACTTTCCTACGTTTGGATTACCAATGATATTAACAAAACCTGCTTTGTGCATTCAATTTAAATTTTCACAAAGTTACAACCTTCCTTTTAGACTAGCTAAAATTTAAATACTTAAGAACTTTGCGAAGCTAGCACAAAACTTTCCGCTTTCTCAACCATGGACATGCTGCCACAGACAAAGGGCACTCGTTGATGGAGTTCAGTTGGAAGAATATCCATAATTCGGGAACTGCCATCGCTTGCTTTCCCATCGGCTTGTTCCGCTAAAAAAGCCATCGGATTGCATTCGTATAACAGTCTTAATTTTCCCTGTGGGTTTTTGGTACTTGTGGGGTATAGATAAATACCTCCTTTGATCATATTTCGATGAAAATCAGAGACCAGAGATCCTATGTAGCGCGAGGTATAGGGCCGATTACCTTCTTCCATTTGACAGTATTTAATATAGTTTTTTATGCCCTGAGGAAAGTGAATGTAATTTCCTTCATTGACCGAATAAATAGTTCCCTCTTTTGGGAATTTAATTTGAGGGTGAGACAAGTAAAAGGTACCTATCGCAGGGTTTAAAGTAAACCCATTCACGCCATCTCCAGTGGTATACACGAGCATGGTTGAAGTCCCGTATATAATATATCCTGCCGCTACTTGTTCATTTCCTTTTTGTAAAAAATCCTCGATTTGAACGGGGGTTCCTACCGGAGTTACACGTCTGTAGATTGAAAAAATAGTTCCTACAGAAACATTCACATCAATATTAGAAGACCCATCTAAGGGGTCCATCAGAACTACGTATTTATTTTGATGGTTTTTATCAGTGCTATTAATGGAAATAAAATCATCTTCTTCTTCACTTGCAATCCCACAGACTATATTTCGATTGACGAGGGTTTGAATAAACTTTTCATTGGCGTAAACGTCTAGTTTTTGCTGGTCTTCTCCTTGTATATTAGTATCTCCAGCCGATCCTAAAACATCTACCAAACCCGCTTTATTAACTTCATAATTAACCACTTTCGCAGCCAAACGAATGGAATTAATTAACCTAGATAATTCACCAGAACTGTATTTAAAAGAAGATTGATTTTCAATGATAAATTCGCCAAGCGTTTGATGTTTATGGGACATGTAAATAGATGTTTGTGCAAATATCTTAATTTTTAGACAACTACAACGTTTTCGTAGCTGTTTTATTAGGGGAAATTAAAAGGCTTTTGAGTATCTTTGAATTACCTAAAACAAACAAATGAACTATCACGTCCGTAAAGCAACTCTTGAAGATATGGGGCAAGTATTAAAATTGATTACCGAACTCGCCGTATTTGAAAAAGAACCCAACGCCGTGGAAATCACTGAAGCGGACTTGAAAAAGAAAGGGTTTGGTAAGAGTGTAGAGTTTGATTGTTTTGTGGCTGAAGTAGACCTACAAGTGGTTGGCATTGCCTTGGTGTACACACGGTTTTCAACATGGAAAGGCACTGTTTTACACCTAGAAGATTTGATTGTTTCAGATAAGATGCGTGGACATGGTGTGGGTTCCGCCTTATTAGATCAAGTCATTTTACATGGTGCTGATCTAGGCGTGAAACGTATATGCTGGGAAGTAATTGATTGGAATACTCCAGCCATTGACTTTTACGAACAGAAGGGTGCACGGGTGATGCGAGACTGGAATGTTGTTCAGTTGGATGCACAAGGAATAAAAAACTATATCTCAAAAATAAACTGATGCAAATTTTTAAATTTGGAGGCGCCTCCGTGAAAGATGCTGAAGGCGTAAGGAATCTAGCCAATGTTCTAAAATCCGTGGGCTATAAAAATACACTGATTATTGTATCTGCAATGGGGAAAACCACCAATGCTATGGAAAAAGTGGTTTCAAACTATTTCGATGCCAAGCACGAACTTCACAGTTCAGTGCAAGAAGTTAAGAAATTCCACAACAATATTCTTCTTGACTTATTTGAAAATGAAACACATGCTGTTTTTGAAAATATAGATGACTTATTTCAAGAACTTTTACAGTTTTTTGACCATAACAAGTCTCCTAACTATAATTTCGTTTATGACCAAGTGATAGGCTTTGGAGAGCTCATCTCTACAAGTATTATCAGTCATTATCTAAATCATATTGGCTTATCAAACTCTTGGCTAGACGTAAGGAACTGTATAAAAACAGATGATTATTATAGAAACGCAAAAGTACATTGGAATCAAACTCAGGAGTTAATCTCTAAAAAAGTAGATACCTCAAAGTTAAATATTACTCAGGGGTTTATTGGAAGTAACTCCAACAATTTCACAACCACACTTGGAAGAGAAGGGAGTGATTATACGGCTGCTATTTTTGCATTCTGTTTAAACGCCAAGTCGGTTACTATTTGGAAAGATGTTCCAGGGGTCCTAAATGCGGATCCTCGTTATTTTAAAAATGCTGAGTTATTAAGCCGGATTTCCTATACTGAAGCCATTGAGTTATCGTATTACGGCGCCTCTGTGATCCACCCTAAAACGCTTCAACCCTTACAACGCAAAGAAATACCCTTACTAGTTAAGTCCTTTTTAAATCCCAAAAACGAAGGCACAATCGTTGGTAAAGACCTTAAATTAACACCAGAAGTCCCTTGTTACATATTGAAGCAGAATCAAATTTTAATCTCACTGTCTTCTTTAGATTTTTCATATATCGTAGAAGATAATATCCGTCATATCTTTGGATTGCTTCATGATTACAAGATGAAAGTCAGCATGATTCAAAATTCAGCCATTAGTTTTTCTGTTTGTATTGAGAACAATTACAATAATTTAGGACGTTTACTGTTACATTTAAAAGCGAAGTATAAAGTGAAATCATATGAAGGTGTAAAACTTTACACGGTGCGACATTACAATGACGCAGCTGTAAAGGATATTGAAAAGGGAAAAGATATTCTTTTGAAGCAGATTACGCCTGAAATTATGCAAATTATAACTAACTAATACGAGCCTCTTTCACAAACGACTGGGTTTGTGTAAGCCCCAAAACTAATGAGTATCGTAACATCCAAAGAAATTGCTAAAGCCATTAAGGTCGAAAACTATGGCATAATCGGCACTCTAATCGCCAGGTTTTTAATGAATTTATTAAAGATCTCTACGATTAACCGCATCTATAATCGCAATAAACACAAAAAGGATCTTGACTTTTTAAACGGCATTTTAGAAGAGTTTAAAGTTCGATTTGAAATTCCGGAGGAAGATTTGAAGCGGCTTCCAAAAAACGGGGCTTACATCACGGTTTCAAATCATCCCTTAGGCGGTATTGATGGCATTTTATTATTAAAACTCGTTCGGGAGCAGCGGGAGGATTTTAAAATTATTGCGAATTTTTTATTACAACGCATCCAACCATTGGAGCCCTATATTTTACCAGTGAATCCCTTTGAAAATCACAGAGAGATAAAGTCGAGTATTGCTGGTTTTAAAAAGTCATTACAACATTTAAAAAACGGACACCCTTTAGGGCTATTTCCGGCTGGAGAAGTCTCAACACGTAAAGAAGGGAAGCTTGTAGTTGACAAACCGTGGGAACCTACTGCTATGAAACTCATTCAAAGGGCGGACGTTCCGGTCGTACCCATTTATTTTCACGCAAAAAACAGTCCGCTGTTTTATCGCTTATCAAAACTAAGTGACACTTTTAGGACTGCCAAACTCCCTTCGGAACTATTGACTCAAAAAAACAGAGTCATTAAAATACGGATTGGAAAACCCATTAGCGTTAAAGAGCAAAAAGAGCATGCGACCTTAGAAAGCTTCTCAAACTTTATACGACGTAAAACGTATATGCTTTCAAATTCATTTGAAAAGGCAAAAAGGCTCACTAACATTTCATCAAGCTTGAAGGGGACTAAATCCCCAAAAAAAATTGTGACTCCTATATCTAAACAGGGTATGCTTTTGGAAGTTTCAATGTTAAAAGCGGAAGGCCACCATTTATTAACAAGCAAAAACTACGAGGTTTATCTCGCTCCGGCTGCTAAAATCCCAAACCTACTTCATGAGATTGGGCGCTTGCGTGAAATCACGTTTAGAGCCATTGGAGAAGGCACTAATAAAGCGATTGACTTAGATAAATTTGACCATTATTACCACCACATGTTTTTGTGGGATGCCGAGGCTAAATGCTTAGCTGGCGCGTATCGGATGGGCTTGGGTGCTGAGATTTACAAAGCCAAAGGAATCGATGGGTTTTACTTACAAGATTTATTTCGATTTGAGCCTGAACTACACATTATGATGAGCCAGTCTATTGAATTAGGCCGTGCGTTTATTATTAAAGACTATCAGCAAAAACCGATGCCTTTATTTTTGTTATGGAAAGGTATTGTACATACCACGCTTCGCTTTCCTAATCATAAATACCTTATTGGCGGGGTGAGTATTAGCAATCGGTTTTCAAACTTTTCAAAATC
>Ga0115004_10005359_pt1 | contig 10137 bp, 9 predicted proteins | sample ArcticOcean_MG_C_10_FD_88737 | JGI IMG/M metagenome (GOLD analysis project Ga0115004, IMG submission 88737) | Marine microbial communities from western Arctic Ocean - ArcticOcean_MG_CB11_90 | ecosystem: Environmental > Aquatic > Marine > Oceanic | place: Arctic Ocean: Canada Basin | collected... | reverse complement strand
CCTATTCTGTTAGGCCCTGAACCTAGGACTACTATTTTTTTACGATCCGAAACTATACTCTCATTATCACTAAAAGGCTCTTGGTCTTTTAGTTGCATCTTTTTCTCAAAAGTAGAATAGTAGTAAGGTGTTTTTGCAGAAAACTCTGCAGCACAGGTATCAACTAATTTATATACTCTTTGAATTCCAAGTTTGGAACGACAGTTATAAACTTCGCTTTCCATGCAATCGAGCATGTGTGCAATTTGTCTATCTGCAAATCCTTTTTGCTTTGCCTCTAACAACAAGGGCTTATCGATAGTATCTATAGAGTAATTAGAAATCTCTTTCTCCAAAGCATATAACTCTTCGTATTGTCTCAAAAACCATAAATCAATTTTTGTGATTTCATGAATTCGACTCAACGGTATTCCCATTTGGATTGCATCGTAAATAACAAATACTCGATCCCAACTGGCGTATGTAAGTTTAGATATAATTTGATCATAATCGGTATATCCTTTTCCGTCAGCTCCCAATCCATTTCTCTTAATCTCTAGAGACTGTGTGGCTTTGTGAAGAGCTTCTTGAAATGATCTACCAATTCCCATTACTTCTCCTACGGACTTCATTTGAAGACCAAGTGTTCTGTCAGATCCTTCAAATTTATCAAAGTTCCAACGTGGTATTTTAACAATTACATAATCAACTGTGGGTTCAAAAAGAGCCGAAGTTGACTTGGTAATTTGATTTTCTAATTCATCTAAAGAATAACCGATTGCTAATTTAGCTGCTATTTTGGCAATAGGATATCCAGTAGCTTTAGATGCTAAAGCTGAAGATCTAGAAACCCTTGGGTTAATTTCAATAGCAATTATATCTTCGTTCTCATCTGGACTAACAGCAAACTGAACATTACATCCACCTGCAAAATCTCCAATGCTACGCATCATTTTAATCGCCATATCACGCATACGTTGATAGGTAGTATCTGACAATGTCATTGCAGGAGCAACTGTTATGGAATCTCCGGTATGAATTCCCATAGGATCCATATTTTCAATTGTACAGATAATTACAACATTATCGTTTTTATCACGAAGTAATTCTAACTCGTATTCTTTCCATCCAACTAATGCTTTATCAATAAGCACTTCATGAATAGGAGAAGCTTCTAGACCTCTGGTCAAAAGCTCATCAAACTCGTCTGCATTATGAACAAAAGCAGCTCCTGTACCTCCTAGAGTAAATGAAGGTCGAATTACTACTGGGAAACCAAATTTTTGTATGATTTCTTTTCCTTTCAAAAACGAAGTTGCTGTTTCTGCTGGGGCAACAGGGATGCCTATTTTTTTAAGCAATTGCTTAAATTGCTCTCTATCTTCTGTAATATTAATTGCGTCAATGTCAACACCTATAAGCTCTACATCAAAATCTTTCCAAATACCTTTTTCATCAGCCTCAATACATAAATTTAATGCAGTTTGTCCTCCCATGGTAGGAAGAACCGCATCAATATCGTGCTTCTTCAAAATCTCTACAATCGATTTTGTAGTCAACGGTTTGAGATACACATGATCTGCCATGGTAGGGTCAGTCATGATGGTAGCAGGGTTAGAGTTGATTAATACAGTTGTAATTCCGTCATCTCTTAGAGAACGAAGTGCTTGTGTTCCTGCATAATCAAATTCACATGCTTGACCGATAATAATTGGGCCTGATCCGATGATAAGGACTGTTTTAAGGTGTTGTTTTTTAGGCATTGGCTATGGATAGTTAAATAGTATATATAAAAAAAGGTGTTACTTATAAAAAGTAACACCTTAAATTTAAATGATTTGATTCATTATTTTTTATGTCTTGGCTCAGAAGATACAGATATTTTTTTACGGCCTTTAGCTCTACGACTTGCTAAAACTTTGCGTCCATTAGCCGAAGCCATACGATCACGAAATCCGTGTTTGTTTCTTCTCTTTCTCTTCGAGGGTTGGAATGTTCTTTTCATAAAATATAAGTTTGAATAAAGACTTATGTGTTGCTTTTCAAAGCGTGAGCAAATATACGATAAGTTTTATTTTAGACAAGTGTTTTTAAAAAACAATCTTTTAAAATTTTAAAAAAATACACAACATTAAACACATCTAAAAGAATTGCATTCATAAACCCAAAATCACTTAAATATATCCCCTTAAAATAAGCTTATAACTGTTGTCGTGCTTTATTCATCCTTAGTGATTAGTTTTTATTAACTTTGACAAAAATCATCAAAGCATGTTCCCTAAGATTATAAAACTCATTCTTGCTGCGCTCACAACAGCATATAGTATATACCAATTTATAGAAGGATCCATTGGTAATGGTATTTTTCTTCTGCTAATTGCAGGTATGTTTATTTTACTTTATTACAAAAATGAGTTTATACTCCTTGCTTTTTTTCAATTGAGAAAGCAAAATTTTGAAGGTACTTTAAAATGGCTCAATCGAATTTCAAATCCGGAGCAGAGTTTGGTAAAAAAACAACAAGGTTATTTCAATTATTTACATGGTATTATTCTTTCACAAACGAACCTCACCAAAGCAGAAAAATATTTCAAAAAGGCCATAGAATTAGGTCTATCAATGGACACCGATTTGGCAATGGCTAACTTGAGTCTCTCAGGAATTTACATGCAAAAAAGAAGAAAAAGAGAAGCTACTCTTTTACTTAACAAAGCAAAAAAGCTCGACACCCAAGGGGTTTTAAGCGGTCAAATTAAGCAAATGCAACAACAAATGAAACGAATCTAAGGGCCAACCTTAACGTTTTGTGGAATTTTAATGTAATACAGTTTTCTTGACTTATTATTCAGATGATTTTGAAGAAGCCAGGGATTGTGAATTTTGATTTGTTTATAATTAACCCCCATATTCTTTGCGAAACTTGCAATATTAGTAATTGCAGTATCTACCTCGACTGTATAAACAGGAATTTCGTTATATAAATCTTGATTCTCAAAAACAAATCCATATTTCGAAGGGGTTGAAAGAATTTCTTTAGTTGCCAGAATCCGAAAAACATAACGTTTAGTTTCTCTATTAAGTAATAGGTCGTAATACGAATCGACTTGTTGTCTTTTAAGCAACCTGTCTATGCCAGAAATCCCTCTGTTATAGGAAGCAGCTGCTAGTGTCCAAGAGCCTAATCTATTTTTCGCCTTTTTCAAATAAGCACAAGCTACACGAGTAGAAAACTCAATATTATAGCGTTCATCTACATTTGTGTTTACTTCAAGTCCCATTTCACGTCCTGTTGATTTTAGAATTTGCCAAAAACCTTTAGCTCCAGCTGGTGAATTTACGTTTTCAAGACCACTTTCAATCACAGCTAGGTATTTAAAATCATTTGGAATACCCTCTTCTTCTAGGATTCGTTCGATTAACGGAAAATACTTATTGCTGCGTTTAATCATCAACATCATATTCGACTGCCAGTACGTATTAACTAATAACTCCTTATCCATTCGTTCGTGAAGGTCTGGATCTTCTAGAGACACTGTTTCTCCTGCAAAAGTATATTCAGATGCAATATCTAAGGCATAAACCTTAGAAGGTTCACTCATTCCGTAAGATTTAAAAGCACTTTTACTTTTCAGCAAACTTGAACTGAATAGCATCAAAGCACTTATCATAAGAAGTGATCCAATAAAAATTTTATTTTTAGTTTTCATCTATATTTATTGAGATAATATTTTAGGTAATTCACTGTTAAACCATTGTGATTTTGCTAAAATCATTGCATGTGTTCCGTTTTGTAAGGTATGAAGATGCCGCGTTTTTATTATATTTTTAAACGGAAATATTGTGTCTTTATCTCCCTGGATATGAATAATCTCAGAATCAAAGACTTCCTGTTTCCAATTCACCAAGGTATGAACTGCCCATTTTAAGTAATTTGGATTGCGTTCCGATAAATACTTTTGATATAAATCTACTTTGCGCTCAACTGAAGTACCAAAAACAAAAAGGGCTAAACTTTCTAGATTTTTAATCCACTGAGTAGGTAATAGTTTATGTACATTTGTTTTTTTTGAAAAAGTCATTGAGAAAGGAAACTCTTTATTCGACTTAACACTAGAAACAACAACTACCTTATGACATTTAATGTGCTTTGCCATTTCCTGAACTAAAACTCCTCCAAAAGAAACCCCTAATAAAATAGGCTCTTGATGCGCAACTCGTTCACACATTCTCAGTGCATAACTTTCTATTGATTCTTCAGGTTCTGGGGTAATCCAAGACAAGCAAATGACATCAAAAGAAGCTGACAAATCTATAAACTCAAATATTTTTGGACTTGCTGCCATTCCAGGCATTAGATATAAACCTCGTTTCATACTTTTATTTTCTCGGTGATCTTGCATTAATAATTAATTAACAAATAATTCGTACCTTTGTACTCCGTTTAAGAAATCATGGTAAAAAACATCTTTTATCATTTATTTCACATTGTAAATAAACTTTGGCCTTTAATTTTGAATTTAACTAAATCAACAGACATGAGTCAACTTACCCTCGAAAATAATGAATTTTTACGTCAATTTGAAGTTGTTGTAAATGGATCTATGGCACGAATTGAATATGCTGAGCAAGAACGTAAGATTTTTCTTACCAAGTTAATTGTTCCTGAAGATATTGATTCGGCTGCTTTCAAAGATGAATTCATTAGAACTGTACTTGATTTTGTTGCTGAAAAAAACATGAGAGTTGTTCCTACAAGTCCTGAAATAGCTGGTTTTCTAAGAAAAAATAAAAGCTATAAAGATCTTTTACCAGTAGGAATTAAGTTATAATAGACTAATTCTCACAAAACCTTCTTCGTCAATCTCCTTTAATTCTGCATTACGCAAAGTATTAACTAAACTTGGATCCCAAGGCATTCTTACTTTAACATAGTTGTCTGTAAACCCAGTTATATAACCCATTTTATTTTCTCCTTCAAAAAGGACAACTCTTGACGTTCTTAATTGAGAGGTGTAAAAATGATGTCTTTTCTTTACCGAAAGACCGCGTAACATTTTACTGCGTTTTGCTCTGACTTGCTTAGAAACAATGTTTCCCATAGATGCTGCTGCTGTATTTGGTCTTTCTGAATACGAAAAAACATGTAAATACGAAATATCCAGATCTACTAAAAAAGCATATGTCTTTAAAAACTCCTCTTCGGTTTCTCCAGGAAAGCCAACAATTACATCAACTCCAATACATGCATGTGGCATTGCTTCTTTTATAGCCCTTACACGATCTATATATAGTTGAGATAAGTAACGGCGGCGCATTTGTTTGAGAATAACATCACTACCGCTCTGAAGCGGAACATGGAAGTGGGGAACAAAAGCATTGCTTTTACCTATAAATTCGATGGTTTCGTCTTTTAATAAATTAGGCTCTATTGACGAAATTCGAATGCGACTAATCCCTTCCACTCTGTCCAAAGCTTTTACAAGATCAAGGAAAGTGTGTTCGTGTTTTTTAGTTCCAAATTCTCCTTTTCCGAAATCACCAATATTAACTCCGGTCAAAACAATTTCTTTAATGTCTTGGGCTGCAATTTTTTTAGCATTCTCGATTACATTCTCTAAGTCATCGCTTCTAGAAGTTCCACGTGCTAATGGAATTGTGCAATAGGTACATTTATAATCACACCCATCTTGAACCTTCAAAAAAGCACGTGTACGGTCACTTTTAGAAAAACTACTGATATATTGAGTTACAGAATCTATTTCGCAAGAGTGTATGGCACTAATTTCTTTTTTAGTTAAATCATCTAGATATTGTGTTAGCTTAAATTTTTCTGAAGCACCCAAAACCAAATCCACTCCAGTAACATCAGCCAAAGCTTTGGGTTGTAACTGAGCATAACATCCAATAGCTGCAACGAAGGCATCCTGATTTTGTCGCAAAACTTTTGCAACCAACGCTTTGAAACGCTTGTCTGCATTTTCGGTAACGGAGCAGGTATTAATAACATACACATCGGCAGAATCTTCAAAAGCAACACGTTGATAATGTTCTTCCGAAAAGTCACGCGCTATTGAAGCTGTTTCAGAAAAGTTAAGTTTACAACCTAACGTATGAAAAGCAACGCGTGTTTTTTTTACTAGCACTGAGGGATTGGGAGTCAATGAATCCAAAATATATATAAAAAAGGTTATTTTTGAAGCAAATATACTACTTTGATTTCCAAGTTCCATACCAAGTTCAACTTCCAACTTTTAAGCAAGATTTTGCCTTTACTTTATCTGTTGCTTTATGGTTGTGCCTCAGAAACATCAACTAATAATCATGATGTCTTTAGGTATAATGAATTTAGAAACATCACCTCCTTAGATCCTGCCTTCGCAAGAAATCCACAGAATATATGGCCAATACAGCAGCTTTTTAATGGCTTGGTTCAATTAGATGATTCATTAAATATAATACCGGAAATTGCTGAATCATGGAATATCAGTACAGATGGAAAAAAATATACTTTTAAACTTCGGGAAGATGTTTACTTCCATGAGTCCCCTGTTTTTGGAGAATCCATGACTCGAACAGTCAACGCAGAGGATTTTATTTATAGTTTTGATAGATTAAAAGATGAAAAAACAGGTTCCCCTGGCGGTTGGGTTCTCCAAAATGTTGCGCATTACAAGGCCATAAATAACCACTCACTCTTAATTGAACTAAAGCAGCCGTTTCCTGCTTTTTTAGGGTTACTAACCATGCGCTATTGCTCGGTTGTTCCTGTAGAAGGAATATTATTTTTTAATCAAAATTTTCGCTCAAACCCTATAGGAACTGGACCTTTCAAGTTTAAAAAATGGGAAGAGGATGTAAAACTCATTCTTCGGAAAAATAACCGCTATTTTGAGCAGGATGAAAACAGAGATCAACTCCCATATTTAGAGGCAATAGCGATTAGTTTTTTGCCTGACATTCAAAGTGAATTCATGTTGTTTATTCAAGGTAAGTTTGATTTTTTAAACTCTTTAGACACCTCTTACAAAGATGATTTACTTACCCCTTTAGGAGAACTTCAAAAAAAATATAAAGATGTTATTGATATGGAAAAAGGGCCTTATTTAAATACAGAATACATCGGTTTTTACCTAGACTCAGATAACAAAGCGATACAGTCTCAAAAAATAAGGAAGGCAATGAATATTGGATTTGATCGTGAAAAAATGATTTTGTTTTTACGAAACACAATTGGATTTCCAGCTTTTCAAGGCTTTATACCAAAAGGGCTTCCGGGTCATGGAAATCAAAACCTTAGCAAATATGATCCACAGTTAGCACGAACCTTAGTCCAAGAATTTGTTCAAGAATACAACGAACAACCCAAGATTAGACTGGCGACTGATGTGAATTATCTCGATATATGCGAATACTTACAACGAGCCTATCAAAACATTGGAATCGATGTTACCATTGACCTTATGCCTACGGCAACTTTACGTCAGGCAAAAAGTTCAGGTAATTTAGAAAGCTTTAGAGCGAGTTGGATTGCAGATTATCCTGATGCCGAGAATTATTTATCTCTGTTTTATTCAAAAAACTTTTCGCCCGCTGGACCCAACTATACACATTTCAAAAGTATTGAAATTGATCGTCTATATCAAAAAACCATGCTGGTATCAGACCCGGAAGAACGAACCTTGTTGTATGAGAAGATGGATGAATTATTGATGTCAAAATACCCCGTAATACCTTTGTATTATGATCAAGCAATTCGATTTACACGGAAAAATGTGAATGGATTAGAAATGAATGCAATTAACTTATTGAATTTAAAAAGGGTATATAAAACCCAAGACTAGCTGTCTTTTCTCCAAACAGCAGTGGTATCAAAAATTGTTTCAAGAATTTGAATATCATGATCCGTTAATTTGCTCCCTTTACGTTCCATCATTGCATTATTGGACTCCATTGCTTTTGCAAAAGCATAGGTCTGAAATCCTTGAGCACCACCATAGCTATAACTAGGTATAAAGGTCCTTGGAAAACCTGTCCCAAAAACATTAGAATTGACACCAATTAAAGTGGCGGTATTAAACATGGAGTGAATTCCACAACGACTATAATCACCCATCAGAAGTCCACAAAACTGCAATTCTGTTTTAGCAAAGTTCTCGGTAATGTAATTCCAAATTCTAATTTTACTGTAGTTGTTTTTAAGATTAGATGCATCGGTGGCAGCACCAATGTTGCACCATTCTCCAATTACAGCATTCCCTAAGAAACCATCGTGTCCTTTGTTAGAATTTCCTAGAAATAGTACATTATTCAATTCGCCTCCAACTTTAGCGTTTGGACCTATAGTAGTTCCTCCATATATTTTAGCTCCCATCTTAACTACAGAATTTTTGCAAATTGCTAGTGGACCCCGCAGCATTGATCCTTCCATTATCTGAGCGTCTGCTCCAATGTATATTGGTCCTTCGGAAGCATTTAGTATGGCGCAAGAAACTCTAGCTCCAGGCTCAACAAATACTTGTTCTGGATTAATGACTCGATTTGTATCATCTAAAACTTGTGACATTCTATCTTTAGTAAGCCTCTTGAAATCTTCTGCTAAAACTTCAGCATTATGAACAAAAAGATCCGAACAGTTTTTAATTTGAATCAGTTCTTGCTCGACATCAATTTCATTGAAACCAGAAGTATCTGAAGGAAGAATGGAATTCGTAGTGCAAAAAGCTACGGAATTAGAATCAAAAACCAACACTTGGTTTTCTTTCAAGTTTTTAACCTGAATAGCTAAAGATCTAGTCGGAATATAGGTTGGGTTTATGAAGTGATTTAAATCTCCATTATGCAATGGATATTTAGAAGACAAATAATTTTGTGTAGCAAAAGAACATTCTTGTCCGAGAAAAGCTTCCCATTTTTCTCTAAGGGTATCAATACCTATGCGTAGCTCAGCAACTGGACGTATATAAGTAAAAGGCAATAACTGAGAACGCTCTGGCCCGTCAAATAAAATAGTATTGAATTGTTTTGACATAAAAGTGATTATCCCCAAAGGGTTTTGAACTTATATTAATAGTTACATTTCAAATTTATGAATTTTTTAAAGATTAACCCACTTCAAAAAAAATCAAAAAAAAAGCTGTCCAAATAAATGGACAGCTGTATAGAATATAAGAATAAAAATTACTTTTTAAACTTAGAGTATTTATTTTTGAACTTGTCAATTCTACCAGCAGTGTCAACCAATTTAGTTTTACCTGTATAGAAAGGATGAGATGTTCTTGAGATTTCAAGTTTAATTAAAGGATATTCAACACCGTCAACTTCAAGAGTTTCTTTGGAGTTTACTGTTGACTTCGTTAGAAAGACATCTTCGTTAGACATGTCCTTAAAAGCTACTAGTCTATAATTGTCTGGATGTATACCTGCTTTCATGAGTTTTATTTTTAAAACGTGTGCAAATGTAATATTTTTTTCTAAATTTAACCAACTTAAATCATCAAATAATTAAACCTATCATTATGGAGGATCAAAATCTTAAACTAAAAAACCACATTTTACAATACGGATCAATACTAGGGGGTATTTATGTGGTCTTCGGACTAATGCTTTATTCTCGTGACATGCACTGTAGCCAAGACATCGAAATAACCATTATATCCCTAGTTATTATGGCAAGCATAATTGTTATTGCGCAATTCATTTACAAAAAAGAAAATAGTGGCTTTATTTCGCTTTCTAGAGCTTTGAAATTAGGTGTAGGAATTGGTTTGATTAGTGCAATTATTTATTCACTTTATTTTGTTGTTCTAGCGACAGTTTTAGATCCCGATACAATTGCTAAATCAAACGAAGTAACCATTGAAAAGATGTCTGAATCGAGATATGTTACAGACGAAATGTTAGAAAAAATAGAAGATGACATGGATAATATGACACCACCAAAAGCGATATTCAATGAAACATCTGGTATACTGATATTTTCCATTATAATCAGTTTTTTAATTTCATTAATTAGCGGGTTGTTCTTGAGACATAACCGATCAGAATAAACGTATAATTTTTGTAACTTTGCGTACGTTAAATAAGTTATGAATTTATCCATCATTGTACCGCTTCTCAACGAAGCAGAATCTCTTCCTGAATTACATCAGTGGATTCTTG
>Ga0115004_10005358_pt1 | contig 10137 bp, 7 predicted proteins | sample ArcticOcean_MG_C_10_FD_88737 | JGI IMG/M metagenome (GOLD analysis project Ga0115004, IMG submission 88737) | Marine microbial communities from western Arctic Ocean - ArcticOcean_MG_CB11_90 | ecosystem: Environmental > Aquatic > Marine > Oceanic | place: Arctic Ocean: Canada Basin | collected... | reverse complement strand
TTGGGAGAGATCGTATGCTAATGCTGAATTGTCCATATTGTGGCATGAATAAAGACGAAACAGAGCTTTCTGCTGGTGGAGAGGCGCATATCAAACGTTTTGGTCCGGGTTCGTCTGATCAGGATTTTGAGGAATACCTATTTGGAAGAGCTAATCCTAAGGGTCTGCATTTCGAACGTTGGCGTTGCTCCTCGGGCTGCGGAAAATGGTTTCATGCCGCGCGTTGTACACTCACACTTGAGGTTTTTGGGACTTATGAAGCTCAAACATTGGAACCTCCACAGAGTATCAAAGATTTAATTACTGTTAAGAGACCTGGTTGGTCCTGGAGAGCTTTCTCGTGACGTTGCCGGTTAACGAAATATTGGATGTGCAGGCTTTTGATTGCGAAAGTCTTTATAGGGGGTCTGAATGAGTACTCGTTTAGCCAATAACGGCCGTCTTATAGATAGAAGGAAGCCAATAAATTTTCTGTTTAACAGTAAAAAAATGATTGGTTATGAGGGTGATAGTTTAGCGGCATCGCTTCTCGCAAACGATCAAATTCTAGTGGGAAGATCCTTTAAATACCATCGGCCTAGGGGGATAGTTGCTTCTGGAGCAGAAGAACCAAATGCTCTTATTAATTTGGGCGAGGGTGGATCCTTTGAACCAAATGCTCGGGCAACAACTACTGAAACGTTTGATGGTATGGTGGCAGTCTCACAAAATCATTTCCCGTCTTTAGAATTTGATGTTGGAGCTATTAATTCTAAACTTTCGCAGTTTTTACCGGCGGGTTTTTATTATAAAATGTTTATTCATCCAAGATCATTTTGGAAACACATTTATGAACCTTTCATTCGAAAATCTGCTGGACTTGGTAAAGCGCCTAAAGACCGTGATTTAGACAAATATGAGCATTACTATCACCACTGCGAAGTTTTGGTCGTTGGTGGTGGCATAGCCGGAATCCAAGCTGCTAAATCTGCTGCGGCTTCGGGCGTGCGTGTGATGTTGGTTGAGCAAACAGCCCACTGGGGTGGTCGTGCCGTCGTTGATGGTGTCGTGATTGATAACATTGCTGCAGAAGAATGGATAAAAGGGGCTTTGTCTGAGCTTTCGGTCATGGATAACGTCGTTATTCGGAACCGCACTCAAGGATCTGGAGTATACGATCATGGCTATGCTCTTGGTTATGAGCGTATTTCAGATCATACGCCTGGCGATAGTCGTCCACGCCACCGTTTATGGCGAATTAGGTGTAAACAAATTATTGTGGCTACTGGTGCCATTGAGCGGCCTTTGTCTTTTGCTGGGAATGATATTCCTGGTGTTATGCTTGCCGCCGCTGTGCGCGATTATGTGGTAAATTATGGAGTTTCCCCTGGTGATCGTACTGTTATTGTCACAAACAATGATGACGCCTATCGTACCGCCATAGTTTTAAAAGATGCTGGCCTAGACATACCTCTAATAATAGATGCCCGGCCAAAGGGTGGGGGGGTATTGATGGACCAGGCTATCGCCGCTGGTATCAGGGTTGAGACTGGGCGTGGTATAGCTAAGGTAAAAGGTGGCAAGCGTGTTACCGGCGTGAGTATCTGCTCTCAAGCTGGTGAGGGTGCGGAGCTAGAAGAAATATCCTGTGATGTAGTTGCAATGTCAGGTGGCTGGTCTCCAGTGGTACACTTGTGGTCGCACTGTGGTGGCAAACTTTTTTGGGACTCAAGCAAAGCAATGTTCTGTCCAGACCCAAAGCATCCACCTTTGGGAGTTGATGGAGAGGGTATGGTTCGAGTTGTTGGCGTTGCCAATGGCCATTTAGGCAGCGCTGCGGTCTTGATTGATGCCAATGAGCAGGGCTCAGTGGCAGCAGTCGCTGCAGGCGGCAAAACTAAGAAATTAAAAGCGGCACATTGTAATAATTCTGTCGAATTTCCGATTCTGCCTGTCTGGTTGATGCCACAAGGAGCCAACTATGGTTTGCGATCCAAATCTTGGCTTGATTTTCAGAATGATGTGAAAGTTATCGACGTTCAATTAGCGGCGCAAGAGGGCTTTGAGAGTGTAGAGCATACAAAGCGCTATACTACCCTTGGCATGGCAACAGATCAAGGAAAATTGAGTAATATAAATGGATTAGCAGTACTTTCTAAATCTCTTAATATGGATATTCCAGATGTTGGAACTACTACTTTCCGGCCTCCCTACACGCCCATATCGATGGCCTCTTTAGCAGGGGAAGCGCGTGCAGAATTTTTTCAACCTATTCGCAAAACTCCAATGCACGATTGGCATGAAAGCAATGGAGCAGATTGGGAACCAGTAGCTGGCTGGCGGCGGGTGTATGCATATGTTCAGCCGGGCGAAACAACCAAACAATCAGTAAATCGTGAGGTTTTGAACACTCGCAAAAACCTTGGATTTTTGGATGCGTCTACTCTTGGTAAGATCATTGTTAAAGGTCCTGACGCGGGAAAATTTTTAGACATGATGTATACAAACATGATGTCCAATCTTAAAGTTGGACGCTGTCGTTACGGCTTGATGTGTTCTGAAAATGGATTTTTATCTGACGATGGTGTCGTTGCGCGTATTGATGATGGCACTTGGCTTTGTCATACCACGTCCGGTGGTGCTGATCGTATTCACGCTCACATGGAGGAGTGGCTTCAAACTGAGTGGTGGAATTGGAAGGTATGGACGATTAATCTAACAGAACAGCTGGCACAGATTGCAATTGTTGGACCAAATTCTCGGAAAGTAATAGAAAAATTGGGGGGGATGGATGTTTCACCTGAAGCGTTGCCATTTATGGCTTGGGCAGATGGAAATATTGGTGGAATTTCTTGCCGTGCTTATCGGATCTCATTCTCTGGCGAACTGTCTTATGAAATAGCTTTACCAGCCAACCAAGGCTTACAGTTTTGGGAAATGCTTATTGATGCGGGTGTTGAATTTGGAGCCATGCCCTATGGCACAGAATGTCTTCACGTAATGCGGGCTGAAAAAGGCTTCATAATGATTGGAGATGAGACAGATGGTACGGTTATTCCTCAGGATTTAGGTTTAAGCTGGGCTGTATCGAAGAAAAAAGATGATTTTCTGGGAAAACGGGCACAACAACGTTCATTCATGGACAATGATAACCGGTGGCAGCTTGTGGGGCTTGAGACCCTAGATGGTTCTGTTCTGGAAGATGGAGCTTATGCAATTGCATCTGGAAAAAATGCTAATGGGCAGACAAATACTCAGGGTAGAATTACTTCAACATATTACTCGCCGACCTTAAAGAAGGGTATCGCGATGGGTCTTGTGCACAATGGTCCTAGTCGGGTGGGTGAAGTAATTTCTTTTACAAAAATTGGAACTTCACCAGTAGAAGCAAAAATTGTCAGTCCTATATTTTTTGATCCAGAAGGAGAGAAACAGAATGTTGGATAGTAGTTTTGAAGGTTATGTAAAGGTTAGCCAGAGTTTTGGACAACACATGTTTACATTGCGGGCGACTTTGTCATCAACAAAAGTAAAGACAGCTATAAAATCAGTTTTAGGTGGCCCTATTCCTAAGCGTGGATTTTGCGACACATACGCTGGTAAATCTGTGGCGTGGATGTCACCTGATGAGCTTTTGATAACTGTGCCTGGGCCAACTTCTGGCTCTATCTATGCTGACTTACAAAAAGCATTAGTCGGTCAGCATGCTCTGCTTTCAGACGTTTCGGATTCTCGTGCAGTCTTTACACTTACAGGAACAAAAGTCCCAGAGGTGTTAGCGAAGTTAGCGCCAATGGATTTCCATCCAGCAAAATTTAAGGTGGGTAGCTTTACACGAACTAGAATTGCGCAGGTAGCGGGCGCAGTCTTCAGGGTCGGCGAAGATAAGATAATTTTAATTTGTTTTCGTTCGGTACAGCAATACATGTTTTCTTTATTGTGCGATGCAGCTAGGCAGGATGCTCGAGTATTTTGACTTTCTTAATATCGCAATTTTAGTTATTTTAGTAATGGCCATTTTGTTCCGGCAGATTACCTCCTATAATAAGAAACATATTATACATTAACGTTGAAAGGATTGCTATTATGGCTTTCACACTTCCTGATCTCCCTTATGCCCACGACGCATTAGCCGCGAAGGGCATGTCTGCTGAAACTATGGAATTTCATCATGACTTACATCATAATGCTTATGTGACTAATGGAAATGCAGCAATTTCTGGAACCCAGTGGGATGGAAAGTCCCTCGAGGAAATCATTGTTGGTACTTATGATGTATCAGCGGTCGCTCAAAATGGTATTTTTAACAACATTAGCCAACTTTGGAACCATAACCAATTTTGGGAGATGATGGGGCCGGGTGATAATAAAATGCCTGGTTTACTCGAAAAAGCCTTAATAGATAATTTTGGTTCTATAGATGAGTTTAAAAAGTCGTTTTCTGCAGCGGGTGTTGGTCAGTTTGGTTCGGGATGGTGCTGGTTGGTCAAAAATGCTGATGGATCGTTAGCTGTTACTAAGACTGAAAATGGTGTTAATCCTCTTTGTTTTGGACAGACCGCTCTTTTAGGCTGTGACGTTTGGGAGCACTCCTACTATATCGATTTCCGTAATAAGCGTCCGGTTTATTTGTCCAACTTTTTGGATAATTTGGTCAATTGGGAAAATGTGGCAAGTCGCATGTAGTGGTAAAAATGTAATTAAATTATTTCAAGGCCCGCAGGGAACTCTCAGCGGGCCTTTCTGTTGATTATTAGGCTCTACGATTTAAACTGAATTGTGATTGGTTGGACATTATGACACGATCAGTTAAGGGCGTTTTGGCGATGCTGCTGGCCTGTTTTATATGGGGCTTCTCTCCGTTCTATTATTCCTACTTAACACATCTAAGCCCAGAAGAAATTCTTGCTCATCGAACGCTTTGGTCTGTTATCACATTCGTTTTTGTTATTCGGTTGACAGGTAGGCATCACGAAACTTTCCGTACGCTAAAGTCACCCAAAACATTAAGTTTAATTTTTTTGGCTGGCGTGATGATTGGAATAAATTGGTATGTATTTATTTTTTCTGTTGGAGCTGGACGAGTAACTGAATCGTCTCTTGGATATTATATTTTTCCGTTAGTCATGGTGCTTTTAGGGCTGGTGGTATTTCGCGAAACTTTATCGGGTCTACAATGGTTGTCGGTTTTGCTTGCCGTAAGCGCAGTCTTAGTTTTGACTTTTGGATTTGGCTCGCCACCTTGGCTAGCTGTAATTATCTCTCTAACCTTTGGTATTTATGGGCTGCTGAAGCGAATTATTGAGGTGGACTCGGTTGTATCAGTGACGCTTGAAGTGATCCTACTATTGCCTCTGGCGATTGCTTATCTGTTATGGCTCGGACGCATGCCAGACGCAGCCACGTTAGGCCTGTTAATGTTTTCAGGCATAATCACCGCAGGTCCACTTATGTTGATGACCTATTCTACCCAAATAGTACGCCTGGCTACGGTTGGATTAATTCAATATTTAAATCCAATTTTACAGTTTTTCTGTGCAGTCGTTTTGCTTGGAGAGATTTTAACGGGATGGCATTTGGTAGCTATTGCCCTGATCTGGGTTGCATTAGTATTTTACACGTGGGCCGTGTTCAGTGCAGATAGCAACAAAGCTTCAATTTGATTTGAATCCTTGGCTACCTGAAAATGATTGCTTAGGTCTTTATTTGCAAACCCAGATTTAATTGCATGATCGATTAAATTTAACATTGGGTGCCAATAGTCTGCTATATTTGCTATTATTATTGACTTCTTATACAAATTTAGCTGTGACCAAGTCAGAATCTCAAAAAACTCTTCCATTGAACCGGCCCCACCAGGTAGCAGAACCACAGCGTCGCTATTAACAAACATCAATTTCTTTCGGCTATGCATATTATCGGTTATTATTAAACCTTCAGTGTCCTGGTCTACTTTTTCACTCTCTATTAAATGCTCTGGAATTACCCCAAAAGTGGTTCCCCCCCCCTTTTAACGGCCTTGGCCACTGTACCCATTAGACCGGAACGTCCAGCTCCATAAACTAATCGCCATGAATTTTTTGCGATTATTTCGCCAAGCTCCTTAGCGGCTTCACCGAAGATGGTATCATTCCCCATTCTTGCTCCGCAAAATACACAAATTGATTGGGTCATTGATAAATCCCTCAGTTCTTGCTGGACAGGTGTTCTCTGCCTGATACCATGGCGCTATCGATTGGGGAATGGAATTAAATGAGTAACTCGGACGATAGCCAAACTGATGGCAGAGAAAAAATATACTCAGTTATCTGGGGGGTGTTGATTTTTGCCGCTGTTGTTTGGTGGTTTTATCCACAAATAAGAGAACAAATACAGCCTAATCGGTCTCCAACAGAGATTGTTGTGCCTAACGAAGTCGTCGAAGAGCCTGAACAAGAAACTCCCTCAGAGGAGGCGGTAAATACTGAAACGTTGACTGCAACACAGACAGATACAGACATAGTTGATACTGCTGAACCAGAACCTCCGACTGTGATACAGACAGAGACAGACATAGTTGATACCGCCGAACCAGAACCTCAGCAGGTATCAGCTCCAGAATTTGATGGAACTCGCCTCGACGCAGATGGGTCATTGGTTGTATATGGCTTAGCGGAAGGTTTTGGATATGTTGTTCTCAGCCTTGATGGCCGCGAGTTTCCTGACGCGCGAGCAGATTTAAATGGTAATGGAAAATTTGCGATACTAGCCCAGTTGCCACGCAAACCAGAACCGCAAGCTCTTCAGCTATGGCTTTTCCCAAAGAATGGAAGTGGGCCAATTATTTCGGAAGGGGTTACGTTTGTGACTTTGCCGCCAGAAACTATTGTATCCGATACGGCTGATGCATCGAACTCAGTTGTGGAGGAAACAGATTTAAAAACTGATGAAGTTCCTTTGGCACCAGCAGTTATTGTTGCTGATGAAAATGGCATCCGAGTAGTTCAAGACCAGATTGGAACTAGCTCCACTACGGCTGTTTCCATCGATACTATTTCTTATGATTTAGAGGGTCAGGTTTCTGTTGGAGGCCGCGCCGTTGGAACAGGGTTTGTACGTATTTATATTGATAATAAGCTCATAGCTACGTCAAAAATTAAAAAAGATGGGTATTGGAAAGCTGATTTTCTGGACATAAAAGCTGGAATTTATAAATTGCGTGTGGATGAAATATCTGAAACGGGCGAAGTGCTCTCGCGGGTGGAAATCCCATTTAAACGTGAGAAGCCTGACGAGCTTGTAGCTTTGACTACTGAGGCATCTAAAGAAAGTGGCGAGAAGGTTAAAATAAATTCGGTAATTACTCAAAATAAGGTTAAGGTCCAGGACCAAGTTGTGGGTCTTGAGGCTTCAATTTCAACCCTAAAGTTAAATGAAGTTGTATCAAATGTGATTAGTATAGACGAAAAGCCTCAGCCCATTTCTGGACGGGTTGAAGTACCCAAACTCTCAATTGAGTTTAGGATTAAAACGGTTCAGCCTGGTTCAACGCTCTGGGCAATTGCCAAGGAACGATATGGTTCTGGCATTGAATATCATAAAGTTTTTGAGGCTAATAAAGAACGGATTAGGGACCCCGATCTGATATACCCTGGGCAGGTATTCGAAATTCCAGATTAATTAGGCCTTACATTTGTCAATTATTGACCTAAGTAAACTATCGTAATGAAAAGCATTGATCGCCCAGAAAATCAGCATGACCGGAAGGTCGAAATTCGCGTAATTGCCCGGGTGCTGCCTTATTTGTGGCCAAAAGGTCAAGCTTGGGTGAAGTGGCGGGTCATAATTGCGTTGGTTAGCTTGGTAATGGCTAAATTAGTGGCAGTCGCCACGCCAATGATAATGGGTGCCGCGGTTGATAATCTTTCTGGTGACGGAGGACCCAGCCAAATCCTCATGCTTGGTGCTATTGGGCTCACTGTAGCTTACGGTCTGTCCCGAATTCTAGAAAGTGCATTTCAGCAATTGCGCGATATAGTTTTTGCTAAGGTTGGACAGCGTGCCCTACGGAAAGTAGGTTTAGAGACGTTTCAACACATTCATAACATGTCATTGCGTTACCATCTCAGTCGCCAGACAGGAGGGCTAAGTCGCGTGATGGAGCGGGGCGTAAAAGGTGTCTCGTTTCTCTTACGTTTTTTGCTTTTTTCAATTGGCCCCTTGGCTCTTCAGCTCATCCTTATTTCCATTGCCTTGGCCACATTATTCAATGTCAGGTATTTAGGTGTCATTGCTTTAGCAGTTGTCGCTTACGTCCTCTTTACCGCAGTGGTAACTGAGTGGAGGGTAAAAATCCGCAAAGTTATGAATGATCAAGATAAAGATGCAAACCAAAAAGCTATTGATAGTTTGTTAAATTTCGAAACTGTCAAATATTTTGGTGCTGAAATGCGTGAAGCAGGCCGCTATGATGCTGCGATGGAAGGCTACGAAGCTGCGGCAATTAAAACTTCTTATTCCCTAGGTTTTATTAATATCGGTCAGTCATTAATAATCAACACGGCAATGGTGGCAGTAATGATTATGTCGGCGCAAGATGTAGCTGCCGGTCGGGCGAGTGTAGGCGGATTTGTTGCGGTCAATGCCTACATCATGCAAGTGATGATGCCACTTAATTTTTTAGGCTTCGTATATCGTGAAATTCGCCAAGCTTTAGTAGATATGAGTGAGATGTTTAGTTTGTTGGAGCGACCGCCTGAAGTAGAAGATAAGGATGCGGCTACGGCTTTGGAAGTGACCGGTGGGTGTATTGAGTTTAGGGATATACAATTTTCGTATGATGCTGAGCGCCCTATCCTTAAAGGCGTTAGCTTAAAAGTGGAGCCTGGCCAAACATGGGCTATTGTTGGTCCATCTGGATCTGGAAAATCTACTTTAGGTCGTTTGTTGTTTAGGTTTTATGACGTTAATGATGGCGCTTTGTTAATTGATGACCAAGACATCCGCGACATCACGCAGCGAAGCTTGCATGAGGCGATAGGGGTAGTTCCTCAAGATACAGTGCTCTTCAATGATACTATTTACTATAACATTGCCTATGGTCGTACTGGTGCGACACCGGATCAGGTCAAAACAGCTGCAAAAGCGGCTCAGATACATGACTTCGTAGAAAGTCTTCCTATGGGTTATGAAACGACTGTTGGTGAACGGGGGTTGAAATTATCTGGGGGCGAAAAGCAAAGAGTGGGGATAGCCCGTACCTTACTTAAAGACCCTCCAATTTTATTACTAGACGAAGCGACATCGGCTTTGGATTCAGAAACAGAGTATGATATTCAGGACAGCTTAATTCAAATGGGACGGGGACGAACAGTCCTGACTATTGCTCATAGATTGTCTACTGTTGTGCACGCGGACCGCATCGTAGTTTTGGAGAAAGGTCAGATCGTTGAGCAGGGCCGCCATGATGAATTAATGTTAAAGGCTGGTCGCTATGCACACCTGTGGAATTTACAATTAGCTGAAAATGGCAAAGCCAGTCGGCATAAGGAATTAGTTTGAAGATTTTGCTGTAAAAAAACCACCCTAAGTTTAATCGGTTACTCTACACTGAAAGTGATTTTAAGTTACCTCAAAAATATTTCTTAATTGCCTATATTTTAATCACGATTTTCTAATTATTGGTCTCAAAAGACCTTTACCCACATGGTTTCTCGGTTTGACACTAGCTTCCTCGACATTTAGTTGGTGCAAACTATCTCTAGCCATCGTGACTGCATCAGTTCCTGCCAAACTAAAGGTTAAATTATAAAATGAAAATTCGTAAGTCATACATTTCGGCTCTTATAATTGCTGTGTTGATTATTGGTTGGATGTATTCAGATGATGTGCTTGGGACTTCCTCCAGCGGTGAAACTGATCAGGAAAAATTAGCAACCCTTGAAGTAGAAGAAAATGTAACTGCCGAGCCTGAATTGATCACGCAGGCTTTTAGAGTGGTAAATGAACTGGTCCCATTGCAGATCCGTGCAAGGGGCGTGACGCGTACAGAATTTGAAATTGATGTAATAAGCCGCCGTCAAGCGTTTGTATTTGCTCAAGTTGCTCTTGAAGGTGGCTGGGTCGAGTCTGGGGCGACATTGATTAAACTTGATAAGGGAACACTGGAAGCTGATATTG
>Ga0115004_10005354_pt1 | contig 10138 bp, 6 predicted proteins | sample ArcticOcean_MG_C_10_FD_88737 | JGI IMG/M metagenome (GOLD analysis project Ga0115004, IMG submission 88737) | Marine microbial communities from western Arctic Ocean - ArcticOcean_MG_CB11_90 | ecosystem: Environmental > Aquatic > Marine > Oceanic | place: Arctic Ocean: Canada Basin | collected... | reverse complement strand
TGGAAGAGAGAGAGAGAGAGAGAGAGAGAGTAAGAGAGAGAATAAAGTACGGACCTCTGGTCGGTCAGGAGACGTTTTTCGTTGATGATGAAGCGCGCGTGGCGAAGAGAGCGATGAAACCTCGAGTCAGTCGAGGCCGCAGAGAAAGTGTCCGATGAACCAACGTCAACAGATATAGTTCCAAGTCCTTCGTTTTAACTGTACATGTATGCATAAAAGAGAGTTATAAACACGAGAATGAACAGAAAATGGACCGAGTCATGGTCGGCACTATTTATCACGGTATTAAGACGCGTTCGATAGATAGAGAGAGAGAGAGAGAGAGAGAGAGAGATGAGTCAAATAATGCAACGTCGTCAAACTATTTGTTCGTTTGGGGCTCTAAAGAGGGTTACAGCGCGAGCGCGACGAGTAGTGCAACTTGGAGCGCGAGGTTACGGCGCAGAGCATCGAAACGATGATGAAAAGAGGAAGCTAGTGGAACGGATCATAGAGAAAGAACGCGGTTGTTTAAAGTTCCCTAGTGCGATGATCAGCGCGAGAGGAGTACGCTATAGCAACGATATATACGAGAAAACGTGCGAGAAAGCAGAGTATGAGGAGTATCAAGAGCGATGTGAGCGACGAATGAATACAGATTTGAAGCACGTGGAACGAACGATCGAGCGAGTTTCCGTGATCGAGAGGAATACGTACGTCGTGCTATGGACCGTGACGTTCGTGCCGGAGAAGATTACGTGGTTATACGAGCTCGCGATTTCTGTGAACGCCGAGATTACGAGGAAAGATATACTCGATAAAATGGGAGAACGAACGAAGTTTACGTATCGAGCGCTGTTTCAGACTTTGACGAAGTTGTTTCTAAAGAAGCGCTTGATAATTCCAGTCGCGAAGATCGAAGGCAGGAGTACTTTGATGTTTACAGATGGAGAGTTGTTTTCGCACGAAGAATCTTTGACGTTAGTGAAGTGTATTAATAAGAACGAAGTGAAAAACAAACGCGTAATGAGGGACGTGTTAGAGTATTTAGATTGTCGAAAGCCGCGAGGGAAAGATTTCCGAGAGTGGGATATCTTGGTCGGAGAGAAACTCGATATTTATAGCGTGCCCGGAATGCGAACGCTCGACGTGGATGGATTAGAAGATTTTCAACAACAAGCGAATATCGAAGACGCTACCGCTTTTCTTGGTTTCATGACGGTTATCGTTCTCGGTTTTGGCTTTGGCATTGGCGGGTGGTATTTCGATTCTTTAAGACACGATCAATTGATACAAAAGATGATCGAGCAAGGAGCTTATTAGTAGTAATCAGTTTTAGACGTTTAAATAAATAGTATACATAGTAGTAAATATATGCGGCAATAAAAAACAAAGATTATTATTTCGCATCCATCCACGTCTTTGCAGAGTTTCCATCGACAACGAGTTCGACGTCTAATAGGTTTACATCTTCTCCGTTTGCATCTTCAAACGGATTTTGCATGTGCTGTTTAGTCAACGCCAACGCTTCCTCTTCGTGCTCAATCGGTCCTTCCAAAATAACTTCGTCATGAATTTGCATGAGTAATTTATATCCCAACTCTTTCAATCTTTCACATTTTTGAATCTTTAACATGGCAAGCATTGCGATATCTGCAGCGCCTCCTTGAATTGGAGTGTTAATAGCAGCACGCAACGCGTGCGATTTGAATTGTTCGTTCTTGGACAAGGCGTCTGGTAACGATCTTGTTCGTCCTAACAAAGTCCGTACGTGACCGTGCTCCGATGCGTGCTCGCGTTGCACTTCTTGCCACGACCGTACTTCTGGACGATCAGAATACCACAACTCGACAGTTTTATTCGCTTCGTCTAAATTCGTCCCGAAATCTTTCGCTAAGCCGTGCGCTGTTTTACCATACGCGATGGAGAAATTCAAAACTTTCGCCTTTCGTCTTTCCGAGGCGAACAAATCTTTCAACAAAGGCGGTTGAGGCATATTTTCTTCTTCGCCTTCACGTTTTGGACCATATTCTAATAAACATTCGCCTTTATCCATGGCTTCGCGAATCTTTGGATACATTCCTAATGCCGTTCTCGAATGAAAATCACCACCGGCGATGAACGCTTCCTTCATAGATTTGCAATTAGCCATATGCGCGAGCAAACGAAGCTCAAGCTGCCCGTAATCGCAAACGATTAACGTTTTTCCTTCACCAGCAGTAAAAGCTTTACGAATACCGTAACGATCTTTTTCTAACGCTGGCTGATTTTGTAAAGACGGACGTCGAGCGGATAAACGGCCGGTTTCAGTGTTGATGTTCACCGCGCCGTGTACTCGTCCTTCTGGGCCTCTTATATCGTTACCTTGTAAGGGTATGATAAAGTTTGACAACAAAGTGTCCACCGCTGCGAGATCGTTGAGAGCATCGATCGCTGCACACGCTCGCACGCCTTCATATCCACGGCCAAATGCTAAATAGGCAGTTCCACAAATTTTCGATAGTTTTTCATTCGTCTTTTCTTTTTCGGGTAAAGTATCCCAGGTATCACAAACCTCGCGAGCGGCGCCTGGTTTACCAGCCAATTGCCTCAAAACAACGCTCGAAACGGCCGGTAAACCAGTCGCTGTATATGTCATCACTTGTAAAGGCTTGTCATAGATGCCGTGTAAAGTAATTTTCGTAGTCTTTTTTGGCGCCTTGCCCACTCGCCCGTTTGCGTCCCATTCAAGCCATTCTTGTGATTCTTGCGTGAACTCTCTCGTTTTCTCGACCCCTGGGGCTTTGTCACCACGCTTGTTTGGTGCACCGGCAAATAAAAGCTGACGGATTTGAATACCGGACCCAATATTCATAGTTTTCGCATCTTCGCATTTCGATGACGCCCACTCTCGGAAATACTCCTCGGCTATTTTCTTATCGGCTATAGCGAGCTTTTCGGCATTCGCCAAATGCTGCAAATCAACAAGCATACCGTTACTTTCCATTTGTGTCAATAGGTCACCAAACGGGCGCGTATATTTTGTGTAGAAATCCCACAAAGTTGTTGATTTCTTGTACTGAGTTTTTCTTGAAAGAATTGGACACGCGTCGCAAGATATCCCTCTTAGCTTTGCTTCCAATGATTCTCGTAAAAACCACGTGGCCATGGCATCTAATGCGGCGTATTCAATCCATCGATCTCTCGAATCCGATGTAGTTTGAATGACTTCCATTGGAGGCAACTCGATCGTTTTACCTGGAGTTCCGTCTTTCTTCAACTTTGGTTTCCCAAAGATTTTCTTCATCCCGAGTTTTGCACGCATCATCGTTTCCGAAGCCGATAACATTTCCCCGCAATCAGCCATAACATCCGGATCCGAGGTTAACGCTTCTAAAGAGTATCCACCATCAAGTTTCCGGTTCGTGTTCCACAGACGTGCCATGTGCATCGTATCGGCAGCGAATCCCGCTAACTTAATACCATGGTTTTCAACCACATGCCTATCGAACGAGTAGTTATGCCACACTTTCTTTGCTTTTTCGTTCGTTAAATATGGCGTAAAGACGTCAAATATTTCCTTGTTCCACGTTTCTTTATCTTTTTTTAATAAATCGACCCATAACAACGATTTTTTCATCTCTCCCGGTTTAGCAAAGTTTACATCCGGTCCAGCGAATACGGAAAAACAAATCACGGTTCCGTGACCGACTGGCGTTTGGCAAGTCACGTCGATGTGCGAAACTTCGGTATCCAACGCGTGATAGCGTGGTTCTTCGTCAGTTCCAAGATTCGCGTTCAAAATAGCCAACGCATGTTTCGCATCTTCCACGGTCGATACAACGAAAACTTCTTCTCTCAAACCTGTTGGCACTAATTGTTCGTCCCCAAAATCTTCGTTCAATTCGTTCATTTGCCCCGCCGTGAGATCACCGTTCTCATCGTCTCCAATGGCCATAACGCTCATATTAAAACTCTCACTCTTCGGCCTCCCAACACCTCTCTTCACTATCCCATTCACTCCCACGGCACCTCCATTATAACTATTGTTATTAATAGTACTCCTCGTCCCTATATATTTCTTCAAAGGTTCCTCTAAAGCTCTCATATTCTTCTCTCGCGTCATCTTCTGCGCCGCATTCATCGATAGCTGCCTCAATTCCCCGTGCTTTCCATTCGCTCTCTCGAACTTTGCGTATTGATATTTATTAAATTCCTCCTCGACCCGTTTTTCGTCGTCGTCGTCATCCGTTTCCGTGCTCGTTCTCTCTCCCTGTTCGTACTCCACCGCCTGCGCTTGCACTAAGTTCGCCGCGCTCCAATGACTTCCTCTTCGCGCGTAATTTCTTTCCCCTACGCGACGAGCTACACGCAGCGCGTTGCAAAAATTGCCTTTTCGACTTGCTCGAGCGAAACCAGTACTAGCGCAATTCAGATCTCTTCTCTCATCGCCCTGAAACCGCTTTGCTACGAAAACATTCGCACATGGAATCGCTCGCGATACGATCTGCCCATACTGCATCGTTCGCACGCGCTGTTCTTGTTTCAGTAAGTTAATTAAACTCCTCGCCCGTCCCATCGACGAATTCGATCTCTTCTTTTTATTCCCTACTTCCAACGCCTTTTCGTGCGTGAAAGTGGAACGATCACGACCGAAACTGCCACTACTTAACGCAGCGACTGCGTCGACTGCAAAAACGTTCGCCTTATGAAGAGCGAGAATGGCTCGAGATGATGCGTTCCCTGTCCTCTTGTTCCGTCCTTTTTGTTCGCTCTGTCGTCTGTCTCTCTGTGCTCTGAGTAAGCGCCGAAAAGACGCGATTCAATTTTTAGGGAAAACTAACAAAACCGAATCATCAGAATTTTGCACATCAGGCACCCAGCAATAAGTGTTTTTTTTGTAGAGCGAGAAGAGAGCGAGAGTACTTTATCGTTAAACATGTTTAGCGCGATGAATGCGTAGACATATTTCATATATATTAGGAACGCTGTATTACTAGTACGAGAGCGAGCATGCAATCACAGTCGATCGTCAGAGTTCTCGCTTATTTTCTCCTTCTTCTTCTTCTTCTTCTTCTTTCTTCGTTTTGAAGAAACTTCGCCCGAGGAGGTTCGAGAAGAAGCGGCCGCCGGATTCTTTCCGTTGTTCCGAGCGTCGTTCGCGTTCGAGTGTTTCCTTGGATGATGATGAAGTACTGTTGCTGCTCGTTTTACGGCTTCTTCCGCTATGACCGGCGTCGAGTGTTTCCTCGAGAGGGTCGTTTGAATCAGCGATTGCGGCTGCGTCGTTTATTTCCGCGGTTATCTTTTCGTGGTCTTCTTTAGAAACGAACATCGTTTTCATTCTCTCGAGCGCTTCGTCTTGCTCGAGTTCTTTTTTCGACTTGCGCGATTTCGCTTTCGCGCCTCCTTTACGTACTTTACAGTAATCGAGCTCTAAGCACGTTTTGTGCTGTTCGTCGATACCGAATTCTCCCGTTTTCTTCGCTTCTTCGATTTGATCGTCGAATTCTAGACTCTCTGTCACTCTCGCACACGCGTCTAATAACTCATTCGTGACCCAGGAATCGGCCATTATATTCGTCCCTCTCGTTTTCTCCGCGAGTTCAGGATCTGGATTCTCAAACATCTTCTCCCTCGCGTTCGTAAACAATTGAATGCCGAGCGTTACTCGTTGGATCTCATCAATATCGTTCTCTTTCGCGTCTCTACCGAGCGTATTTATGTGCATCATTGAATTCTGAATCGCTTTCGCGCCATCCGCGCTATATCTCCATCTGTTCGCAATACTACTACTACTACTACTACTACTACTACTTTGTTTATTATCAGAACTCCCGTTTTCTCTTCCCTCGGTCGTTTCAAGCAACGGCCTCGCACACATCTTCGTAATCATATCCTCAAACTTCGCGGTGAACTCTGCGACGTATTTCGATCGAAAGACGGTCTTTTCGGACGCATTGGATGATAAAGAAGAGTTTAAATCCAACGCCTGTTTGAACAGTGAACCGATTTCCTGAGTCACGGCCTTACAGGCGCCACATTTGATCCCAAAAACGACGTTTCTGGTGTTCTCCGAAATCTCGTTCGAGATATCGTTCTCGACATCTTCTGCTGAACATTTATGAAATAGCGATGATAATAACAGTAACGATAACGATAGTAATTGAGTGAACGTGAAAGGTTTCGTCGCTGACGGCATTTTATTCTGTGACGAGTCCGCGCGCGTGTTCTATTTATTATAAAAACAGCAGAGAGGATTTCCATTTTCCAAAGTACGTAAGTATTTGCTATTGCTATTGCTATTGATGAAGATAAACGATTTATTTATAAACGCGCATGGATTTCTCGCCGCGCTCGGTCGTGTCTATTCCCTTTAATGGGATGTTTATGTCCTCGGAAGAAGGACTGCGATGGATTTTAGATAAATTCCGGTTCGTTTGAGCGACGCCGTTCGCGGTTGACGTTGACGCGCGAACGATTTGTAACATCGCGAAACGGCCTTCGAAGCTCGTTTTTGTTGAGTTGTGAATACTCTCGTCTCGTCGTAAGATTTCGGCAAAGTCATCCGCGATTTCAGACCAATAGTCTTCGGCTACGGATGGTAAAACACGGTTCGCGTGACCGCCAACGGTTGTAGATAAGTGTTCGTCTTCGCCACCCTTTGAAGGTTCTATTCGCGATACGTATACGTGTACGAGTAAACCGAGCTTTCGACACTTTTTACAAAACGTTTCGATTAAAGCTTGTTTGCGAACTGCGAATATAAAAATGGCTCGACCGTGATCTGGCTTTAGTCTCCTGAACACGGTAGCCGCTAACGCCGTGCAATGTCCAAAATCGTATATCAAATCTGAACCGACCAAGCAATCAAACTTTGCGTCATCAGCGATTTTGAAATTTTCCTTCTCGAAACTCGTTTTATTCATGTGCACGAAGTTCGTTGTTGTACAAGTTTTTGTTTGCTGCTGCTGTGCGTTTAAATTAATCACGACTCCGTTTTCTTCTTCAGCGAGCGCCTGTAAATCATCGCGCCAATCGAGGAAGGCAACTTTGCAATAACCCTTCTGCTTCTTCTTTGATGAATAATTCAAATCATCGTCTTTAATAATAGTCAAAAGTTGTTCGTTAACACCGTTAGCGGTTTTATTCATCGCAGCTAAAGCGCCGGGCGCCCCTTCAGATATAATAACTTGTCCACCCAAACGCGCGATCGAGCTACCGATCAAGCCACATCCCGCACCTACTTCTAATATAGTTTTATCTTCAAAAAACTCGAACGCTAACAAGTCTACCACTTTGAAGAATATTCTCGCAGAACCCCATATACGCCACGCTAACCCAGCGTCTTGCCAACTCGATTCGTACACGGCCAATTCGACGCCTTTGTGTTTCTTCATCGTAAACATTTGAACGCCGGCGGGTCTTTGAGTCGCATCGGCGCCAACTTGCGAACACGCAACGGCTGTAAGTTCTAATACATCTTCCGCACCATCAGCATCATCATCGTCGTCATCATCATCGTCGTCGTCGCTTTCGTTCACAACAACATCTTTCTCCCTCTTCTTTTTCGTCTTCGCTTTCGCTTTCCCTATTCTATACAACTTTGATATCGAATCACCAACGTTTCCAGCTAACTCGTCTTCCCCACACCTCGTTAACTTCAGCATCATCTTCTGCAATAAACTCTCACAATTATTCTCTCTCAAACATATCTTCATCGTTTCATAATCATCGTAACCATCCTCTTCATCATAATCATAATCTTCCTCATAGTCACCGTTGTTACTTTTAATGTTTCCAATTTCTTCCACTAACGCCTTCGTGTTCGAAATCCCTTCCTTGTCAACGATCAAGTGTCGCTCGAGATTCGCACACAACGATTTTATCCTTCGCTCTCGCGCACTCGTGGTCATTACCCGGTTCACCTCTCCCTCTCTCTCTCTTAAAGAGTTATGTTGAGACTTGTGCGATTTCAATGAAGGTTTCTGTCATCGTCTATTTGTTCGTTGTTGTTTGTGTTCACTATTTTTTTAAAAAACCTAAACCCTAAACCCTTATACCCTTATACCCTAAACCCTTATACCCTAAACCCTAAACAAAAACTACTACTCGAGTAATAGGGAATCAGAGGCAAGGAGAGAGAGATTAAGAGAGAGATCAAGAGAGCTCGTACTAACCATACTACTGAGAATAACAATAACAACAAATGACATCTTCGTACCCAAAGATAGGGAACGAATGGACGTGCGAAGACGGTGTGAGAAAAAATGAGAGCCGGAAAAACAAACTTCTCCAAATGCAGAATGGGTTCATGAAACCGGAAGGGTACGACGCAGAGCATTGGCGCGCGAGATGCGATTTAGCGGCGGCGTATCATTTATGTAATAATTTCTCGTTCAACGAAGGCGTTTGTAATCATTTAACGGTCATGGTCCCGGGAACGAGTGATAGGTTTTTATGCGTCCCGTACGGTTTACTTTGGGACGAAGTACGGGCGAGTACTTTGTTGATGTTGGATGAACGAGGGGAGATTTTGGAAGGCGAAGGCGAGATCGATGCGACCGCGTTTTTTATACACGCGGCGATACATAAATGTGGTGTTCAAGCAGTTATGCATACGCACACGCCGAACGTCACGGCGTTGTGTTGTACCGAAGATTTCAAGCTCGAGATGTGTCATCAGAACTCTTTGAGGTTTTCTGGAGACGTCGCGTATGATCCGACGTTTAATGGGTTAGTACTAGATCGCGAGGAAGGCGATAGACTCGTGAAAGTGATGAATGGGAAGAGGATTTTGATGCACGCTAATCACGGCGTGATCGTTTGCGGCGACTCAGTCGCCGAAGCGTTTGACGATTTGTATTACTTAGAACGAGCGGCCGAGGTGCAGATTTTAGCAATGTCTACTGGGAAACCTTTAAGGATCGTTCCTAAAGACGTCGCAGATGGGTTCTTGAGAGATATGAAGAAAGATGGAGGTAAAACGAATTGGGCAAAAATACATTTCGACGCTTTGAAAAGAGGGTTGATGCGCACGCCAATCGGCGCCAAGTTTTGTCAATAATTGTATCGATGATTGACCGCTACGACGAATACATCGTCATTCTTACAGTCCTCATCATTAGCATCATTATTATCATTGTACATATTAAGCAGCTGCTATAGAGTCATCCGTCATCGAAAACCTGATCTCATATTTCGTTATTTGTTCGAACTCTCAAACACCTAATGCTAATAATTCGCCCGCCTTCTTCATAAAATTCAAATTTAACGACCTCGCGCGCGAGTTAAACGATGTTCCATTGCTGTTAAATATACAAACGACGAAGACGAGCATCGACAAATAACGACAACCGCGATAAAAACGAACGAAAGCAAACGTCGTCATCATCATCATGTTTCGCTATTTATCACGGTCGAGGAGGATCAGCAGTGATGTAAAAAACATTAAAAACGTTCTTCTTTCAATACCATCATCATCAACGGCAACGACGACGACGACGACGACGACATCAACGTTCTCGAGCATACCGCGAGCAAGTAATCATAATCAACAGAGATTACTACTGCCCCCTTCGTTAGTAGTCACATCGAAAGGAGATCAGTTCAACTCAAAAAATGCTAAAACGAAACTGCTGCTGTCGGACATACACGCCAGAGACGCGCAGTTACTCGAACACGATAACGATAAGTTCACTGGAGTATCGGCGACTTTGATACAGAGAGATAAGTTTGTGATATTGAGGACGAACAGGTTTTCGGCTATCGTTGGAAACGAGTGCGTTCATTTATTCGAGAGCGAGAGCGCGAGCGCGAAGGCTGTTGCGACGAGATTAAGTAAGATTTTATGCAGCGATGATATAGATGGTAACGTGAATAATAATAATAATGGTAATAATAATAATAATAATAATAATATAGTGAACTTCCCTAGCATCGTAGCCGAAGTTTGTTTAGACGAAGCGAGTACTGCGTTGGAGGCAAAGTTACGGAGGTTAGGGTTGTTAGTCGACGCCGTGACGAAACCGTTGAGGAATCAGGAGACAACTGATTTCGAGGGCAACGTTGGACAATTTCAGCGTTTGCTACCGTTGAAGCAAGCATTGGATGAAATCGATACTGATATTAGGGAACAATATCAAATGTTAGATGAAGCGTTAAGGGCGGATTTTTCGTT
>Ga0115004_10005351_pt1 | contig 10139 bp, 8 predicted proteins | sample ArcticOcean_MG_C_10_FD_88737 | JGI IMG/M metagenome (GOLD analysis project Ga0115004, IMG submission 88737) | Marine microbial communities from western Arctic Ocean - ArcticOcean_MG_CB11_90 | ecosystem: Environmental > Aquatic > Marine > Oceanic | place: Arctic Ocean: Canada Basin | collected... | reverse complement strand
TTCTATACTCTAAAATTCCAGAAAGTATTAAAAAAGATATTATTGATCCCTATATTTCAGTTAAAGATAATGAAGCCAGAATAAGTTTAAGAATCAAAGACTCTCAAGACGGATTAAGGAGAAATGATTTAATTAAACAAATTAATTATGACTTAAAAAATAAACTAAAATTAAGTGAGGAAGAATTTAAGCTTGCAGGTGTTTTAATTTTATTTAATAATTTGCTTCAAAGTCTATTTAAATCTCAAATACTTACGTTGGGATTAGTTATGATTGGTATTTTTATAATGTTTATGATTCTTTTTAAAAACATAAAGCTATCTTTAATTGGTGTTGTTCCAAACTTTATTGCTGCTTTTTTTATTTTAGGAATTATAGGTTTATTAGGAATACCATTGGATATGATGACCATAACTATCGCAGCAATCACTATTGGAATTGCCGTAGATAATAGCATTCATTATATATATCGATTTAAAGAGGAATTTTTAAAAGATAGAAATTATGAAAAAACACTTAAAATTTGTCATTCAACTGTAGGTGTTGCTATACTTAATACCTCTATAACAATAGTCTTTGGGTTTTCAATTCTAGTTTTTTCTAAATTTATACCCACTATTTATTTCGGGGTATTCACTGGTATTGCAATGTTGCTGGCCATGATTTCAGTCTTGACATTACTTCCATCACTTATTTTGATTAGTAAGCCTTTTGGGAAATAAAGCTTACCATGATTGATTCATTAAAAGATCTTTATGAAGTAACTTCACTTATAGATTTAATATATTTAGCTATAACGTTGCTTTCATTAATCACATGTTACAGAAAAGGATTTATTTTGAGTGTGCTTGCGGCGTCTAAATGGCTTTTAGCTTACGTGGCAACATTAATTCTTTTCCCTAAAATTAAACCTTATTTCAAAAATATAATTGATAGCGAATATGTGCTTGATATCACTCTTGGTATAACCATCTTTGTTCTAATTATTTTTTTAATGTTGCTTGTTAATAAAGGTATAAATAAAGCCATAAAATATTCTGGATTAGGAAGGATCGATTCTATTTTTGGATTTTTCTTTGGCTTTGTTAGAAGTTATTATATTTGTGTGGCTGTATTCACAGCCGTTGATATTGTTTATAATTACAATAAATGGCCAATTAACACAAATAAATCATACATCTTTCCTTACATAGAAAAAGGTAGTAATTATCTTATTAAAGAATTTCCAAATGAAGAAACATATCAAAATTCTAGAGAAAAGATCGAAGATCTATAATCCTAAATTAAAAGAAGAATGTGGAGTATTCGGTGTTAGTGACAGTAAAGATGCCGCTGCCCTTACAGCACTAGGTCTTCATGCTTTACAACATAGGGGCCAAGAAGGGTGTGGAATTGTAACTTTTGATGGAGAAAAATACTATTCAGAAAAGCGGTTTGGTCTTGTTGGTGACAATTTTAACAAAGAAAAAGTACTAAAGAGTTTACCAGGCAACTATGCTGTAGGTCATAATAGGTATAGCACCACAGGTGATAATACTTTAAGAAATATTCAACCCTTTTTTGCAGATACTAATGCTGGTGGTATTGGTGTTGCTCATAACGGAAATTTAACAAACTCTATTACTCTTAGAAATAAGTTAGTTCAAGATGGTGCAATTTTTCATACAACGTCTGATACTGAGACTATCGTTCAACTAATTGCAAAATCAAAAAGGATTAAAACAATTGATAAAGTAATTGATGCTATTTTTCAAATTCAAGGAGGGTATGCCCTGGTAATGCTTACACAGAATACTTTAATAGGTGTCAGAGATCCTTATGGGATAAGACCTTTGGTAATTGGTAAAATAAAAGATAGCTATGTTTTCACTTCAGAAACTTGTGCATTAGATATTATTGGTGCAAAATATATAAGAGATGTTGAAAATGGTGAAGTTGTTTATGTAGAGAACAATAAATTAAAAAGTATTAAACCCTTCCCTGCTAGAAAAATTCGTCCTTGTGTTTTTGAATATATCTATTTTGCAAGACCAGATAGTTTGCTAAATGGAAAATCAGCCTACGAACACAGAAAAAATTTTGGTATTGAGCTTGCAAAAGAAAATAAAATTGATGCTGATATAGTGGTGCCCGTTCCAGACTCAGGAAATGCTGCTGCCCTAGGATTTGCACAACACGTTGGAATAAATTTTGAATTAGGATTAATTAGAAATCACTATGTGGGCAGAACTTTTATTGAACCAAGTCAAAAAATTAGAAGCCTTGGTGTAAAACTAAAATTAAATGCTAATCAATCAACAATTAAAAATAAAAAGATTATATTAATCGATGACTCTTTAGTTAGAGGAACAACATCTCATAAGATTGTAAAGATGCTTTATGATGCTGGTGCAAAAGAAGTTCATGTTAAAATTGCATGTCCAGAAATTAGATATCCTGACTTTTATGGTGTGGATACACCAACTAAAAAAGAGCTCCTAGCTGCAAATAAAACAAATAATGAAATTTGTGAATACATTGGTGCTAAGTCTTTAAATTTTCTTTCTATTGAAGGAATGTATAGAGCGATGGGCTTTATAAAAAGAGATAAGCTATACCCTCAATTAACTGATCATTATTTTACAGGTGAGTACCCAGTCAAACCTGTAGATGAATTAGGTGATGATAAAATTGTTCAACTATCATTATTAAGCACCGCATCTAATAATTAATATAAGTATAGTATAGTTCACTGAAATAAAAAAACTCAAAAGAAGATTATTTGTTAAAAGGTAAGCACTAACAAAATATATTGATGGAACTGCTTACAATACAATCGGGTTTATGTGTGGGTTGCTTAACTTTATAGACACTAATTAATAACTTTAAATTAGTCTTTATATCACTATATATAAATCAATGATTACCCACAAAGAGAACATAATTAAGTATTTTAAATCAGGAATTAGAGATATCAAAGATTTTAAAATAGGTGTTGAGCATGAAAAATTTTTATTTGACCAAAATAAAAATAAAAGAGCTGATTACAAAACTTTACTAAAAATGTTTAATGGATTAAGTCAGTTTGGTTGGGAACCAATAATGGAAAAGCAAAATATCATTGGATTACAAAAAGAAGGAAAAAATATTACTTTAGAGCCTGGCAACCAAATAGAGTTATCAGGTGATAAACTAAACAATATTCATGAAGCTTGTTCAGAATCTCATGATTATTTATTTGAGTTGCAGCAAGTAACAAAAAAAATTGGCTTAAAAATTGTTAGTGCTGGTTTTGATCCAATTTCAACTCTTGGTGAAGTTCCAAATAACCCCAAGCAAAGATATGAGGTCATGACTAGGGATATGCCTAATGGTGGATCGCTTAGTTTGGATATGATGTATAGAACTTGTGGCACTCAATTAAACCTTGATTACAAATCAGAAGAAGACTTTATAAAAAAATTTAAGATAATTAACTCTCTAGTTCCAATATCAATTGCTTTATTTGCAAACTCTTCGATAGTTGAGAGAAAAAATAGTGGCTACATGTCTTATAGATCAAAAGTTTGGCAAGAAACTTCAAGAGGAGGTCTCCCTGAAATTTTTTTTGATAACATGAATTTTGAAAAATATGCTGACTTTGCAATAAATTTTCCTCTTTTATTTATACAAGATGATAAAGAATATTTATCTGGGAAAAATTATACTTTTTCTGATTTTATGAATAGCAAAATTAAAGAGATAAATAATAGGTTACCCACAGAAAATGATTTAGCCACTCATCTCAGCACTATCTTTACAGAAAATAGATTAAAAAAGTATATAGAATTAAGATCTATGGATACATGTGGTTGGGACTGCTTATGTGCTGGACCAGCATTTAATACAGGAATTTTATATGGAAATTTAGATGAGACTTTTGAGTTGATTTCTAAATGGGATAAAAATAAAATTATTAATGCGTACGTAGAGGCACCTAAAAAAGGTTTTAATACAGAGTTAATGGGTAAAGATTTGCTACACTGGTCATCTTTATTACTTAATTTATCTAAAAAAGGTTTAGAGAGTAGAGACGTTTTAAATAAGTCTGGTGAAAATGAGGCAAAATTTTTAAACCACTTAGAAAAATTAATTAATAACAAAACAACAAATGCAGATCATATGATTAATAAATTTTCTAAAAATGAAAATTTGACTGAATTATATGACAAATAAGATTGTTGCTGTTCAAGGAAATCATCCTTCCAAACTTAATCCCAAAAGTGATACCACTATTTTTTTAGCTATAGAAGCTCAAAATAGAAAATGCAAAATATTCTATTATGAACCAAAAGATCTCTCGATAATAAATGATAAGGTGGTTGCTAAGGGCTATTATGTAAAATTTAGTTACTCTAATAACGGCTTTTTTAAAATTATAAGCAAGCAAACTTTAGATTTGTCTACATGTAGATATCTGCTAATTCGTCAAGACCCCCCTTTTAACTTAGAATATATTTCAACAACATACATATTGGATAAAATCAAAGACAAAGTTAAGATTGTTAATAATCCTACTTCTATAAGAAATATTTCTGAAAAGTTATACTCAGCTTCATTTCAAAAATTCATGCCAAGCACAATTTTTACAAAAGATATTAATGAAATAAATAAATTTTTTATAAAAAATAAAAAAATTATTATTAAACCAATTCATAGTTTTAGTGGAAATGATATTCATCTTATAGAAACAAAGATTAATAAAAAAGTAATTTTGATTTTTATCAAAAAACATGGACATATTATGTGTCAAAAGTTTTTACCAAAAATTAAGTTTGGGGATAAAAGAGTTTTTTTAATTAATGGAAAAATCTGTGGAGCAATCTCACGAGTTCCTAAAAAAGGATCGTTCTTAAGCAACATGAGTAAAGGTGCTATTCCTATCGCAACTAAATTGACAAAAACTGAAACGAAAATCTCTAATTTAATTGCTAAAGATCTTAAAAAAAATAATATTTATTTTTCAGGCATTGATTTTATAGATCAAAGATTAAATGGAGATATAAACGTGACCTCTCCTACTGGTCTTAAAACATTTTATGACCTCACAAATATAAATCTTGCTAAAGTTTTTTGGAAAGGTTTAGGCGCTTGAATAATTTAACTGAACAACAAAAAGGCTCTTTATTAGCTTTTGTTGCAGTAATGTTTATTACACCTGACTCTTTATTTATCAGACTCTCTAATGTTGATACTTGGGGATTAGTTTTTTATCGAGGACTTATTCCTTTTGTTACTGTTTTTCTAGGGATGTTAATAATTTATAAATTAAACTTTTTTAAAATGCTTTTTACAAGTGGATATCATGGTCTACTTTATATAGGAACTTTTTCTGTCACAAATATTACTTTTGTTGTATCTATACAAAATACAAATGTTGCGAATACATTGGTTATGATTGCTATGGCTCCTATGCTGTCCGCTTTCCTCGGAGCAATTTTTTTAAAAGAATTACCTGATAAAAAAACATGGATCACAATATTTGTGACATTTACTGCTGCCATATATATATTCTATGACTCCTTACAGCTTGGTAATTTTTATGGTGATATTTTAGGCTTAGTAACTGCCTTAGGGTTGGCTATTGGTGCGGTTACGATCAGGTCAGCAAAGGATAAGAATTTAATTCCCGCAGCTGTAGTAGGAAAATTAATTGTGGCTTTGTTTGCCCTACTATTCATTGAAAGTTTTGTGCTAACGGGTGATGACTTAATTATTGTTCCACTTATGTGTGTTATGTGCGTTGCTATACCATTTGTATTGGTAACAATAGCCCCAAGATTCATACCAGCTGCAGAGGTAAATTTGTTTTTCTTATTAGAGACAATTATTGGGCCTATTTGGGTCTGGTTCATTATCAAGGAACAACCCAGTCTTGAAACAATTCAAGGTGGGTCTGTAATCATAACTGCCATCGCAATCCACTCATTTATTAAATTAAAGAATTCATAGATTTGTCACAATAAAGACTTGATTTACAAGTAGATCGCAAATAAGTACGGTCAATTTTATGAATAAAGTTTTAAAGAATTCTTGGGCATTATTTTTGGGTATGGGCTTCTTAATGATGGCCTATGGTTTTCAAAGTTCACTCCTGGGTGTAAGAGCTGTACAAGAAGAATTTAGTCTGGCAGCAACTGGGTTTATGATGTCGGGATATTTTGTTGGATATTTCATTGGTACATCAACAATAACTGGTCTTATAACTAGAGTTGGTCATATTAGAGTCTTTGCCGCCTTTGCATCTTTAGCATCTTTAGTTATTTTGGTTCACTCTGTTTTTGTTAATCCTTACGTTTGGTTTGTATTAAGAGTGTTAACGGGAATAAGCATGGTTTGTATTTATACAGTTGCCGAAAGTTGGTTGAATGATAGGTCAAGTAATAAAAATAGAGGAAGTGTCTTATCAATTTATATGGTTATTTTATATGGCTCAATGGGTATTGGAATGTTTTTATTAAATTTTAGCAGTCCTGCAAATTATGAACCTTTCATATTAATTTCAGTCATTACATCAATTGCTCTTATACCAATTTTGTTAACTAAAAAAAAACCACCCACTTTTAAAAAGATTAAAAGTATGCCTTTAAGAGAACTTTATGAAACTTCACCTTTTGGAGTAGTAAGTGCTTTTTTTTATGGAACAATTCAATCTGCATTATTCACTTTGTTAGCAGTTTATGCGGCATCAATGAATTTTACTATATTTCAGATATCACTTGTAACTTTTCTTTTAGCAGTTTCTGGTGCTATTTCACAATACCCTATAGGAAAACTTTCTGATAAATATGATAGAAGGAAAGTAATAGTGATTTCAACTTTTGGTGCATGCATTTTTGCTTTGTTTGCAATTTTTGCTTCTGGAACAATGTATCTACCAGGAGATCTTGCTACAAGCAAAATTTGGTTTTTTATTTTTTTAATTTGTTTTTCTATTTGTAGTTTACCAATGTTTTCTTTAATTGTTGCTCATACTAATGATTATATACCAAAAGAAAAATTTGTAGCAGCTGGAGCTGGTATACAGTTTACGTTTGGTTTGGGTGCAATGGGTGGTCCACTTCTTTGCTCAATTTTTATGAATTTAGTTGGCTCTAATGGATTTTTTGTATTTTTATTTTTCTTTCATGCTTTAATAGGAATGTTTGGTGTTTATAGAATGAAAGTTAGAGAAACAGTTGAAAATCCAGACTCTCAATTCGTTGCTATGCCCTCAACCATCACGCCTGCAGGAATTGAATTAAATCCTTCTACAGAACCAATTGATGAGCCAAGTAAGACTGAGGATACACAACAAAAAAACTATCTCTAAAAGTTACTTCAAACATTACTAGAGCAATCTATAGTACATAGTTACCCGCGATGAAATAACTTGTTAGTTTCAAAAACTTATAATACTAAGTTTAATAATTAAACTATGGTGTATGAATAAAAAATCTAATGCAGTATTTGATATTGGTGCAAATGATGGACTTGATGGTTTGGGTTTTGCGCTACTAAATGATAATTACTATGTTTATGCTTTTGAGGCTAATCCCGAACTTATTTTAAAGATCAAAGAAAATAAAAAAAAAATTGAAAATTTTTTTGAAATAAAGTTGAACAATTATGAAATTATTAATAAAGCTGTCTCAAATTTCAACGGATTTGCAGATTTTAATATATCTCAACATGACTTATGTTCTTCATTATTGCCCTATAAATTTGTTGCAACTAAAGAGAAAATTAAAACAGAAGTAATTACACTAGAAAAATTCTGTATCGAGAGGAAAATTGAAGCTATAATTTATATTCATATAGATACACAGGGTTCAGATTTAGATGTTTTAAAAGGGTTGGCCTCATATAGAGGAAAAATACATACAGGTGTAATGGAAACTATGATTCATAAAAAAGATACCGTGTATGAGGGTGGCTCATATTACGATGATGTAATAAGTTTTTTCAAAAAATGGCAATTAGATATTACTAAAACTGAGTATAATAATTATCTAAAAAAAGAAATTAATGTTTATTTTTCTAACAATAATAATAAAAATAAGAATTTCAGAAAATTTAAAAAACGATTTATAAATAGAATCATAACAGATAAAACAAATTTTAAAGATTTTATCTATAAGACTTATCTTAAAAAATTTATTTTATAAGCTCATTAATATTAATTGTTCCATGTCCTGTAGTATTTAAGCTTTTATATTTACTATATTTCAAGTCTTTATGCTGAATAATACAATAAGGTGGAATTTTATTTCCCTCAAATGGTAATACAAGTTTATTATGATAACCATTTGGAACTGAAAAATATGCGTATGAAATATTAGCTAATTCTTTTATTGGATAAAGCGATCTCATGATCTTATGTGTAAAACCAAAGTCTATTTTTGAAGCACTACTCTTTAAGAAAATTTTTAATAGATCTCTATCCATTAAATACATACCAGAATACGGATATTTTGAATTTATAAAACCATAATTTTTAGTTTTAGTTAAAATTGTCGGCATTTTAGTTTTTGATATACGCTTTGGATTATCTACAGAGTAATATTTTCCATCATATGTTTCACATCTTAAAAAATTTGGAACTAAATTAAATTTTTTTAATATTTTTCTAAAATATATCCAGTAACTAATATTCTCTGAATTAACGATGATATCATCTTCGAGAAACATAAAGTGCGAAAAAGATTTACTTTTAATTTTTTCCCACATAACATTGATTGAATACCATGGTAAAAAGTTGTCATCAGGTAAATTTTTGACTGTAATTATTGAGTAATTTTTAATTTTATCTCTAATTATTTTATGAATTTTTTCTTGATTCTTCTTTGTTATATCATTGGTAATGATTGTTAGATCTTTTTGAAAATTATATTTATTAATATTTAAAATATTATATTCTAGAGTTTTTAATCTTTTTTCTTTAAAATGAAAACAAATTACAACAGCAATTTTGTTAGGCTTGTATTGATTGGACAGAATATTTTGAAAATGCTTGTCTTTTAATATTTCTTTTTTTTTGATATTTGAATTGTTGATAATAATCTTATCTTGTATGTTATCTTCAATTTTACCTATAGATTTAATGTTAATTCTCAATCTATTTAATAAGTAATTTTTCATATTTTATACAATTATTATTACTTATTTATGAGAAAAAATCATTACAGTTTTTGTTTATAATGATTTTTTATTTAAATTTCACAAATAACAAATGTACGTAAGATAATACTACTCTTATTAAAAAGTGATATATATATCTAGGCGTATTGACCAGCAACAAATCCTGACGACCATGCCCATTGAAAATTATAACCACCCAAATGCCCAGTAACGTCTAGCACTTCTCCAGTAAAAAATAATCCAGGATTTTTTAATGACATCATTGTTTTAGATGATATTTCTGTAGTATCTACACCTCCTAATGTAACTTCTGCAGTCCTATAACCCTCTGATCCAGTAGGATTAATGGTCCATGTATTTATAGAGTTACTTAGTTGTTTAAGTAGTTTATTCGATAATTCAGAAATATTTCCACTGATATTATTTTCTTTACAGATCATATAAGCTAATCTTTTAGGTAACATTTCAGTAATTATATTATTAATATCTTGTTTAGGATTTGACTTTTTCTCACCTTCTAATCTTTTAAAAACATCTAATTTTGGTGACAAATTAATTTTGATATTTTCTCCTAACTTCCAATAAGAAGATATTTGTAATATTGATGGTCCACTTAAGCCTCTATGTGTAAACAACATTCCCTCCTCAAAAAAAATCTTGTTGAAAGAAATAATTGCTTCTACAGATAAACCACTAAGTTCCTTACACATAGCAAGTATCTTTTCATTAAAAGTAAGTGGAACTAGAGCTGGCAATGTTTCAATAATATTTAAATTAAATTTTTTAGCTATTTCATAACCGAAATCACTTGCTCCAATTTTTGGAATAGATAACCCGCCAGTAGCAATAATCAATGATTGAGAAAAGTATTTATCAGTACCAACATTGATAAAATATTGATCATCTGTCTTTCCTACATTAGTAATTATTATTTCATTTTTTACAATAACGTTTGCCATTTCACATTCTGTGAGCAACATATCTATGACTTGTTGTGCACT
>Ga0115004_10005349_pt1 | contig 10140 bp, 10 predicted proteins | sample ArcticOcean_MG_C_10_FD_88737 | JGI IMG/M metagenome (GOLD analysis project Ga0115004, IMG submission 88737) | Marine microbial communities from western Arctic Ocean - ArcticOcean_MG_CB11_90 | ecosystem: Environmental > Aquatic > Marine > Oceanic | place: Arctic Ocean: Canada Basin | collected... | reverse complement strand
TAGCTAGGGTTTGGCATTTTTTAGTGTAAGTCTTATATGAATTTATAGCTAGCGGTATTAATCTATGGACTCCGCGGCTAAAGTATTTATATTTTTCGGAAATAAAGTGCAAAGTTTGATGCGAGCCAAAACGTTGTGTCTTTAACTTATTCATCTCAAAAGGGGTACAGAAAATAATATAACGCTGGTAGGGCTGCGAAAGTTAAAAACGTGGTGATAAAATATAAAGCATTTCCCGTGCTGCGCTTCTAGTAACCTTTTCACCAGTTTTTATTTCCCACAATAAACCTGGAAGTCTTACAAACATTAATAGTAACGCAATGCAAGTAACTCCTATGTTCCAAAAGTGAAATGTGGTATAAAGATAACCGATGATGCCCATAAAAGCGATGACATTGAGCCATTTATCAGCACGTTTGAGCTTTTCAATTTCTTCTTTGATGAAATCGTGTTTAGTTTCTGCTTCTATTTCATCAAGTTCTGGATTTGTGAGAAATCCTCTCACAAGCAGTCCTAACAAATTTACGCTTATCCACATTAAGACGAAGTAAAACCCTATTGATATTAAGACGTGAACGATAGTCATATTTTTAGGTTATTTATTATTAAGGACAAAACGAATTTCCCTCCAACACAGCGCCTATGCTTTCGTGCCGACTCTCGAATAATATTTTAGGCGTAGACTATAGGTGATGTTATGCATATTAGTCAATTATTATTTTAGTTGAATACTTTATTTCTTCAAGAACTATTTGACTTTCAATGTCACTTATATTCTGGATTGAAGCAACTTCGTTAACCAAGAAGTTTTTGAAAGATCGAATATCCGAGAAACGAACTTTAACTAAGAAGTCGAAGCTACCAGATGTGTGGTAAAATTCAATTACCGTTTTTAGCTTCTTCATTTCCTTAACAAATTCATTGCGCTTTTCTGAATGATGATCCTTTATGGTAATATTCATAAAAACTAAGATGCTTTTACCAAGCATATCAGCATCAAGTAATGCAACATACTGTTTAATAATTCCTGTCTTCTGTAATTTCTTTATTCGCTCATAAATAGGCGTTGTAGTAAGAGATAAGTCGTAAGCCATTTCTTTGGCTGTTGCCATTGCATTTTCTTGGAGAATTTCAAGGATTTGCCTATCGGTTTCGTCAATATTCAGTGAATTGTTCTTCATGTGTTGTAATTCTTAGTGTAATTTACTTACATATGATGTAAATGCAACAATATTCGCTTTATTAAATGAATTTTGCTCCAAAAAAAGCAAAGCCTTATGAAAATCTGTTTCATCATGTATCCTTGGGAACGTGTAAACCCAAAACAAGACTCTACATTGCGCATGATCCACGAACTTTGCACAAGAGGACATGAGGTGGCGGTAACGCATCCTCCAAATCTTACGATCAGAGATAGCATAACCTTGAGTCTATGTAAAACCATTGTTGGTGAGAATAAAGTATCTAAAAGTATTCCTTCTTTCTATAAATCTGTAGAGTTTACAGAAGAGATGAAGCCGCTAAAACACTTTGACGTTATTTTTATGCGTGACAATCCGCCTATGGACCCCTTAGTCTTAAATTTCTTGGATTCGATTAAAGATGATGTGTTCATTTTGAATGCCGTGGACGGGTTAAGAGAAACAAATAACAAGATCTATACTGCCGCGTATTTCGATCCAAAACGTGAATTAATTCCCGCAACTCATGTGTCGAAGAATATTGATTATTTACTTCGAATTATTGAAGAGTCTGAAAACGATAAAATGATTCTTAAACCTCTTGATGGATATGGCGGTAGTGGCGTAATTGTGATTGAGAAGTCTGCAATGCACAATATTAAATCTTTGCTCGATTTTTACATTAACAGAACTGAAGGGAAATCCAGTTATGTGATTCTGCAAGAATATGTTGAAGGTGCGGAAGACGGTGATGTACGTGTATTAATGCTGAATGGCGAGCCTATAGGTGCTTTACGAAGAAGACCAGCCAAAGGAGACGCACGATCTAACATTTCTGCAGGTGGAACCGTTGAGAAATACAAGCTTACTAAGGCAGATAAAATCCTATGTAGAAAGATTGGAGAAAAGCTTGTCCGTGATGGGATATACTATGCAGGATTGGATTTAATTGGAGGGAAACTAATTGAAGTGAATGTCATGAGTCCAGGAACAATAACGGACATCAATAGATTGAACAACACTAAAATACAACGCAAAATTGTCGATTATTTAGAACTTGTTGTTGAAGAAATCAGTGATAGAAAAAACAAGTCTGAACTTATAAAAATTGATACTGATGAAACGATTGGAGATTAAGGAAATCATTCAATTAATTGAGTCAGAAAAACATTTTGAAGCGACTGCAAGCGATGGTTCTTTTACAATAAAAGTAAATAGATACCTTCCTTATTGTTGCACTGCCGTCCATGATGGAAGCAATCTTCGCCCAGAACTAAAAGCAAAAATAGAACATGACGAATACAATCGTTGGTTTGAAGAAGACCCTTTTACGGGTGACTTTATTGCTTCTATGCCCATTACTATTATTGGTCATGATTCTCGTTTTGAATATGATTTGAATCGCAGGCCTGAGGAATGTGTTATGGAAACGGCATGGGAGAAGAATGTTTGGAAGAAAAAACTGACACCAAAAGATCGACAGAAAAGCCTTCAAAAACATGCGAATTACTATAAGGTTACTCACGCTTTAATATCAAAACTGGAAGAACTATTCGGTGGGTGTATTGTGTATGATATGCATTCTTATAATCATGAGCGCTGGGATCGTAAGGTGCCTCTTTTTAATATTGGAGCAGAGCGTATAGACATGAAACGTTACGGCTCAGTGGTTGAGCATTGGCGTTCAGAATTGGAGACGATTAAATTAGAGAACATCGAAAATGTTTCGGCAATTAACGATGTTTTTTACGGAAGAGGATATAACCTCGAATACATAACAGAAAACTTCGTGAACACGTTGGTTCTGGCAACCGAAATTAAGAAGGTGTATTGCAACGAGCTAACTGGTTATGATTATCCGAAAATCATTAAAAGTCTGCAACAACAATTGAAGATTAGGATTCTCAACAATGCCAATTTCTTCAGTCAGAAGAATTCAAATTGGGAGCACAACGTAAAGTCGAAGCTACTTGATAAAACAATGGAATCTTCCATTCTAATGGTGGACAAGGAGTTGTATCAGCTCTTGAAAAACTTTGAGCTATTGGCATTTGTTAACCCTAACAACAATATTCAAGAGAAGAAGCGCTTTTTTAAGAATCAATGTTCGGAGCTTCCTAAGTTCAAGTATAGCCCAATCCGTATCAATCCATTTGAATTGAAACAGGAATTGAGTAACCTACGCGTGCAAGACATTTCTGATGTATCAATTCGACACATGTATGAATCGGTGATCAATAGTTATTTCGATAAGATAGACTTGCTGGGCTCGTTAAATACACCCAGGTTTTTATACAATTCCTTACGTTATTTTGGACGACCTTCTAAAAAGGACATCCAAAACGCACATTATTTCTTGCACTTACCTGCAATCGCAGGAGAGCCAAAAAGGTCACCAAGTCTGGGAGTTGATGAAGCTATGGTTTCTTTCAAGGAGGGGTTGGAAACATATGGTTTTGAAAGTAAAATTGAAAAGAGTAATCGTGTGATTGCGCAAGTGATGGTATTGAATGCCCAGAAAACGATTTTATTCAATCCAACGGCAAAGTTTACACGCGGACAAATCAACGCTCTTGTGGAACATGAAATTGGTGTACACATGGTTACAACGATGAATTCCAATGCACAAAAATTGCACATCTTTAATCTTGGTCTTCCAGTAAACACAATGACCCAAGAAGGCTTGGCAATTCTAGCGGAATATTTGAGTGGAAACATTTCAATGAAACGTCTTAAGACATTGGCTTATCGAGTTATTGTTGTTGATATGATGTGTAGTGGAGCAGATTTTATTGAGTGCTACAACTTTCTAGTCAATGATTATAACTTGGATCAGGATGATGCCTTTAGCATTGTTACTCGAATTTTTAGAGGTGGCGGATTTACAAAAGATTACCTCTACTTGAGTGGGTTTGTTAAAATATTGAGAATGTGGGAGAACGATCAAGATTTGGAACCCCTTTTAGTCGGGAAAACATCTCTTCAATTCCATTCTGTTATAAGTGAAATGATTCAGCGCGAAATGGTGCGAAAACCTATTTACGTGACGAATAGTTTTAAGAATCCTGAGCTGAATAAGAACGATGAAATTTACAAGTATATATTGAGTGGGTTGAACTAGTACTGTCGTTGGCGTCAGTTATAAATGACGTTCTGAATAAGGCGCGTTTTAATGAACTATACATAGTGTGTGCCCAGCATGTGCGGCTTTTACTCGAGTCAAAGTTAAGTAATTAATCTAGAGGGTGAAAATCTCTTATGGGCAAGGGTAACCCTTCATCAAAAATCTGCCTAGATTCCAACTTACATAACTCTGTATACCGCGTAAACGGTCGGCTTTTATTTTTTTAAAAATGGCCCTAAATACTGAGTTACCGGTTTACATAGATACTTATAAACTAGTCCTAGAGATTTTTCATATCACTAAAAATTTCCCCAAAGAGGACAAGTATAGTTGGGGTAGAGATTTAATGTAGAGATGTAATCGTAATAATGACTCATCGGGGTGTTGTTTTACTCTGACCTACTGTAACATATTCTCTTATAAATACCTAAAAATAAGTGGTTTACAGAAGGTATGTTTCAGTGTTCATTTTAACGCGGCCGTAACCCTTTATTCATTCTCATAATCATGCACAAATGTGATGTGAGGACTGCTGGCCATCAAGTTAGGATTTGTTCCTTCAATTCCCTCAGGAATAGCCTCCTTGCGTGTTTCGTAATAAGTTGCCCAACTAGGCATTGGGTTTCCTGTGCTGTCGTTAAATGTCATTGGGTGAGTAAGAAAAGGAATAGAATCTTTAGGTAAATCTTGAGAAGAAAACATTTTGTAAACCAATTCGGAGCAATAATAAGAATCGTCTTCCCATAAAAAAATATCATCATAAGGCGTATCTAATCTTTCGAGGGCATACTCTATTGCTTTAGAAATGTAAGGTTGGTAATAGCTATCGAGTCTGGCAACGGTGGTTTGAGATTTGTTGAATTTATTTTTATTCCTGTTCAGAAACTTTATAATAGGAGTTAGGCAAATTCCTTCTTTTGGAATCGCCTCCACTACAAACCATTTTTCATCTTTTTGCAATGCCATGCCAACATGCGAATAATTTTTAGAAAATGAAGTTGCAGTTACCTCTTTAATCGCATTATCTATTTCGCCTGTTCCTGTATTTTGAAACAGTAAATCTCCCTGTTTTATTTCGAAATTATTATTACTTTGATTGCTATTGCAACTCAACAAAGCAAAGGAGAATACAAGGAGGATATAAGTTTGCTGTAGGGTTCTATTCATGATTGTTTCGCTGTTAATTTCAGGACGGATGTTTTAAACTGTCGGTATGGTTATAGTAGCATGGTTTTTCTGATAGCTGTAGAGAGTTTTTGTGGGTTATTTCCGCTCCGCCTTTTAATCATTTTAACCGAGTGTTATGTTAACCAAATTGTAGCGGGTGACTGAACCATAAACGAACTATAGAAAAGAACTGGTGGATTTTGAGTCCAGCATCTTTTAGATTAAATAATTCCCAGACCTTTGTAAGGTTTTATTTTCATAGGACTATTCACCTTGAATTCTATCTCATCGCCTAGCTTAATGGTGTTTCCGCTTCTTCTGTTTTGGTTATCATTCATGTGAATAATCTTTAACATGAACTTGTAGTTTCTCGCATTATTAGAGATGTTCTTATTTAGAAGAACTCCATGATATAGTTCATCTACAGTAGTATCAAATTCCCACTTGTCTCCGCAGAAGTCCTCTATTATGTCTATATCATAGCCTGATGAAGTAGAGTAGTAAGGAGCTATAAGTGTAACGGTATCTCCTACGTTGTAATCTTGAAAATAGTGCACCGCGGTTTCATTAAGGTATTTCTTGCACTCTCTCACAGGTATCCATCTTTCCATTAATTCTTTATAATGATTCTGCAGATCGTATAATGAATCCTGCAGGTAATCTTCATAACAGTCAGATAGCGCTTTGGGCAGAATATCCAGGTCTCCTAAACCATTCTTTTTAAAAACGTCAAGTAAAGAATCATCTGTCAGCAGCTGTGCTTTAGCATACTGTCTTATGGATTCATATTCCTGGCTAGTCAATTCGGGGTCAGCTACTTTAAATCTTCTCTTTTGCTCCTTTGGAAAAGTTTGGTCTAAATTGTTAAATACAGTTTCTTTAGCAGAATCTAGTTCAGTTTTAGGGCCAGAACCGCATGAAGAACTAACTAAAATTAGAAAAAGGAAAGGAAGTAGATTTTTCATAAAATAAGATTGCTAAACGAAGGTAGGATATTATTTAGAAATGAAAAGAGAAAGTGAGATTGGCTCAAGTCTTAAATAATAAAAATGATGGACCAATTTTCTGCTGAATCCTATAAATTTGCACCAGCCGTATTGGCTAATAAATTAAATTGATTGTATGGCATTTGTTAAGTGGATTGGAGGAGCTCTTGGTTTTGCTATGGGAGGACCTATAGGGGCATTAATGGGGTTTGCATTTGGTTCTATGTTTGATGGAGCAGAAGAGGACCCTTCTCAGCGTAGAATAAATCCTGGAAGCGGAGGTAGGGCAGCAGGGTATGAGCGCTACCGTCATCAAACCAAACAAGGAGATTTCGCAGCTAGTTTACTTATTCTTTCAGCTGCGGTGATGAAGGCTGATGGAAAACACTTGAAGTCTGAACTAGATTACATCCGAGAATTTTTCCAACGACAGTTTGGGGATGAGCAAGCTGCTTACCATATGGGTGTGCTTAAGGAACTTCTGAAGAAAGATATTCCCCTAAGAGAAGTATGCGGCCAGATTAAGTACTTCATGGAACATCCGGCACGTCTTCAGCTAATGCATTTTATGTTTGGTATAGCTTTGGCAGATGGACATGTGCATAGCTCGGAAGAAAGAGTAATCAGTCAAATGGCTTCTTATCTAGGCATTAGTTCTAGAGATTACCAGTCTATTAAAGCTATGTTTTATAAAAATGACGCTGCTAGCGCTTATAAAATATTGGAGATAGATAAAAACGTAACAGAGGCCGAATTAAAGAAAGCACATAGAAAGATGGTGAAAAAGTACCATCCAGATAGACTTAAAGGTCTTGGAGAAACTCAAATGAAGGCTGGTGAATCCAAGTTTATTGAGGTTCAGAAAGCGTATGAAAACATTAAGAAAGAGAAAGGGTGGAATTAAGGTTTAATTATTAATTCTAATACTGGGTTGTTTGAAGTTTGAAGTCTTGCTTCTTAACTCTAAATTTCTTTTTTCAATATACGAATCACTCGATAGAACTCTTCAGAGTAGCTAGAACATAAAGAATATTTTTTTTCTTGAATTTTGAACTCTAGAGTAGCAGCATGAAGCATCATAGTATCCATGTGGTACGTCTCTTTCCAGAGTTTATTCTGTTTATTACATCCATGAGGCCTGTCGCCAAGAATAGGGTGGAAGACATGTGCCATATGCCTTCTTATTTGATGCATTCTGCCAGTAGTCGGGCTAAGTTCTATTAATGAATATCTGCTCGTTTTATGCGAGCCAGAAGCCAAAAGAATCTCGAACCTTTCTAGTGTTTTGTATTCTGTAATAGCCTCTTGCAGATTTCCTTTTTCAGACTTTAAAGAATAGTCGATTACTTGAGCATCTGGAGTGAATCCTCTCACTATAGACAGGTATGACTTTTCTACTTTTCTCTCCTTAAATAATTCAGAGGCTTCTTTATGGGCTTTTTCATTCAGCGCGAAAAGGAGTACACCGCTTGTTTTTCTATCTAGTCTATGACATGGATATACATGCAGATCGAGTTGGTCTCTTAGGCGTTGCAACGCGAACTCTTCTGCATCTTTAGCTAGCTTACTTCTATGAACTAGTAGGCCGTGTGGCTTATTAATGGCTACATAAGAGTCGTCTTGGAAAATTATTTCTAACTCCAATTCTAGTTTGATTCAACTTCTTGAGTAGAAATATTCTTAGCCAATTTCTTCTGATACCTTCCTTGCACTAAATCTACTATTACCAGAACAAGGATTACGAAATAGAAGGTAGTCTGGCTCATCGGAACAATTTCATTTCCGAAGATCCTTAAATGAGCTAAATGCCCGCCCTCAGTGACTAACATTATTCCTACGATGAAAAGAATAAACAAACCAAGAACCTCGTACATTCTATTTTTAGCTAAGAAAACAGAAATTCTATCTGCCAAGAGAAGCATTAATAACCCGCTAGACACTATGGCTATAGTCATAATTATAAACGCAGTGGTAGGGTCTTCTATATCACTAGTAAGACCTATAGCTGCCAGAATAGAGTCGAATGAAAACACTAGATTCATGAGCACGATACTAGCAATCACAGAATTACTCGACTTCCCTTTTCTCTCCTTTTGATCTGCAGCTACATCAAGGTCCTCAGTAGCTATCATATGCCAAATCTCTTTTATAGCAGTGTAGATTATAAAACCTCCACCCACAAGCACGATAAGACTATGACCATTGAAAGCAAATTTCAAATATCCTTCGACCTCACCTGTTAAGAATGATAAGGGCTCCTGGAAAAAGTCTATAACACGAATTAGCACAAAGAGCAAAACAATCCTTAGTGCTATAGCTATTAGAATACCAACTTTTCTAACTCTAGGCTGTTCATCTAGAGGAGCTTTTTTAGACTCCAGTGAAATATATAATAGATTATCAAACCCTAAAACGGCCTGTAATAATACAAGCATTAATAAGGTAAATGCAGCTTCCAACATGTGTTAAATTTTAAGGCAATGTTACAAAAAAATAGCTCTGACCCCTTTTCTATTCGAGAAGTGAATGTGTAAGATGACCTCTTTGATAACAGTTGAATAGTGAGGACTTATACCGTAAATAAAAGCAAAGAATTTTGAGTTATAAGCAGACTAGAGATTTCATGAGGGGATTTCTAAATGAATAAATTACTTTTGCCTAAAAATTAAAGTAAATGACTGCAGAAATACACACAGCAAAAGGCCTTATGAAGGTGGAGTTTTATCAGAAAGATGCTCCTAATACAGTAAAGAATTTCACGGATTTGAGTAAAAAAGGATTTTATGATGGGCTCACATTTCATAGAGTTCTTCCTGATTTCGTAATCCAAGGTGGTTGTCCACAGGGAACCGGAGTAGGTGGTCCAGGTCATGAAATCGACTGTGAGTTAGATGGTGAAAATCAGTTTCATGATAAAGGTGTTTTAAGCATGGCTCACGCAGGTAGAAATACAGGTGGGTCACAATTCTTTATCTGCCACAGTAGAAATAATACTTCTCATTTAGACGGAAATCACACGTGTTTCGGTAAGGTAGTAGAAGGTGCAGATATCATAGATGCTATCAAAGAGGGTGACAAAATTGAAAAAATAGTAGTGATAGACTAAGGTTTGGAAAACATAGTTGAAAAAAAAAGGCTTTTTATTAAAAGCCTTTTTTTGTTTATAAGAAAGTCAAAAGCCTCCCATAATGCTTATAGCGGGAGGCTTATGAATTAATTATTGTGTTTATTTTAGAGAAATAGAGTATTAACCTAATAGAACCAAACTCAATCTATTTCTTTAAACCAAGGAAGGATGTTCAACGTTTTGAACGTTCCATGGGCATTATCTATAGGTATATACAAATGGAAAATTCATGGGTTGCGTAGATTTAACAACTAAATCGAATTTTTTAGGTAATCATCTGATAAGTAGTTACATAAATTCAATAATCACTTTTCCTTTTACTCTCCTTTCGGAGAGTTCGGAGAAGGCTTTATGTGCCTCTGTGAATTGAAATGTCTTATGTATACTAGGTTTTAGTCTTCCTTGATCGTATAGCTCTGTGAGGGCCTTCATATTGTCTCTAGCTTTCTCAGGATGTTTTTTGCTAAACGTACTCCAGAATACTCCTATTATAGCAGCGCCTTTAAGCAGGGGTAGGTTTAGTGGAAGCTTGGCTATAGATCCAGAAGCGAATCC
>Ga0115004_10005346_pt1 | contig 10144 bp, 7 predicted proteins | sample ArcticOcean_MG_C_10_FD_88737 | JGI IMG/M metagenome (GOLD analysis project Ga0115004, IMG submission 88737) | Marine microbial communities from western Arctic Ocean - ArcticOcean_MG_CB11_90 | ecosystem: Environmental > Aquatic > Marine > Oceanic | place: Arctic Ocean: Canada Basin | collected... | reverse complement strand
CGCAAAAAATGCCGGCCCGATGGCACTGCCGATCACCATGGCACTCATCTGGATGCCGGCGATTTCGCCAAGGTGCCGACGCCCGAACAGACGGGGAAGTGCGGCCGACGTGAGCGACGAGAAGCAACCCTGCGCAGCACCCCAACCGACGATTGCGAGCACAGCCATCGCGGTCACATCGAGGTAGCCGATAGCGAGGTACATGAGCACCTGCGAGGCACCCATCGCCATCGCGACAACCATTGGCGACGTGCGGTCGATGAGCCAGCCGGTGAACAACGTGACCGGGACGCTGACGAATGCGATCGGCACAAAGATGCGCACGATCGTGTCTTCATCTAAGCCCTGTTCGGCGCCGAGGTCGATGATGTGAAACGTGATAGCCGTTGCGGTCGACGACATCGCCATGACCGGCAGCGTCACTGCCCAGAACCGCAGGTCGCGTACGGCTTCTCCGCGCGTTGCGTCGGTGTCTTTACCAATGACCGCTGGTGCGTCGCTGACATCGGGTGCGGCCAAGCCACCGTCGATGATCATGCCCGAGGCTTCGGGGCTGACGCGGTAGAGCGTTGCGATCAGGGTGGCCATGACGACGACGAGGCCGACAGCGACGATCCGCCAGGCGGTTCGGAACCCGTCGATGTCGATGAGCGCAAGCAGTAGGGCGGGCGCGGCGGCGAAGGCGAAGCTGCCAGCGGCCTGGGAGAGTGAGCTGACGAAGCCGCGTCGCCGGTCGAACCACTGGGCGACCATGGTCCGCGACGACAGCGTGAGCAGGCCCTGCCCGGAGAACCGGAGGCAACCGAAACCGACGCTCATCACGATGAGGCCGACGGGCGTGCTCATCGAGCCGACGAAACTCAGCCCGGTGACGGTGCACGCCAGGCCGATCGTCGCCGCGAACGCCACGACGCGTGAGCCGTAGCGGTCGATCATTCTGCCGCCGATGCCAAGCAGCAGCCCGCTCGCGCCCGTGCCGATCAGGTAGGCAATCGCCAACTGCAGGCGGGTGAGGCCGGTCGTTGAGGTCAGATCATCGGTAAAGACGCTGACGCCGGCGGTCTGACCGGGCACCGATGCGATGATGCCGATGGTGCCGGCAACCAACACAACCCACCCGTAATAGAACGGGACACGGCGGGGATCGAAGGGTCGGCGGCCGAGTTTCGAGACGTGTGCGTCGTCGGTGGCCGTGTCGTTCGACGTCAGCACGTGCTGATCGTTGGAGCGGGCCAATGCATTGGGCGAAGGCTACCGAGCAGCCCGCGGCGGCCAGCGTGACACTGAGCGGGCAGCGTGACGCTGCGTGGCGATTCGCCGTGTGAAATGCAAGATTTCGGCATGATTCACTCCGAGCCTCAAGAGCAGGCACGAAGGTGCGGCCGCGGCGTAGAACGCGTGCGACTTCCGCGTGAGCAGCGACCTTGTCGGGGAACAACATCACACCGAACTGGCAGACGGCAGCATCGAACATCGCGTCGGCTCGCTGCGATACAACGGGTCCAGCGGTGCCGGCCGACGTGGCCCGCGTGACGAGATTGTCGGCGTACGGCTCGAAAATGAGCGGCACCATAAACCGGTCGTAGGACTCGGGAACCGAACCGACGAACACACTGTCTGACTCTTGGGGGCTTGTCATGTTGCATTTTCTCCCGGCGTGAATTCCCGCGAACCCGAATTACTTGTTATGTCTAATGAGTGCCATATACACTTGGCGAACGACAACCTATGGCGGCTCACCCGAGCAGTCCCCTGGGGCGCAGAGGGATCTCATGGGTACTGATACGACTGTAGGGCGCGCTGCGAGCGACGACGATCAAGATCTGTCGACAGCGGAGCCCGATGTACGCAACCTGTCGAAGGCCGACCTGTACCCAGTCGATGATCGCGTACCAAGTCGATGATCGCGCAGCCACTCACATTTCACACGGTGTTCGGAGGAACGTCATGACCAAATTTTTCCGAACACTCGTCGCCATCGCGTTGATCAGTACTGCCGCGTGCGGCGGTGGGAGCACTGAATCTGATGTGGCGAACACCGACTCACAGGCGCTCGAACAAACAGACGACACGGATGACACGACTGATGCAGCCGACGAGTCAGGCGGGACCAGGTCGTCGGCCATTCCATTCGAGTGCTTCGCCGATGATGAGGCGTTCGACGCCTGCTGGGAAGGCGGCGAGGTTCCCGACGAGTGCGTCGATGCTGAGGGCTTCATTCTCGACGAGTGCTACCCGAGCGATGACGAGGGATCCAGTGAGGCACCATCCGAGCTCACTCCGGCCCTCGGAGCCGGTTCGGTCAGTAGCGGCTTCGATCCGGCTGTCGACGCGTTCAGCTTCGCGAACTACGGCGACGACACAGGCGCAGTCGATCTGACCGCCGTCGAAATGCAGCGCATGTTTGGTGACGGCGTTTGTGCAAATCAGGTCGACGGTTGCACCCTTGCGCCTCCTGCCCGGCAGTGGATGGAGCAGATGAACAAGTACATGGCCGGAGGTCATTGCGAGGGCATGGCCGTGCTCAGCTCGCTGTTCTACTTCGGCGGCTCGGACCCGTCCGACTTTGGTGCCGACTCGGTGAGCGACCTGGAGTTCGCCGGAAATGAAGCGCTGCAACGCGAAATTGCCTATTGGTGGGTGACGCAGGGAACCTCCCCTGGAGCGTCGCAGTCCGTCCGTGATTCGCCCAGCGAAGTCCTCGACACGTTGATCGAGTCGTTCGGTGAGGGCCAGCAAGCCGACGAGTCGTGGTCAATCGGCATCTTCAAGCGTGACGGCACCGGTGGTCATGCTGTGACGCCGTACGCGGTCGAGGACAACGGCGATGACACATACAAGGTCTTTGTCTACGACAACAACTACCCCAGCCAGGGCCGTGTCCTCACGATTGATCGCGACGCCGACACGTGGCAGTACGAGGCGTCCACCAACCCGAATGTCGAAACCGACCTGTACGAGGGCGATGCCGATACTGACTCGCTCAGCATCCATCCGACTTCGCTGCGACTCGGTTCGCAGGACGCAGCATTTAGTTCCGACGGCGGGAGTTCGAAGGGGGGCGGTGCAGCGACCCAGTCGGGCTACGCAACGGTGCTCCAAGCGGGCAATGCCGGCATCGAAATTTGGTTGGACGGTGACGCCAACCTGCTGGTCACTGTGCTCGACGGTCGTCGGATTGGCTGGCTCAAAGACGGCACATTCGTCAACGAGATCGACGGCGCGACTGCCACCGATTTCAAGTTCGGCGTTGCTGTCTGGGACGTCAAGGAGGAGCCCGTGTACGTGATCCCGGGTGACATCACCGAATTCTCGGTCACCATCGATGGGTCGCAACTCGACGAGCAAGCGGTTTCCACCGTCACGATGATTGGGTCGGACTTCAGCATGGAGGTTGAAGATGTGGTGCTCGACCCGGGTGAATGGGATCTGATTGAGGTCAGCGTCGTCGACGGCGAATACCTCGAACTGAACTACTCGAGCGACTACGCCGACTCGCCCTATATCTGGCTAGCAGTGTCCACCGATGATGCCGACTACGAGGTCATCGTTCGGGGCTCCGATATCGAGCCCGGCGGCTCGTTCAACGTGATCCTCGACTACCCGAACGGCGATTTTATTCTCGACACCACCGACCAGACCGAGCTTGGTGTCTATGAACTGCTGGTCGCGCGCATCGACGATGAAGGCGAGTACTTCTTCGGTAACGACGAGATCGAGTTGGAGGCCGACGACACCCTGTATGTGAATTTCTTCGAGTGGGAGGGTGATGGAAGCCCGATGTATCTGGACTTCGACTTCGGTTCCGACGGTTCGATCGACGACACCCTCGCCCTTGAAGATGAGGCCGGACTCGCCGAAGACTTCTACGACGAGTGACGCAGGGCTGAGACTGAGCCGCCTGAGACTTCGCTCGCACGGCGCGGTGCGGCGCGTCGCTGACGGGGCCGGGCGCGGCCTGGTCAGTGGGGCCCGAGTTGGCCTGCGAGGTCGAAGATTGCCGATGTTGCAGGCAAGTAGTCGATGGCGTCGAGTGCTTCTGCGACGGCGAGGGTGTCGGCGATACCGATGCGTTGGCCGGCACGCCGCAACTCGGCGTGCAACAAATCGCTGCTCACGAGCTCGGGTGAGTTGCTTGCGACCCACTCGTGCATCGCAGCGGTTTCGGCTTGGACGGTGATCAGCTTGACCACTGCTGAGGTGGCCCGTACCAGGCCACGAGTGAGAAGCGCTCGTCGTTGCGCATCTCGGTCAGCCGTGAGGCACGGAGAGGCCGGAGTGGCACGATGCGCGCGACCGGCTTGCCGCGATCGGTGATCGCGATCACGTCGCCCGCTGCAGCTTGGCGAGCCACTTCAGAGGCGTTCTGCTTCAATGCTCGAATCCCGACGGTCGTTATGTGCTTCTTTGTAGCACTTTGCCGGGTGGGGCTTGCTCAGGCGAGGGTGAGCTGTTCGGGCTCGACGGTGAAGGGGCCGGCGGGGTTGGCCGCTGTCGGGGCGTCGGGGGATTGCTGCTCTCGGCCGGTTGTTGCGGCTCGGGTTGTGGCGGCGCCCGGGGGTTTGCTGACGTCGCTCGACCCGTCGGGATGGTGGACCCGCAACTCGCTTCCAGTTCCGGTGATCCTCCAGCCGGGTTGATGGCTGAGTTGGTGATGGCGGTGGCAGAGCAGTGCGCAGTTTTCGTCGGTGGTGGGGCCACCGTCGGCCCATTCGACGATGTGGTGGGCGTCGCACCAGGTGGCTCGGATGGTGCAGCCAGGCCAGCGGCAGTGCTGGTCGCGGGCGACGAGTGCGAGGAACAGGTTCTCGGACACCAGCCGGGTTTCGTGGCCGAAGTCGAGGATCGAGGACCCGGGCCCGGTGATCACTCGGTGGATGCCGGCATCGCAGGCGAGCTTACGGACGGTGGCCGCGTCGAGCGTTGCGCCGACGTGGGTGGTGCCTCGTTCGTTGGCTCGTTCGGTGATCGTTTCGAACGGGACGATGGCCAGCAGCTTGGTGTTCGAGCGGCCGCCCTTGATGTCGCCTTTCGAGCTTGCGTGGGCCAGCTGGGTGAGGGCGTCAGCGCAGCGCTGGTCGCGGGTGCGGGTGGTGCCGTCGGTGGGCGACTGGTTCATGATGCCGTCGAGTGCCGAGCGGACAATGGCACCCGACTCGGGGTCGAGGAGGCCATCGACTCGGGTCATCCCATCGGGTTGGCCGGTGAGGCGGAGGTAGCGGCGGGCGCGTTGCACCTCGGTGGTATCAGCATCGCGGACGGGGTTTTTGCGGGCACGCCATTTCTCGACTTCGGGCTTTACGGCGTTCAGTGGCAGTTCGGCGACCGCTTTGAGCAGCGTCTCGTCAACGGCTTCGTCACCGGCTGCTCCGACGATTGCCGAGGCCTTGTCGGATGAGATGCCGCCGGACGTGACGGCCTCGGCGAGTGCGTCGGACTTCGACATTGCTTCGCCGAGCTCGGAGGCGGTCCGGTTCTTGCGGGTCGAGGTGCCAGTTTGCTTCGCTAACCACTCGGCGGTGTCGCGGCTGCCTGTACCGATGAAGGCGCCTGCGGCATCAGCGGCGTGGGTCAATCGGGCGAGTTGAGCGTCGAATTGAGATTGCACTTGCTTCATACGGGCCAACTGGTGACGCAAGTTGGTGGCGTCACAGTGGTCAATGCACACGGTCGCAACGCCGTCAACGGCCACGGAGGTGGCAGAGACAGCATCGGCGAGTTCCATATGACTGAGCATATCGAACGTATGTTCGATATGCTCAGAGCATACGCAGATATTTGAGATGGCTGATGGGGCCCCTTTCGGGTCGCAATCCCTCCTTGAGAGCGGGCCCGGCTGCAGCGAATTGAACGGCGCCTCGTTCCGCAATGCGTGGCGTCGAGATTCGAAGTCGCGTTGTACCGTTGGCCATGGACAGACGCATGGCTGTGACAATTCGACGCTCGTCGTCCAGGCAGCCGGGAGCGCTGCGCTGATGTCGAACGCTCCGCACTACGACATCGATGTCGAGCAGTTTTGGCGCGATCCGTACCCGGACTTGGCAGCGATGCGGGCTGACACACCGATTTCGTTTGTGCCGCAGTTGGGGGCGACGTTGATCACGACTCGTGACGACATTGCGGTGTGCGAGAAGAACGTGGCCGTGTTCTCGTCGGATCAGCCGGGTGGGTTGATGAACGTGCTGATGGGGCAGAACATGATGCGGCGTGACGGCGCCGCGCATCAGGCTGAGCGCAAGGTGTACTACCCGGCGATGTCGCCAAAGGCGGTGCGCGATGTGTGGTCGGCGCAATTTGAGTTGCACGCTGCCCGAATCCTCGACGGCCTGATCGAGCAGCGCAGTTCGGGTGGAGCAGAGGTCGTTGATCTCATGTCGATGTATGCCATGCCGGTCAGTGGCGAGGCGCTGAAGTCGATGACTGGGCTGACCAACATCACCTATGGCGACATGGATGGGTGGAGCCAGGCGATGATCGATGGCATCTCCAACTACACGGGCGACCCCGACCGGGAGGCGCGCTGCCATGATGCAACGGCGGCGATTGATGCAGCGATCGATGAGATGTTGCCGTCGGCGCGTCGTTCGCCTGGCAACGATTTGTTGTCGGTGATGGTGGCGTCTGGGATGCCGCTCGAGCAGGTGCGGGCGAACATCAAGCTGACGATTTCGGGCGGGCAGAACGAGCCGCGTGATGCGATTGCTGGTGCGGTATGGGCGTTGCTGACGCATCGCGATCAACTGGCACTCGTGCAGGCCGGCCCGAATGCTGCTGGAGCGACGTGGCAACAGGCGTTCGAGGAGTACTGCCGGTGGGTGGCGCCGATTGGAATGTCGCCGCGGCGGGTGGCGCAGGAGTTTGAGTACTGCGGAGTGCGGTTCGAGCCGGAGGAGCGGGTCTTCTTGATGTTCGGGTCGGCAAATCGGGACGAGCGTTGGTTCGAGGACCCCGACCGTTTCGACGTCACCCGTGCGACCAAGGGGAACCTCACCTTCGGCGCCGGCCCGCACTTCTGCCCGGGTGCCGCGGCGTCACGCAGCCTCGTCGGCGACGTCGCACTGCCAATGATTTTCGACCGGCTGGACGGGTTGCGGCTGGCCGACGACGATGGCGCAAGCCCGGTCGAGTTCGGTGGCTGGGCCTTCCGCGGGCCGCTCGCAGTTCCGGTGGCCTGGGGCTGAGCTCGGAGTTAACCGAATAGATCGTGTACGGCCATCGGTTGTGCGTTGACCGCGACGACATTGGTCGAATTGGCGGCGCCGGCGAACTCGTTGATGCCGAGGAGGTCGCGCTCTTCGATCGAGGCGGTGAACACGCCCTGGTCGAGTTGGATGCCGGTGCCGTCGGCGACGCGCACCAAACCGTTGAAGATCGCGATGATCGCTGCTGCCTCGAGTGTCGCTTGTCTGCCGATGACGTCGGCGAGCGCAGTACGGGTTGCGTCGATGTCATCGTGGTCGAGTTCGACGGCATTGGTGAACGCGAGCAGTTCGGCACCGGCTGGCACCCCGACGTCGCCGATGTGGTCGCGTTCGATTGCGGCTTTCAGGTCGACGGTCAATCCATTTGCTTCACCACTCACACGGAGCAGCGTGGTGTGCGACGACGTTCAATAGAAACACTCGTTCAGCGCGGTCGAGCGCGTGGCCACCAGCTCGGCTTGCGGACGGCTGAGTGGGAACTTCCACCGCAGGTTCATGAACTCTGCCCCGTGGGAGTAGTGCGTGTCGACGAGTTGCCGCCATGGCTGATTCGTCACCGGAACGAGGCTGAGCGTCCGGCTGACGTTGGCCTTTGTTGGGCCGGTGGTCTGGCTGACCCATGCACCGATATCGCCGACGTCGTCGGGCCGAACACGCGCCGGTTCGCCGGCGGTGGGTTGGGGCAGCGGTTGCTCGGGGCGGCCCATTGCCCGGTCGAACCGGTCGAGCACGCTGACGATTGCCGTCACACCGACCAGTTCGGTGTACGTCTCCTCGCCAAGTTCGGAGATGTGTTCGTCGGCCCACGCTCGGGTGAGCCGGCCAGGGTCGGATGCGGTGCGATGGACCACTTCCATTGCCGAGGCCGACAGTTCCGCGGTGGCCGCGTGCGCGCCATTGACGGCGTTGGGCGAGAGCGCCTGCCGACGTTGCTGATCGAGTTCGTTCGAGGAGGAGGCGCGCACTTCACGCCAGACGGCTCGTCGCTGCTTGCCCGTCAACCAATCTCCGGGCCTCGCCATTGCTTCACGAACGGTTTGTTGGGCGTCCTCAATGTCGCTCATGCACGCGAGTCTGTCACGCTCGCGGTTTGCTGATCGAAGGTCTGGACCGCGAGATCAGACGCCTGACCAGCCGGGTGATCAGGTGCCGCACTCCATCGGGCAGGTGCCGTCGGGGTTGAGGATGTTGAAGCAGTCGGTGCACAGGCCGAGTGGCTTGGGTTCCTTCTTGACCGTCTTGGGCCGGACGGCAGCTGCGGTCGGAAGCGGCAGCCGATGCGCTCCATTGGTCTCAGGCGACACCGAAGTGCCGGAGGGGGCTTCCGTTACGAAGTCGGCCCACTCTGCGCGGATCGAGACGGCGATCTCGTCGCGAACGGTGAGGTCAACGCCCTCGCCTGTTGCAGGTTCCTGCCACGCACTGATCGCGAGGTCGAGCTCATCGATTGCCAGCAGCAGGCGGGAGATGTTCATGTAGCTCATGTCGAGTTCGCGCAGTCGCGCCGACAGATCGGTTTCGAACTCCAGTGACATGCTGCGCGACACGTTCTCGCCAGCGGGACCGGCCTCCAGCACCGTGCGGAGATCTTCGGTCTCTTTCTGCTTCGGTGGGATCGGCATCGAGTCGAGGCGCATCGCAGCGATCCGGAGGCCTCCAGGGCCCTCGGCGACGAGCCAGCGGCGATGATCGACCTGAGTCGGGTATGGGCGTCCGCCGTCGCCGAGTTGGTCGAGAATTGGAAGGTCGAGCGCTTCGATCAGTTCCCACCAGTCTTTGCCGAAACCGAATGCCCATTTCGCTCCGGTCGCCACGATTGGTTCGAGCACGAACTCTTGCAAGACGGCGGGGTCGAGCTGGAATGTGCTGCTGTTCCAGTCGGCGGTGCGCCATGGGAAGACCGCGAAGTCGACGACCTGCGATGGCGTGAGGTCGGCGCCTGTCCATGCCGAGAGGAACCGCAGGCGATGGGCGGCGTACGCATTTGCGCCGTGGGCGGATTCCCACACGTCGCCGAAGTACGGGCCCTTCGCTGCCCAGCCGGCGTAGGAGCCGGCGTGCTGATCTTGGGTGGTGTTGGCCCATACGCCACCGCGATGGTGGAATGCGGGGTCGGCGGAGCCGGGGTGCATGCTCAACGTGACGGCGACCGGATTGGCGGTGAGGTCGCCAGTCCACGGCTCGGGCATAGCGAGCTCGTCGACGCCGAACTTGCCAGTGCCGGTGTAGCACGCCCGCAAGCAGTCAAGTGCGGCTGGCAGGGGTTGGTTCTCCGCCCAGGCAGTGTGGGCAGAGTTCCAGAGTTCGGCGAGTTCGGTGTGGTTCACATCAGTCGATGGTATGCCACAACAGTCCCAGAGTGATGGGGTTCGATATGTGCCCAGGCCATGGCGTTGCGAGGCGCGTGCTGTGCTGGGTTTCGATCGACTCCGATCTGCCACCGAGGCTTGCGGCGGTCACGAGAATCCGCAACGCGTTCGACTTGCTCGTTCGACCGGGGAACGGTTCGGGACGTGGCCCTGACACTCCTGAAAAACTTTCTGAAGAAAGTCCTCACGTCGGGCTCAAGTCATGCCGGTGAACCCTGTAGCCGAGCGCCTCGGACCTTCGGTTCAGAGATGGGGCGCCGCGACTTCGTCTGAAAGCGGCGATACTTGGCCCCACGATGGGCGATTCTCCAGACTTTCAAACGCCAGACCCCCAACAGCCGCGCCGCTGGAAAGACGCGAGCGATTGGGTAGACAAGACCGAACCGCAGCTCTCGAAAGAGGAGCAGCAGGAGCTCGCCCACGAGCGCAACCGCATCTGCAAGGAACGCGGCTGTGCTGTGTGTGCACCGCTCCGCGAGGTCCGCAGCCTGAAGAAGAAGCAACGCAAGACCGAGGCCCAAGCCCTGCTCCACGAAAAAGGCCAGCCGTGCGGCCGGACGAGCTGTGTGCTCG
>Ga0115004_10005339_pt1 | contig 10154 bp, 6 predicted proteins | sample ArcticOcean_MG_C_10_FD_88737 | JGI IMG/M metagenome (GOLD analysis project Ga0115004, IMG submission 88737) | Marine microbial communities from western Arctic Ocean - ArcticOcean_MG_CB11_90 | ecosystem: Environmental > Aquatic > Marine > Oceanic | place: Arctic Ocean: Canada Basin | collected... | reverse complement strand
GGTACCGGTAAGGATACGACGCCTTCTGTGGAACACACGCTGGCGAAGGAAAAGCTGCGCACCGCGGTACAGCGAGCCGCGCGGATCGCGCACGCCACGAAAACGGTGCTGCAGCAGCACCTGGCGAAGGAAGCGGCGCATTTGGTGCCTCTTTTGAACGACAACTTCAGTGAAAACGAACAGACTCTGTTGGTGACCAGGTTCATTCAGGTCCTCCCCATCGGGTGGGTGCGGCACTTCCTGGAGAAAGGCCCCACCTCGGGCGAACGCGGGCCGCTGCGCACGTTGCTGGCGTCTTGGCTGGAAACGAGTAAGCCGCCTGGCGGGACAGCGGGCGGGTCGAGCCAATCGTTTGTGCGGCCCGCCAAGCGGCGCAAATTCGGAATGGAAAACGCGATAAAGAAACAGTCCCCGATCGACCACATCTTCCAGTTCCACGCCGCGCTCCGGCGCGAGCTCGTTACCTTGGAAGCGGACGTCCTGGCGCTGCCTCCGATTCACGACAAAGCCGCCCGGGCGGAGCGGTTGCGCGAACTTGAGGGGAGGTTTGTGTTTTTCTGGGGCGTGTACCGAGCGCACAGCCGGAGCGAAGGTACGTGTTTGTCGGGGCTTTCCCGCACAATCCTAGACGACGACTGTTTGCCCGTACAAGACTGACACCTTTTCTACCATACAATCAAAGACGAGTTGGTTTTTCCCGCGCTCGAGGACAAGGACGAGCTTCACAACGTTTCGCACTCGTACACCCTGGACCACGAACACGAAGCGGAGTTGTTTGTTGATTTGGACGCGTGTTTGCGCGACTTGCGCGTCGCGGCGGGGATCGCCAGTGTGGAGGATATTTCGAAGTCCACCCTGCGTGTTGGCGACGACCAGAAGTCCATGGAAAACAACAAACTCGTGAGCGACGTGGAGCGCAAGCTCCAAGCCGCGTGCGCGGCGGTGCGGGTGTGTCTCGAGACGCACGTCGCGCGGGAAGAAGCGGAGCTGTGGCCTCTTTTCGAGAAGCACTTCTCGAACAATGAACAGAGACGGTTGGTGGGTTTGATTATCGGCCGGACCGGCGCGGAGGTGCTGCGTTCGCTGCTGAGCTGGCAGCGAAAGGCGCTGACGGATGTCGAGAAAACGGCGATGATCGGGGGCTTGCGGGACGCGTCGAAAAACACGCGCTTCGCGAGCTGGCTTGACACGTGGTGGAGCGGCGAGGAAGCGGGTGAGGGTACCGAAAAAAACGAAAAAAACGGGGAAGCGGAAGGTACGACTGGTAGTGCGGAACAAGGGACTACGGAACAGAAGGCCGGAGAACCGTTGGCCGTCGCGGCTACGACAAAGACAACAACTGACAAAGACGACGCCGCCGTGGAAGGGTTGCGTCGGGTTCAGGAATACCTCAGCGAGACGCGGAAAGGGAGTTCGTTTACGACGTCGTCGTCGTCGTCCGCGGCGAAAGCCGCGGCGGCGGCGGCGGCTGCGGCGGCGGCGGTTGACAAAACAGGATACACACCACAGTGGGACGACATGTTCCGCATGAACAGGCAACAGCTGGAGTACAGCGCGCGGACGCTGTCGCGGGACGACTCCCTCGCGCCCGAGCGAAAGGCGTACCTCATGCAGCACCTGCTCGCGGCGAGGTGGATCTGCGCGCAGCAGCGCGTGAAAAAGGCCAAGGAAAGCGGCGGGGGCGGGGGTGGTGGGGTTGGTTTGGATGGGCCTCCATCGACACACGGAAACAACACTCCGAAAACAGACGGCGAGCTCTCCAAGGGAACCGCGGGCGAGGCGCTGGCGCTGGCGGGGACTTCACTCGTCGCGAGCTACCGCCCGAGCGCAGAGGACGACGTCCTTGTGTGCCACGCAATCAACGGCGCGTCGCAATCCCAATCCCAAAAGTTGGGGTGTAAGCACTACACAAGGGGCGCGCGGCTCGTCGCGGCGTGCTGCGGCGCCGCGCACGTGTGTCGGTTTTGCCACGACGAAGCCGAGGACCACCAAATCGACCGGTACGCCACGAAGGAGATGGTGTGCATGCTCTGTTCCGCGCGCCAGCCCGTCGCCGGCGCGTGCCGGCGCTGCGACGCGTCCATGGCCAAGTACTTCTGCAGCGTGTGCAACTTCTGGGACGACGCCGAGGACGTGTACCACTGTCCTTTCTGTAACCTGTGCCGCCGAGGCAAGGGCTTGGGGAAAGACTTTTTCCACTGCATGCAGTGCAACTCGTGCGTGTCCCTAACGATGGGGCCGCACGACTGCGGGGCGAAGACCAGGGCGGGCGGCGGCGGCGGCGGCGGCAACACGAAAGCGGGCGACGGCGCCCCAGGCGCCGTTCCCGCCGCGCACGGCCACGTTTCGGGCGCCATGGAGAGCGACTGCCCTGTTTGCAAGGATTTCCTGTGGAATAGCGACACGCCCGTGAAGGCCATGCCGTGTGGACACATGATGCACACCAGGTGTTTCGAAGCCTACACCAAGCACTACTACACCTGCCCTTTGTGCAGGAAATCGTTGGGGGACTTCTCCGCGTATTTCCGAATGCTTGACGCCATTCTGGAGGAGGAGAAGGAGGGGGTGCTTGGGGAGGACGGCGACACGGACGCGACCGCCGCGAAAACGAAAACCACGCAAAACGTCTCCTGTAACGACTGCGGCGAAACCACCATCGCGCCGTTCCACTTCGTGTACCACAAGTGCGTCACGTGCCACAGCTACAACACGCGCGTGCTTGGCGGGCCGAGCACCACGACGGAGACGGCGGCGAGGTACAGATGTTTTTGACTGACCTATTTTTGGCCAATTTCAAATTTCGTTTCGGCTCTCATTCTCTACTGAACTTATCTCTTCACATGTTCGGCAATCGTCCCGCGCCTCCCGCGAGGCCCTTTGCCGGCGGGATGCTTTTCCGGGCCACCAGCCCGTCCCCTACGATTTCCGTCTGCATGCAGTTCTCGATATCCATATTTTCCGCTTCCAGCTCACCGGCGCGCTGTCGCCAACTCGCGAGCGCGCTTCGCAGCCGCTGCATCTCCTTGTCCGCCACGTCCTTCGACGCCGAATTTTTAATCGTCCGCACCCGCGTGGCGTACGTAAGCGAGTTATGCGTTTCCTCCAGGTTACCGTCGCTGGGCGAGACGTTGACGAACATCAGCGTCTTCGCGTTGCCGCCGAGGGAATCTGCGATTGGGAACGAAAAGGGTCAGTCGCGAGTCGGTGAGTGCAGGTGTACTGTATTGGGCGATGGATGAACAAACAGTCACCAGCTGAGAGAAAACAGTGCGTATGTGATATATTTGTAAGAGAGGCCAGTACTGGTAAGAGTTACCAGTAGTTCACTTCCTTTTAATGACGGCCGTGGACGTCACGTAGGGGCGATACACAGCGTGTGTCGGATTTGGGAAACGCGCAACACGTACCCGACATGAGCATGGTGAGCTTGTGGTTGCGGTACGGGATGTGTTGCTTTTCATCCGCCAGCGCGGAGATGACGTCCTGATTGTAAAAAAATAAATGTCAGTCTTGTATGGGCAATCAGTCGGTGGAATGTGGTTATTGGAAAATACTTACTCCGAGCGCGGATAGGGATTTGTTAATCGCCTGCGCTTCCTTCATCGTATCCCCCACCGCGCCTGACTTCTTCACGCGCTCGGACCCAGCCAAATCCACGAACGACAACTTCCCGCGCGTCACGTTTTGCGTTTGCAAATCCGTGGTTTCAAGGACCAGGGAGAAAATCAAGTGCGACCGCGACGACTCCACGTTCATCTTCGTGGACGTGGTTCGGCGGTCTTTTAAGCCTTTGTCGATGATTTGCATGATGTCGCTTTTACTCGTGAGCTCAACGGACGTCGCGTTCGGTACGGTGACCCAACCTTTCGCGTCTTTTTTGATCTCGAGCTTTGGCGGGTGCTTCGTTTGTTCCGCCGGTAACAACAAGTCGCCGATCTGCTCCTGGTACAGCTCGAGCATGTACGCCTTTGAGGTGAAAGAAAAGTGGTTAACGTCTTGTGTTGGACGATGTATGGACAAACAGTCACCAGCTTCGGTCCGAACAATCACCAGCGTTAGAGGTAAAACAGTCGTCCGGAGGGATTTGGGAAACGCGCAATCACTTACCTTTGTTTTCACTGAAAATTTCCCAGCCTTTTCGCCCGCGGCGATGATCCGGGTAACCTCCGCCATCGCCCTCGGGGTCAACCCCGGGTTCTCGGCGTCGCCATAAACGGTGTGCGTCTTCCCGCTGCCTGTTTGCCCGTACGCGAAAATGCAAACGTTGTACCCGTCGAACGCGCTTTGCACCAGGTACTTTGTGTCCTGGAAAACCTTACGATAAATAAAAGAAAGCGTCAGTCTTGTGTGGGAAAACAGGGAGGCGGGATTTGGGAAAGGCCCAACACGTACCTCGTCCTGCGTCGACGCCGCGCCGAAGGTTTTGTCGAACGCGTACGCGCGATTTTTCTTCTCGTCTTTCCACGCATGTTCCATCGTGAACTGGTCAGGCAGGACAAGCGCGAAGGTCTGTTTTTCCCCAATCTCCTTTCGACTCAAAGGCCTGGTACGCGCGTACACCCTGATCTTGCCCTTCATGTCCTCGATCGCGTTGAACAGACCCTTGCGCAAAACGCTCTCCTCCCGGTACTTCACCTCCAACAGCTCCAGGGATTGTTTTTGGCGGTGAATAATCGCGGCGGTTTGTGTATCCTGGCGCTCCACGTCCCGCTTCATTTCGCGCAGCTCACTCAACTCCTGCAAATCTTTCTTGGAGCTTTCGGTTTCCAAACGAAGCTCCCGCAGCTCGTTGGACGTCGACGTGAGGTCACGGGTGACTCTTGCGAGTTCCGACTCCGCGTCCGCGAATTTAAACTCGACCGCTTTCAGTTTTTCGTCCGTCTCCGCTAACCGGGAGGTTAACGAACCCTTTTCGCGTTCCAGCGTTTCCCGCAAATCGTCCAACGCAGACGTATCAACCGCCGAGGTCTTCAGTTTGTGAAGCTCCCTTTCCAACGTCCGTGCCTGCGAATCCGCCACCCGCGCTTTCTCGCACTCCGAATCCCGCGCCGCCGTGATCTCCGCGACGCGCTTTTGTAACACGCCGACCCGCGTGTCGCTGTCCCCCAAAGTCGATTCGCTTTGTAAACGTTGCGTTTCCGCATCACCCAGCCGTAGTCGCAACTCACTCAACTCCAGGGTCAACGCGTGCATTTCGGAATCCTGTGTTTCGAACAAATCCGCCTGCGTCTCGGTTTTCGTCTCAAAACTCTTCGTAAGTTCCTTGAGCTTTTCGCGTAACCCGTCGCGCTCGTTGCGAAGCGAAACGCGCTCGGACGAGAGCTCTTCGATTTTTCGGTTCGCCGCTACTAGGACCCGGCGTAGCTCGGGGGACTCGCCGCCGCCGCCAGATCCATTGGTACCACCCCGGTCACCCCGGCCACCCCGGCCGCCGTTTTCTTTCGGAGTTGCCGGGTCCGGGTCCGATCCACCGACACCGCCGCCACCACGAACCTTCCCCTCCTTTTTCCCAAGGTCCTTCGTCTCGTTGTACCGCTTGGTCATCACGTCGTTGATGTGCGTCTGCAGCGCGACACACACCTCCTCGCCACACGCAGTTTCAAACTGAAACACGTGCAACACACCGGCGACGCGCATTTTGAAAAACACCGCGTTTTGCGACGACCCAAACTGCATGATATCCCGCAGCTCGGCGCTGTGCAGGTACGTCAGCGGGGTGGGTCTGAAGAAGTGCACGCCTCTTTTGTTCACGCCCAGGGTCACTTTTCCTGGAAGCAGACCGATGGGGTCTTCGATTTTGGTTACCGCGAAAAACAAGGCGCCGCCGTAGGGAAGCGCACGGACCATTTTTAAAACCGACAGCTTGCACTCCTCTTTGGAGTCGTTTCGAATCAACTCGTGCCTCTGCGTTATTTCCCGCGCCCATTCCGTACCGCTCTTTTGCTTCAAAAGTGAGCCAGGAATGAACCGAGGTAAACAACCCCGCAAGTCCCGCAGAGTTTCGGTTTGGCGTTCCAAACCCGGACCGGCCTCCGCCGCGATTTGAAACGCCGCGAGCTTCACGGCGTCGTCCGGGTTGACCGGGTAGTTCCCCACCAGGAAGTCGTGTTTGACTTGAAGGTAGGACAGGGTCACGAACACGCTGTCGGTAACGAGCTCGTCGCCCTCGCGGAACATGCGTTTTTTAAACACGAGCTTGGCGTGAAGCGCGTCGGGGGTTTTGCGGGCTCCTCCGTTGTTTTGGTAACTCGCGGCGTTTGGATTGGCGGACGCGGGCAAACCAGATGGAAGCTTTTTGAAATCGAGCAACACGTCCACCAGGTACTCGTGGTCTTTAAGCGCGCGCTCGGTTTCCTTTTCCCCGTCGTTTGGTTCGGAATCGCAGGACTTGTTGCCATCCTTCCCAACGTCGCCTCCGCCGCCGCCAAGGCTCAAGCTCCGTTTCGACGCAAACAACCCGAAGGTTTTGTACTCTTACGATAAATAAAACAAAGTGTCAGTATCGTATATCGCGATGTATGGACGAACAGTCACCAGCTGAGAGATAAAACAGGGAGGCCGGGAGTTGGGAAATACTATAGACTACGTACCTTTCAGTTTTATGGCGAGCGCCAGGGACGGCGTGGCGTCGCCCACGGTGGTCAAAACGTCGTACGGCACCTCCTCGAAGGTATCGTCCAGGAAATACACCCGCGTTGTTAGCCGGACGTCGTTGCGCAGGGCGCTGAACAACTCGCAATCCACCGGGTGTCTACGTACGCCGTTCTTCGCGCAGCGCTTGTGCGCGGCGAATGCTTTTTGCACGAGCTGTTTCTGCGCCGCGCCGGCGAAGGTTGGTTTTTGGTCACCGGCGCACCTGCCCAAGTAGTCCCCCAGAAACGGCGCGAATGTTTCAGTAGGAGTCACGGACGCACACACGCAGTGCATTATGTCCCACGCCCGCATGCACACAAGAGGGTCGGTCAAGTCGCAGCCCCTGGTAAGCGCCAGCGCCGCGAGCAACAACTCGTCACGCAACTCGGGTCGCTTGTGCGTCTCTTTGCACAACTTGACCAACGTTGCGTCGGTTTCGTCGGGAGGCACGGTTGGGTCGGTCACGAGCCTTTGCAACGCGGGGCGCATCTTCCCCGACTTCGCGGAAGCTTCAGGGGACAGCTTCAAAATCGACCCTGGGGTGGTCACCCCGAACACCAGTAAATCCGCGGGGGTTGGGTGTGCAGATCCGCGCGTCAATCGACGCCCCTCCGCGAAAGCCTGCAGATTGAACCTCTCCGCGAGCGCATCTAACGCGGCGAAGGCTTCATCTCCGGGACAGAGCTTGTGTGGCGACCCCTGCCGCCCTGCCGCATCACCCACGGCGCGATCATTCTCCTCACGCAGTGGTGGGAGCGGCATTTCGGCCGCCTCACCACGAGCCGTGTCCACGAGTTGTGGCTTTTGAGAGTGGGATTCAGGGCGCTTTTCAAAAAAGTTTCGTTTTGATTTCGACCGACAGCTGTGCGTTCTCAATTTCCCCATCAATAACAACGACCCTGCGTCTCTCATCACTCCAACGCGTTTATGTTCCCCAGCAGTTCCGACACGAACATGGCTCGTCGCGCGGGAGTTTTGAGTCCCTTGAGCGCTGGGGTCCATTGGTCGCAGTGCGTCGCGTCCGGGGTGACATCCACGGACCACGTGGGAACGAACCGCGCCGCGGCGGGGGCGGGGGTGAGTTTTGGAAAAGGAACTGTTTGCGGGGCGGCGGCGTATTTCGGTTGAAGTACCACGCGCGCAACCGGCGCTGTGGTGAACGTCTGTGCCGGTACCGGACCCGAGGGAACCGTCAATGGCCGCAACGACGAACCCGTTTCCATCAAGCGAGACGCGCTCGTTTCCCCGACGCGACTCGATACGCGGTTTGTCTCCGCCAAACCTACCCGTTTCCGCGCATCTTCCAGCATCTGAGGTGAATTAAAGAAAGTGTCAGTGTTGCGTATGGGCAAACGGCGCGGGATTCGGGAACCGCGCGAAGCCGTACCTCCACCGATTTCGTCATCACGTCCGCGCTTTGCGCTTCAGCGCGAAGAGCTCGGGCGGTCGCGGTTACCAACGCGGATTCAGCGTTGGCCAGCGCGCGACGAAGCGTGGCTTGCGTTTCTTGAAACCCCGTCGCTCGGCGTCGCAAGGTTACGATTTCCGCGTCCCGCTCCGTCGCGAACGCCACCCGTTGCGCTTCGAGCGTCCCCTTCGCGTTCGCCGCTTCGGCGAGCGCGGAGACGCACCTCAGCTCGACACTTGCCAGCCGCGTGGTTAGCCTTTCGATTTGCGTCTCATACCCGTCCCTTTGTGTTTTCGCGCGAGCCGATTCGGAAACGGAAGCTTCGTGATCGCGCCGTTGCGTTTCCGCGGCGCTAAGCGCGTCCCTCAACGCCCCGCGCAAACTCTCCGCGTCTTGCTTCGCGACACGCGCCGAGTCTTTTTCGCGTTCGGCGTCGCGTAGCGCGCTTTTCAACTCACCTTGAACACGTTTGCTCTGCTCGCGCTCGTATTGGCACGCATCTTTACCGTTACTAAGCTCTCCGTCCCGCGTGCGAAGCGTCGCGCGCAGTCCTTCGATTGTTTCCTCCAGCCCCACCAACGTCTCAGCCGCCACGGCGTCGTGCGCGTTTACGATTTTCGTAACGGCGGCGAAAGTTGAATCGGCGTCCTCTCCCGCTTTCTTTTCGCGATGCGCTTGTGTAGCCGCAAACGCCTCGTCACGTTCCGCTTGTACGACTTTCAGCTCGTGTCTTAGTTTGGCGGCGTACTCACGCGCATCACCCGCTTCGCACTGCGCGCGTTCCGTCTCCGCCTTCGCGCCATTGACCTGCGCTTTCAAGTCGTCGAACAAGTCGTTGTACGTATTCCGCGCGTCTTGCGACTCGAGGCGCCACGCCTCCGCCCGCGCCTCCGCGGCGCACGCGTCGCGTTCTCTTTGCGCCGCGCGTTCCACAGACGCGTCCAAACTCGTTTCGCAAGTTTCCAGCGAAGTAAGACACACCGCGAGGCGGTCGCGTTCCTCAGCCAACGCGCGCTCGGCTTTTTTAGCCCTCAGTTTCAGCGACCCGACCTCGCCCCTCCGCGCGGCGCGAGCGGTTCGCGCCTGAGATTAAAAACAAAGTGTCAGTCTCGTATGGACGACAATCAGGGAGGCGGTGTGTGGTAATTGGGAAAGGCCCTTACCGCGTCGCGCTCCGCTTCCCTTGTGGTTTCCGCGGCCGCTTCCAGGGAAGCGGCTACGTCCTGCTTGGCTGCTAACGCCTCGTTCTGCGCGCCCACGAGCTGCTCCCGGAGAGTGTCGATCTCGATGTCACGCTTTTTAACAAGCGCCTCCGCGTCCGCCTTGGCCAAAGAAACGCACTTCGCCGTGGCCTCAACCGTCGACGCGGATTGCGCCTCCGCTTCCGCGTCCGCCTTCGCGGCGGCCACGGCTCTTTTGAGTTTCTCCACAACAGCAGCAGCCTTAACAGCTTCCGACGCCGTTTTCACCTCGAAGGCCTGCAACCGCGCCTTGGTTTCCTCAAGCGCCGCCACTTGGTCCACCACGTCGCCGGCGAGCGCGGCGAAGGCCGGGTGTAGCGCCCGGAGCCAATCCGCGGCTCGATCCGCCACCGCTCGCAGCGCGTCTCGTCTCTGCACGTGGTCTTTTGGGGTCAACCGCAGTTGCGCGCGCACAGAGCAAAGCTCTTGAGTCGCGAGGCCCGCGAGTTTCGTGGCGAACAAAGCGGCTTCCGTTCTTTTTTGAGTAAGCGTCTCGTCACCCACGGCCGCGTCGCCGTTTGTGAACAACGGAAAAAGCACGCCACCCGGTTTTGACAGAAACCGTAAATCCGCAAAAGGGTCGCCGCCGTTCACGAGAAGCTCGTTTGGATCCGGAGCCGGGCGGGTTTTCGCGGACTTGGACGCCGTAAACGGGGTTGCCAAACACTTTGAAGGCGAGGTAGGTTTGGCGGCGGGAGCGGGGCTTTCGAAACGGTTTTCGAAACGGTTTGCGAAAGGATCGGCGAAAGTTTCGGCGAGCCGCGCGGGAGACTCGGTCGCACTTTGTGGCGGTTCGCTTTCATTTGCTTCGCTTGCATTTGCTTCGCATTCATTTGCTTCGCATTCATTTGCTTCGCTTTCATTTGCTTCGC
>Ga0115004_10005335_pt1 | contig 10158 bp, 14 predicted proteins | sample ArcticOcean_MG_C_10_FD_88737 | JGI IMG/M metagenome (GOLD analysis project Ga0115004, IMG submission 88737) | Marine microbial communities from western Arctic Ocean - ArcticOcean_MG_CB11_90 | ecosystem: Environmental > Aquatic > Marine > Oceanic | place: Arctic Ocean: Canada Basin | collected... | reverse complement strand
TGCATTCTGCTGTTCCAGGCTGTCGACATAAGCCTTAAGCCTTGCCAGCTCATCTTCGAGCTCTTTCAATGCGGCCAACTTTTTATCCAAAAGCTCTTGGGCATTCTTTAATCTGGCTTGTTTTGGCGCTACCACCTTCAGAGCCTTGGAGTAATCCTCGAGAGATCTGACCCATTGACAAAGGGCGCCGGCAGCGAGGTTACATTTCTTTACAAGAAGTGGCTGGAAAGACTCCATTTTTGTGAACTTCTCAATTTTCTTCAACACATTTGAGGGAATATTATCCTTGTCGAAGTCCATGATCTTCTTGATGAATGCAGAATCAGACAGCTCTTTCTTGGCAGATACCCAAGTTGGTTCTTTCTGCAAGAGGATCATGACTGCATTCATGGTAGTCTGCACATCAGCTGGTGGCGTCGTGAACGCTTTAATTTCAGCGATGTATTTTTTATCCAGAGTATCAATAGCCTCTTGAGCACTCGTAAGGGCCGGCATGCATTTGGCTAATTCGACCTCGACGTCAGCTTTTTATTGCTCTGTCTCTTCTTTCTCTTTGTTGATTTTGACCGTCTGCTCATCACAATGGATTTCTTTGGCTTATGACTGGGTCTTCTCTTTGTTGATTTGCATCACCATTTCTTCACATTCTTTGGTCTTCTTCTGTACTTCGGCTCTCTTGATATCGCACTCAGCTCCCATGACTTCGACCTATTTCCTGGCTTCATCAAGTTTACTGAGACCACTTCTGAGTTTGACTCTCTGGCGGTCTACGACCTGTCTCTTGTCTTCAAGAATGATGTTGTATCCTTTCAAAAGCTCAATGTAATTGGTAGGTGTCACATAGAAAATCTTTTTCAGTTCAGCCTTCATCATGGCGGCACTTTCAGTTGTGGTTGAGTGTGTGTACGAGCACAATGTGGCTAGAGGCTCTGCATGTCCATCCAACCCGTTCATCGACGCAAGGAACCTTTCGGCGACCTCAGTAAGGGCCTCCTCTGGCCACGACATGAACCAATCGATGGTAGTGTTGTTGATGAGAGCTGGATATTGCTTGCAGTAATCCTTAAAGGCCTGGCCAATTGGACTGAAGCAAATGCTCAAGTGGAGATTATCCTTGACGTTGTTGAAGAAGAATGCTTCGAGGGCCTCCGCAGTTTCAACGCCTCCTACCATTCTCTTGTATGGTCTTCTGAGGGACTCTCGTAATTGTCCCAGCTCATCTGGAGTATACAGGTTTGGCACCACTCCACCGTTAAGCATATTCTGAATATCCTCAAGGAATGATGGATGTACCACATCATTGTCAGAGAAAATGAAAACAGTTGACAGGGTTTTCTTTCCTTTAAATCCTGCAACCTTGTACATCTCCTTTAAGAATTCTCTGAATGCCTTCAAATTGAAGCCTTTCGTGATTTCAACCTGGCTCACATTGAACTCTTGGACGTAGGCGGCCAATCTCGTCAGGGAGTGTCTTCCAGATCCACCTACTCCGACAAGGAATGCGTGACCTCTCTTCATTTGGATGATTCTGTAAATCTTGCACACATGAACAATAGCGTATCTGAACAGCACAAGGTCCATGGAAATCTCTTTAGGCAATCTGTTATATGCCTCAAGCTTCTCGTTGAGTACGTCTCTCAGCTTTGGGAAGTCTTCGACCTCAACGTAAACCTGTGCGCTCTCATTAAGGAAGTCCACGAATATTGCGTCTTCGCCGTTGGTGGTGCAGTTCTCATTATAGTTGACTCCGAATGCCGTTGTCAGCTGCTCGTTGACAAAGGATTTGAATAATTCCTAATCGTCATAGTTGATAAGCCTGTCACTGAATACTCTAAGAAGCTCGTGAGACCAGAGCTTGATGATGGCATCCTTGCTCTCGTGGAACCGCGAGTCAGCCTAGAAGAGCCCTTGGAAGACCTTTGAGACATCTCTCATATTGAACACGTAATGCTGTTTTGCAGGTGTTGGCAAGAACTTCTGCTGCACAGTGAAGAAGATGCTGATGGTTGCCATTGCAAGCCCTTCTGCCATACCCTTGATCTCTTCATCGAAACCTTGAGAGAATTTGTATGCGGCAATCGTCTCATAAATCCTCTTCATGTTCTACTCGGTAGGGATCGTGAAATTTATCACATGGAACTTAGAGAGAACTCTGTTCGAGATCTCGGCTCTGCCACCACCTGGTCGGCCCATGCCTGCGAGGACCTGCAGATCTTGAATGAAGTTCTTTTCAATCTTCAGTCTATTGTACCAGAATTCGTAGTCAATCCACTGTCTGAGAAGCTCAAGAGGTGGTTGAGATCCGAACGTATCCTTGATGGGCATGTTCAGATCATCAACGAAGCAGACAGCCTTGATCTTGGCATTCTTTGGCTTGTACTTGTTCTTGGCTCTCCTCTCGAAGTTGTTCTCGATCATGTCTTGGGTGCTGTTTGAGGTAGTACCTGCCGAGAAATTGATTGTGAAGTAGGAGATGTTGGCGTCCATGCTGATCAGGATGCCCTCCACGAGTACGGTCTTACCCACACCGGAGTCTCCCACGATGAGTACTTGGGAGCCGTGTTCAAGCAGCGTTTGCACGATGAATCTGTTTCTCTGCGTGTCGACGGTTGGGACGTTGATCTTGTTGAAGTCATCAGTGGTGTACTTCAAATTTTGGACTCTCTCCTCCCATGGCGCGAAGTCCCTCTTCTCAGTGTTGATATAGTAGTCGAAGACTGTATTAGCATGAGGGAAGATGGAATCGATGTCTTGGATCTAGCGGTCGATTTCGACCCTGGATGACTCTTCAACGGTCACACCAACGGACCAAATCATGCAGAATACGAACCACTTCTCGACATATTGCCTATAGGCTTCAGCGTCCTCCTCTGGGCCTCTCTGCAATTTGGCGCAAAGAGCATCGAATAACCTGGTCATGTTCAAGACGCAAGCTGATGGGCTTGTTTTGACAATTTCCTTGCACCTCGTTCTCTTGATGTCAAGAATTGGTTTGCAGTACTTTTGCACGTAAGCTTGGAGCATCTCTTGGAAATCTTCACCTCTTGATGCTTTGCCCTCGATCCACATTGTCATGGATGGTTCCCATCCAAGCTCGTCGATATCAAGATAGATCATACCGGCTCTGGATACAGTAGCTGGAGAAGCCACATCGAGATTCTCCACTTCGAACAGAAGCCTGACGTTATCGGTAAGGGCAACTCTGTCACCGTTAGTCAGGGTGAGGAGCCTGTTATCGTCAAGTACCGAATTGAGGGTCTCGATCCAGAGTGTATCAATGGGTCCATCGAGGATCATCCATCTATGCTCAATTTTCTCCAAACAGATCTTTTTGAGCACGTTGGAGAGGACACCATCTTGCCATTCTGGTGGTTGTGCATCATTCATGCAACCGAAGAGCTCATCAACGGAAATGGATTTTGGGTTGATGATCTCTGCTTTCACAGCTCTGTACTTGTACTGATCAGGTTTGACACCCTTCTCTTTCTCCTCAGCATTGAGCTGGTTGAGAGCGTCCATTAAGACAGTCCAGCAGGTGGTCTTGCCCGACATGGTGTCGCCAACAACCATGTTACCATGCCTGGTGCACTTAGACTCGTAAAGCTGCATGATTTTGACCACAATGTTCTCATTTAGCTGCAAGTTTCTCCTGATCAGACTCTCTTCAATGGCAATTTGTAATTCATCGTTGTCGTTTTCAGCTTCCTCACAGTCTGGGAACAGATCGATGAAGAGGTTATCGAAGAGGATGACATCGTCAGCGAGGAACTTGGGCAGGTTCATGTCTCTGAGTGCCTTGATGATCACGGTCGTCTCGTCCATGTCTCTGTTTTCTCTCTTGACTCTTCCGGAGGCTCTCAACACGGACTTGATGGCTCGCATACCCGTATCGTAGTGACTCTGCTTTGAGAGCTGGTTCTCCATTAATTCATAGATTGTAACCACTTTCTTTGACAGTGTCTCACTCTGTCTGAAACCTTCGGACTTGAGGGAGATCATGATAATGGATCTAAGATCCGGCTTCATCATTGCCACTGGTCTGAATAGACTTGCCAGGTTGTCTGGGAGCTCGGACCTACCAGCATAACCTGGATTCATGGTGATGAAGAGACCTGTGTTTCTGTCGACCTGGAGGGTCATGTCTCCGAATGGAGTGCTCTTCTGCTTGTACTTGATGGCGTCAAGTATTATTTTTACTGGTAGGGCGACCACCGAGAATACCTCAACCTCAATACGGTTGAACTCATCGAAGCATCCCCAAGCACCTGAGAGAGCAAGACCTGCGAAAATCTTGGCCAATGATTGGACGTCCATCTGATCGGAACAGTTGAAGATAACAACATAGAATGCGAGGTTCTTACCAAGATCCTTGACGGTCTCGGTCTTACCGGTACCGGCTGGTCCCTGAGGGGCACCGCCTCTCTGAAGGTTGAGAGCATAGGTGAGAGTCATGTAAGCTCTGTCAGTCAATGGGGTAATGACCAGTCTCCCATTGTTGCCTTGATACTCGTAACCGTATTCGAAGATGCAACTGGTCTGTTCGCAGACAATCATGAGCTTGTCTGAGTTTCCATCCTCGTTGGCTTTCTTGAATCTGAGTTGCTGGGTCCACTCGAAGCTCTTGTGGCTCTTGACTTTCTTATCGACGAGTTGGCACACGATTTCATAATTGTGCTGATCGATAATGATCAAAGCAACAATCTTTTCTCTGTCGACCTTGTTCAAAGGTGATTTCTCGACAAGCTCGACATAGCTCTCTACTTTCTTCAAGTACTTCTTTTTGCATTGTCTAATGCTCTGATTCGACTCGCTGGCCTCGTAGTTGATCAATGCCAGCTTGACGTCACTGGTCCAGACGACCTGTGACATTGTCAGGAGGAGCTGACCTTGAGTTTCATTGATGACTTTCTTGAGCTTTTCTCTCTCGAGTGCCTTCTTCTAGTTCACTACCCATCTTGTGTTGTAAGTGGCGAAATGCTTCTTCAGGGCCTCTTTCATTTCTTCAATGAGTTACTTAAGCCAGTTCTCAACCTTGTTGGTCACTGGGATTTATTTAATTTCAACTTGCTCACCATCTTCGGCAAGGAGCTTGGTAATCTCATATCCCTTTTGGCCTCTATTGGCACCCGGTGCGTCGACGAGTTCGAGACTGAAGACACCCTCGAACATCTTGTAGATGTGGGCAAGGATTGGCTTGGGGTCCTTAGATTGACCAATAATTTCCAAAAGATCATCATCTGAAAGGAAGTAGAATCTTGGGAATTGAGCTCTCTTTGACTCCAAGAACTGTCTCAGGTACTTTTGGATCTTCTCAAACTGTTCATTGAGCGCATAAAGCTCCTGAAGGAAGTTTTTCTTCTCAGTAAGAGCTCTCTTGCAATTTCTATCTTTATTAATCCTCTCCATTTCTTCCTTGAACACAGCATGGTTTCTTCTGAAAATAGCATCTTCATTTGGAAGTTGCTTCGAGATATCGGGTTGACCTTTGAAGATGGATTCGAGATATTTCCATTTTGACTGCACTTGAAGAAGGATTTCAAGAGTCTCAGTGATCTAGGCAATGGTGGCCTCCCAGTAATCAATCTTAACGTCAAACTCTTTATAATATGGAGAACTCTTGTTGGTACCAAGAGTGGTTCCATGCTCTTCAATGATCTCCATGATGAGATCAGTAGACCTAATGAAATAGAACTCCTCCTGATCGGCCTTTGACTTCTGCTTCTCAACATCAAGCTTTGACTTGTCACTATGGTCCCACACTTACTCGATTTTAGCGAGATCTGTTTCAATCCTAAGCTGCTTCTTGGCGTTGTCAACGAGCTCATAGATGAAACCTTGATGGGCAAGAAGGCCGAGGGAGAAAAGCTTATCAAGAGTGAAATCCTCACTGTTTTCATCGAAGTCAGCTTTGACCTCGAACCTGATATCTTTCCAATGCCTCTCTCTCATGGCCTCTGTCTTGAGCTGCTCAAGAAGGGTAAGGGTGTCTGTGAATTGTACGATCTGCTGTTTCTGGTAGTTGTAGACGCCCCACTCTTTGAGTTCCTTATCCATCTTTTCAATCCTCGCCTTGAAGTCCTCGCCGTCGTTGCCGAGTTCTTCAATGTCCGCATCGCAGAAGCGGATCTCCTTCCACTCTTCCCATTTCTTGTCCCATTCCTCTTTGACCTCCCAAATGCTGGAGAGCAATGAGATTTCTCTTTCGACGATCTGGAGTTCGGGGTAGTGAATTGGTTCAATATCAAAGATTTCAAGTCCGAATTTCATGGACTCTTCCCGTTCTCTGAGGTCGATGGTGTTAGCCTTGAACTCTTGGAGCTTCTCGAAAGCCTTCATGTTGTCAGAATTCTTTTCAACTGTGTAAGGAGCCTCGAGCTAGAATTTCTTCTTGTCGTCCTGGCAGTCTTTCTTGAACTCTTCAATGGAGCTGTCAACTTCAGTCTTCAATTGCTGATGGCATCGGTTGATAATTTGCTTGGCCTTCTCAAGGTCCTCTCTGAATTTGCTCCAGGCCTCGTCAAGTCCCTCGAGCTTCAGCTTGTCCTCAGGACTGAGCTCAATTCCGCTCTGATCGGACTCCAGCTCAATAATGAATGCGAATTTCTTCTTGATAGGATCGATCCTACCGGCCATTGTGGGGAGCTTATTCTGGACTTCAGCCATAAGGTCTTTGTTCTTCTTGAGGTTCTCAAGCTTTGAAACTGGCTGCATCAGCTCACTAGCGATGTCCTCAAATTCCTGAAGGAGGTTGTTAAGGTCTGCTCTGGATTCTTCGATGAGGTAAGCGAAGATTCTCTGGATAATATCGTGACCGTAGTCTTGGAGAGATTGCTTGAGCTTCGAGCTATCAATGATGATGAAGCCTTCAGCTTGTTGAGCTGGCTTGTTGTGAATATCGTGAATGATATCCTAGAGACTATCAATGGAGTCTTTGTATCTCTGAACTGGGTCTCCTCCGTCGTCCTCACCTGAGGCTCTGAACATTCTCTTCTCACCTCTCTTGGTTCTCATGTTCGAAAGGAACCTTCTTTCTTCAGAGGCTTACCATCTCTTTCTGTCCTCCTCCATATTGGTTTCTATCTTCTCGATACCTGTAGTGATCTCACCCTTCTTGATCTTGATCTTGGACTTTTTGGAAATCCTATCAACGTACTCAGGGTTGTTGTCCATTGGCCGTGGCAGCTCCAATTTCTCGTTCCAGTATTGCTCTTTCTCTTCCTCATTCTTGTTGGGATAGTTGTGAGAAGATTCAATACCTGCCTCCTGGAACACCTGGGTGGTGTTGACGCCGTTCTTAACAGCCTCTTGGACTCTATTCTTGAGGTCGAGGATCTTTGCTGCTCTCCTCTCACGGAAGATCTTCTCGATGCGCGGCACTACACTAGTCACTTGGATGATCTTGTGCATGAACACGTTAATCGAGGTCAACAACTCCTCGTGAGATGGCTCGTGGATGATTGTCCAGTTGGTGGTGTTCTTGGGGTCCAAGATGGTGTACACCTTGAAGATTGGAATCAGCTCTTGACGGATTGGATCTCCGATGATCTTCTTGTGAAGGTCGAGAAGAGTGATGTGAACTGAGTTCTGGAGGGCCTTGAGGAGCTTGTCGTCAAGTCTGTGGATGAATCTGAGCCATTCAGCCTGAATCTTGTGCTTTCTCTTAATGAAGAGCTCATAAGTCTTCATAATCTTGCTTGAGATCTTTTCAAAAGAAGAATCCAAATCCTGCTCTCTGGTCTTCAACACATCTTCTTATTATCTGATAAATGCGGGAAGCAAGTAGATCTTTTTCTGAATATCAGTGATGCAGGTGGTCGAAATCTTGTTGAATTCTTCCATGATTTTCTCTTGGTTGGTTTGGAATTGCTTTACTTGGGAGTAAACGTCGAGGCATTCTCTCCTACAGTTGTATACGAAGTTATCGACTTGAGAGCCCCAGTTGTGCCTCCTGATACCTGGCTCAATGGTCTTCTCAAGGTACATGAGATGGTCACTGAACAATGCTTGCTCCTTCTCGTTGATGGTGAACTTGATGTTGTTGTAGTCTCTCACAATAAGCATGATGCTTTCTCTTGTGATTCTGAGCTGCTCTTTACGGGTGAGGAGCTTGGCGACTTGATGAGGAATGGTGACATAACCTAAGGCCGACAGTTTTTACCAGTAAGTGACTTCAATAAGCACCTTATGTAGGTTTGAGTCAAAGTTACTCTCGAGCAAACCAGATTTCTTAGACTTCTGGAAGAGTGGATTGGCCATGATCTAACTTGGCAATTCCTCAACCTTGTTTTGAGACCAGGTGAGGACGGAGACATCGAGTTTCTGCTCGATGCTGCTGTTGCCGTTGTCACCAAGGAAGTCTTTGATCTCATCTTTCCAGTTGTTGATGCAGGAATTAGTGATGTATTGATCGAGTTACTCCTTCAGCTTTCTGTACTTCTCCATAGCTTCAATGGAAGTTTGAGAATCTGGTACGAAGTACAGGTTTTGCATCTGGTCAAAGGCGCGGTCAATTCTGACTATGAGGCTCTATGCCCAGATGGCCAAACCACCGTGCTTGGGGTGAGAGAATGGCATTGGAGGGGGTCTTTTGTTGCTGGCAGCTTGCTCGAAAGTCTCCTCTACTTCCTTAATCTCGTCTCTGAAGAGCTTGTAGACCATTTCAGCTGCTTTCTTGTGGACGTAGTCCTTAACAAGAGGGCGCTTGGCAAGAGAGTCGAAGTTCTCGAGCATCTCAACAGCGTCTTAGACCGTTGAGACATTCTTGAAGGCGAGAGTGATGATATTATGATACATGGTCTCAAGGTTCTTGCACTGCTCCTTGAAGTACTGTCCGTAGTCATCATGCCACTTGGTGATTTTGACATTGAGGATATCGTAGTCAAGATTTTTGATGTTTTGTAGGTGTTGGGTGAACGATTTCTCGAGCTCGAGAAGGTTCATGGTGTACTGGGCTCCGAGACGGCCACCAAAGATTGGCATCACTTGGTTAGCTCCCTTTCTGGCGAATTGGAGTTGACCTTCGCAGATTTCCATGAGATCTTTGCACCTCTGAATGAAAGCCTCATTCTCAGCGAAGATGGTCTCATCCTTGTCGAGATCCCAGTTATCTTTTCGGGTTGAGTATTTCTTGATCATCATTTGGTGGTGTTGGCACACATTCTTCCATTCCTTGCAGCAGTCGATGCTCTCTTGGAGGTCTCTCATGCATTTCTCAACATCGCCACTCAGCATGTCATCCTTGTTGATTTTATGCCTGCATCTCTTGATGATCTGGTTACTGATCTTGGTCAAGAGACCCTTCATCCTCTCCATTGAGTTGTAGTGTTTGCTCAATTCAAAAATGATACGCACGCTGTTAAGAACCTCGGGTAGGATTTTGGGAATGTCTCTTGGCTTGGCTTGCTCAATTTTGCGGCATGACTCACCAAGAGTGTTGAGGAATTGAAGGTTATCCTGAGCTTCCTCGAAGCCGAGTTGGATCTTCTTCTCAAGAGTCTGGAATTACTCAAGATAGGAACTGTTGGCAGTGGACAGAACTTTGATAATCTGCTTGAGCTCCTTCTTCTGGAGTCTCTGGTTGAGCACGACCAAGTTGGCAGTTCTCTTGTTCCAGTAGTTGATCTCGTCAAGAGGACTGTCATCACTTTGGCCAGACGGTGAATCTTGGTTAGACACCAAGTCTTTGATCTATCTGGTCCATCCAATGACCGTGGACTCCAATCTCTGAAGAAGATCTTTGTCTTTGGCTGCTGCTTCATCATCAGCAAGATCTTCTTCTGGGATATAAAGGTAAGTTTGTCCTCTGGCCTCATAGGTGGACACATTGAGGAATGCCATGAAGTTGTGTAAGTTGGACATGAACTCCTTTCTCACACCATCAGGCCATTGGTTGTTGGACAGAAGCTTCTTGACATATTCGGACTTCATGGTTTCAAGAAGATCCTCAAGAGGGTCCGTTCCGACTGCTTTGAAGAGGATGCAATCGTTGATGTTGGCCATAGTGATTGGCACACCGTTCTTACCTCTGCACTTCATGAAGTAGGCAACTTAGTAATCTTGAGCATTGATCTTGTCCTCATAGAAAACTGGAGCAGTAACATTGCTGATCCTAAGTTTCTTCTCATCATCGAAGGTGTTCCAAATGAAGAGAACTTTCTA
>Ga0115004_10005334_pt1 | contig 10158 bp, 8 predicted proteins | sample ArcticOcean_MG_C_10_FD_88737 | JGI IMG/M metagenome (GOLD analysis project Ga0115004, IMG submission 88737) | Marine microbial communities from western Arctic Ocean - ArcticOcean_MG_CB11_90 | ecosystem: Environmental > Aquatic > Marine > Oceanic | place: Arctic Ocean: Canada Basin | collected... | reverse complement strand
GCCACAAGGTTATAATGTATCTCTAAATTATGCTTATACAGACTCATATGATGGAGAAGATTTTGATAAACCATCAAAAACAGTAGTATCACCCATAGATGAAGCGGCTGTCCTGGTGCCTAGACACCAAATAAGTTCAAGTTTAAAAAAGACTATTGATAATTTTAAAGGTTTAGGTGATTTAAATCTAACTTTAAATACTAAATGGATTGGAGAGAGAAGAGATTATGGTAATGCCAATACCCAAGCTTATCATAATTATTCTGCAGGTTGGCATGATGTCATTTTAGGTGACTACATAACTTTTGATATTCTAAGTAATATAAAAATAGATGATAAAGTTTATTTTATGACCCTTAGAAATGCTTTGACAGCTGACTATGAGACTGGCTATCAGTATGGAGGTCAAGAGAGAATGCTTAATTTTGGTGTTAAAACTGACTTCTAGTTTATTATGATTAAATCTCCCTGCAAAAGCGTTTGTGAATTAGACCCAAATACAAATTTGTGTTCGGGGTGTGGGCGAACAAAAGATGAAATAACAAATTGGATTCACTATAATGACGAAGAAAGAGAAAAAATAATTAAAAAAGTAGATAAAAAAGGATGATAAACAATTAAAATTTAAATAAAATAACGTATGAACTTTATAAATAAAAATAAGATGCTTTTTTTAAAAAATTTAAAATTAGATATTTTTCCACTTAGCTTAATTTTTGTATTAACTTTTTCGAGACTAATACCTCACCCGCCAAATTTTACTCCTATAATTGCAGTGGCAGTAATGAGTGGCTACTTGTTCAAAAATATTTATGTTTCTGCGGCTGTATTATTGCTTTCTATGTTTATAAGCGACTTGTTAATTGGGGTATACAGTAATTTCTTTTTTGTTTATTTTTCATTATTATTAATAATGTTTTTCTGTACAAAAATTAGTAAAAATCTAAATTTTAAAAAATTACTCATACTGAGTTTTATTTCTGCATTAGTATTTTTTTTAATAACAAATTTTGGCGTATGGGTTTTTTCTAGTATGTACGAGAAAAACTTCAATGGTTTGCTGTATTGTTATTTTTTGGCAATTCCCTTTTTTACAAATACAGTCATATCAACAATTGTATTTTCATGTTTAGCTTATGCAGTTAATAATTTTTATTATAAAAAATCATATAATTAAAATTATAATCATATTTTAGAAAGGTATGCAAATGAGTATAGTTAAGGGCTTCTGCCTTTTACTGATCAATCATGAGGTTTGAAGATTTTCTTATATCGTCAGTGTGGAAATCCATTTGGTGAAAATATTTACCTATAGCAAAGATTTTACCACCCTTACCATACAATGTATTAAGCTCATTATTTATATTTTCATTTGTTTTATTAAAAACCATCTTGTAATTAGTTTTCTTTTTAAAGTTTAATATACTTGCATCATGATTTTTGTCCCACTCAGGAATATCGTAATCTAAAGTTATAATGGGCTCATGTTTGGTTGCCTCCTCCCATTTAAAAATTGCATCAAATATGTACAAATTCTTTAACCATATTCCTGCAGACTCAAGAATGATGGTAATTTCTTCTTTATTTTTATGCGTCTTAGGAATCAATTCTAAAATTACATTTATAGATAAATCTATAGCTTCATTTAAAACATTAATTAATTTTGCTCCATATTTTCTCGATAAGTTGTCTCCTAATTCTCCTTCTAATAACTTTTTATAATTTTTATCACTTGAAAAAAACTCTTCTATATGCTCTTTAGAATCGTAAAGCTCGTCTTCTGATTCTTTGGAAAAATCAAAATAAATTTTTGAAAAATTTTTTGGTAATTTTTGACCATTTTTAATTTCTTTTCTACCCTCTAAAGTTTCAAATAACGAAAATATAAAATCATACAGTGAGATGTCTAAATCTTTCCTTAAGAGCTTCTTAATGGGTATAAAAACAGAATAAGAAAAAAAATGATTTAACAAACTAAATCTTCTACACTCTAAATAATCCTCAAATGGCATAGTATTGGTTGCTATACAAACACGCTCTATATCAAATACTCTTTTTCCTCTATACGTCCCAAAATCTTTGGGCACTATTCTGTATTTGGATTTCATATCGTATTTATTTATAGCCTCTTCTCTTCCTAGGTCGGCTCCTTGAAGCATCATAAGTGTGTATGTTGAAACATTCACCCCACAATCCATTAAAATCTTAGTGCTTCTAAAATAAGTTTCTTTTGTTTCGTTTGGTAGGGGAATAATTAATTCACTGCCTGCACTTTTTCCTCTATCTTCTAATTCTTTAACAAATTCAATATATTGATCATTTGTTAAATTATCTCTTTTGATTAATTTTAAAGTTTCTTCATTCATTGATTGCTGGGCTAAAGCTATCTGAACTCTATTCTTAAGTTTTTTGTCAATATCTAGAATCTGTTGTCTTTTGTTTTTTGGAGTCGAAATTTCAATATATTGAGGCCAATCTTTTTCATTAATCAACTTTAAAATATGATCAGTTAAATCCATGTCTTTAACGTACATGCCCCAATTCGCATCATGAAAAGCTATGGACCTACTCCCTGAAAACTTTGTAACCCTTTCGCATACATAACTTAATTCTGCTTCCATTCTTTTGGTACTAAAGCTCACCATTTTAGTTGTATCTATTCCTTGGTCACAAAATGTACAAGAAAAAGGACAACCTCTTGCAGTTTCAAATGATGGAATAAATTCACCATTTAAAAATTTATCTAAATACCCTTTTAGGTAAGGTGAAGGAATGCAATCTCTTCCATCAACTTTATTTGCTAATCCTAAACGCGCAAGTGGTTTTCCTATTAAAAGTTCTTGCTTATTGCTACTTAAAGCCATTGCACCTGCAGGAATTACATTTTCTTTTTTCATTTTAATTACATCAAAATTAAATTTAATATAATCATCAACACAGGCTGTGAAACCTAATTCACCATCTGAATAACAGTAGTAATCTACGGATTGTTTTTTTTTTAAATAATCTAAACAATTTTCTTTTATAGTTTTAGAAAAACTATGTGCACCTGTGCCACTAGGAAATTCTGGTCCCCCAAATATTGATAATAAATTTTCATTCTTTTCTTTGGCATATTCACAAACTCTATTAGATAAATTAGAATTCCATATGTAACTTGATAAACCTAAAATATCCGGTTTCCACTGATCAATTAAATCTAATGCTTCATCTGGATGTGTAACAATTTTAATTTCAAAAGATTGTGGTGCCAATTTTGTTTCAAAATATGTTGCAATATAACCTACGCCTACAGGAACATAAGTGGAGTGTACACCTACCGTATAATGCCTTAGATCACCCAATAGAACTTTAAGTTTTTTCATACAGTAATATTATATACGTAATTAACTCAAAATTAACTAAAAAAAAAATAGTAAAAAATTTAATTTATTCGACATATGATATAAATTAAAGGGATAGTTTTGATTGGTGTGATAGTAGATTTCATCTGAATAACTCTAGATCCTAATTTAAAATCTGAAGTAGTTAGTATTATTTAAGGAGGATTAATAACATTAATACTAATTCTGCTACCAGGTGTATATTATTTTTTATCAAGCTAAACTATCTGGTCGAATTGTGGCAGCATTGACAAATTTAGAATTCTTAGAAAATCTGGCAGATATATTTCCCAAATTATTTCTAACATATTCATCTAAATCTAAATCGTACTTAAACTCTAAAATAATATCCTTATATTCTTTTATAATATTAAGATTCCTATTTTTATATAAGAGTAGGCTTTTTAAGTTTCTATCTACTGTTGATCTGACTAGCTTATTTGAAGATACAAAATAACTTCTCAAGTAATGGGTGGTTAAAATAGGAAATAATTTATTTTTAAAATTAAAATTACTATTTATTAACAGTTCAATTTTTTTTATATCATTGTAATTAAATAAATTAAAATTAGACATTTTTGGTAAATCAAAACTTTTCTTGCTTACTTCAAATTCTTTTTTACTTTTTACTTCAAATGTAGCATTTGTAATATTTTTAAAATCTCCATACCATCTTAATCTGTATTTTTTTTTATTACTTATTCCATCGATATTTTGTTTTATTGAAGTATAATGTTCATCATCAAAATATATTGAGTTAACTTGTCTATCTGAAAATTGATTTAAAAATGAAAAGCTTGATCTATTCAATAGGATAAAAAGTTGGTTATGATCGATAGAATTAAATACCCATTTTCTTTCAAATCTTTTTAATAAATTATTATCATTCATATATAAAATTAATTAGTCCTTTTTAATAGGTTCATATTTTTTTCGTAAACAATTGGAATTATATCTTTTGATATTATGCCTACTTCTAAATTATTATAATAAATTCTTGATTGTTTGTCTGTTAACCATTTTTCTTCAAATTCACTTATATTGATATCACTTAAATACATAGTTGCTGGTTGATACTCAAATTTTTTATTAAATGATAGAAATGGTAATTTTACATTTTTCATAATTATACCCGAGGCTCTTACAACTGATCCATCTTTACTGGCAATTCCTACTAATGATTTTTGTGCATCAATATTTGATATACTAATATTAGAATTTTCTCCTACACTAATCAACTTATCACCGACTGTTTCGAAATAAATATTCCTTAGATCTACATTAGATCCAGAAAAATCAATCGCATCATTACCTATATTTATAAATTTGGCATCATTTATAGATCCATTGCTAAAATCTAAATCAATTGAGTCAGATTTAGATTCTGAAAATTTAATATTTTTAATATTGAATTTTGAATTAACTATATTTATTGCATCTTCTGATTTTGTTTTTTCAAATATCACATTTTCTAACAAGACATCGGTTTTATAAGAGTTTAAGGCCCCCGATATAACAATTTCATTATTTTGACGATAACCACTTAAATATGAAAATTTAACATTATTAAAATAAGATTCTTTTAATGTATTTCTAATCATTATTCCACCACCAGTATCTTTTTCCATGCCACTAATAATAATTTCTTTTTTTGAACCATTTACTATCCATGGAGAATTAGAAATTATAAATGAATTATTTAATAAAATTAATTTTTGTCCAGAGCTTATTATTACAGTCAAATTACTGGGTATTATTAAGTCTTCATTAATTTTTACTATATCATTTTTTAAATACAACTTATTATTTTTTTCTTGGAAAAATTTTAAATAACTTTTCTTTTTATTCACACTGAATTTATCAATTGTGTGAAACGAATTTAAGTAATCAATTTTTACTAAATAATTTTGATTTAATTTTTTATCTTTAATGCTAACACTTCTGCATATCGTGTTTTCTAAAATTGTAAAGTTTAGTTGTATTTCTGTCTTTGAAAAAATATTCAAAGCTTTATTTATTAATTTTTTTTCTTCTTTTCCATCTATGAGGCAATTAATAGATTCTATAATTAAATTAGATATTTTGAATGGTAATGGAGAGCCACCAGGACCTCGTGGGTAACTTACATCTATAACTAAATTTTTATTATCGTCAATTTTTGCATTAATTAATTTATTTTCAGTTTGCAATCTTTTTCTTATTACTTCTGCTCGATGATACAAATCATCTTTTTTGAAATAATAAAGGCCCCAAGTATATCCTCTTGTTGTTGAATAAAAAAAGTAATCAGAATATATATGGGCATTAATCCTTTCAATTTCACTTTTTCTTAAATCAAAAAAAGAATCTAAATATTTTTCAGAACTTATTTTAGTCAAATATTTTATGTATAATTCATAAAAATTTTGATTTAGTTCGCCATTTTTATTTACAAAAAATTTATTTATAATCCATTGTCTTCCAGCGTGAATTTGAATGTTATTACCAAGTTCCTCACGTGTCTCAGGCTGATATATTGAATCTAATATAGTTTTTTCATAATAATTGCCATTAAACTTATGATAATTTGGCAAGTTCCTGTGTCCATCTCTTGGTACTGGTTCAAATAAACCACTTGAAGGATTATAGTATAACTTTGAATTATAAAAAAGACCATGAGTTGTATATGTTGCATCTAAGACCGCAAAAAATGCAGCCATTTTCTCTAAATCAAAAGTATCTTCCGTACTTCTTTCTCCTTTATAAAATTCTATAATTTTTTTTCTTGCAGTTTTTGCTAGACCAATGTTCTGAGGCTTATTCCAATATTCATCGTCATAAACTTCAAATATTGGTTCACTTCCGCTAGGCTCGTTTGTTCTATACTCCGTTAATGCAGTTAATATTGGTCCATTTTTTCTTTTATTTCTCTCTAAAATTTCTTTTCCCATTTTCTCTTCAAACGCATATAGGCCGTTACTCGTTCCGTTAATATATAGTTCAAAAAATTCATATTTTGGTTTTATTACCCCCAAATCTCCCATCATTTCGTTAAAAATCCACTCATGAATATAATTTCTTGTGCCTGGCTTTTGTATAGCAAATTTGTTTACTCCATAAATGTATTTTTCTTTATCTAAATACACATTATAAGAAGAATGTTTTTTTTTCACAAAATGAATTTGTCTACCACCCTTTAATCTAATCTTAGATTTAATTTTTTTATTTTTGTGTTTTACTAAAACATTTATTTTAGTTAATTTATCTTTTTGGCCTAACGTTTTATTTTTAATGGCTATATCTCTTTCTTTTTCTAAAACAACTGTATCTTCGAATTTTATTTCTATGTCAATTTTATCTAATTTATAAAAATTACTTTTAAGAGCTTTAAAAGCAATATCGAATATATAAACATATTCTATTCTTCCTGCTTTTGACAAATAATCTAAAACTTTAAATGTTTTAACTTTAACCGCGTATGAAGTAAAAAAAAAAGTTAAAAATAAAATTCCAATTACCGAAGTTAGAACAAAATATGAGATTAAAAAAAATTTTATTTTTTCAGATTTTTTTTTTACAATCTTGTTGACACCTTTTAAGATCATAAATTCAAATTACTATTTCTTGCAACAATAGTTTTTGATTTTTTAAATTTTTCTTTTATGGCTCCAGTTATTTTCATTATTTCATTAAATTCTTTGGGCCTAATATCCAAGTTAATATTTGTAGTAGTTTCAGTTTTTGACATAGATATAAAAATTAATTCATTGGAAATAGATTTTAATTCATCAATAATCTCATTAATTTCATCATTTTTTACCTCTTCTTCAATTATGATACCTAAATTAATTATTTCGGAGTGTTCTATTTTTCTTTTACTCAGAAATAAATGATAAGCAAAAATTATTAGCAATGAAAATAAAATTCCCACAATAACAACTTTAATTTGACCAGCTCCACAACCTAGTCCTACTGCAATAACTAAAAATAAATAAACTAATTCCTCAGGTTCTTTTATTGCAGCACGAAATCTTACTATTGATAAAGCACCCACTAAACCTAACGATAAAGCTAATGAATTTTTAACTATTACAATAATTATACATGTTGTGGTGCCTAAAATTACAAAGTTTTTTGAGAAATTCATTCTATTCGATAGCGTAGAAGAAAATTTTACATAAAATAATTGAATTAATACACTAAGTATCGCAGCAATAAATAAACTTACAATAAAACCATTTAAATCAATTTGAATGGTTTTATTTATAAGAAAATTTAAATTATTTTTATCCATATCTAAGTTTCATAGCATAAATCAAAATGCTTGTTAATTAAAAAACTATGTAAATAAAATTTAATTTATAAACTTGTTTAAATTTGGTTTAAAATAATTTGGCCCTTTCATAATCTTGCCTGTCTCACTATAAATAGGTTTTTCATTTTCATCCAACTTACTCATGTTTGAGCTTTGAACTTCTTCAAAGCATTTATCAAGATCAATGCCAAATGCATGTCCAGCACCATATGTTACATATAATATGTCTGTTAATGCATCAGCAACTTCTAAAAGATCGTTATTTTCCATTGCAACTTTAAGCTCATCTAATTCTTCTTTAATGAGATTATATCTAAGATTATTAATCTTATCGGTACTAAAAGAGGGTTTGATTTTAACCTCTTGACCAAAGGTTTCCATGAAAGTTTTTACTTTGATAAAATTTGACATCTAGCTCCTATAAGTTTTTTTAAATTTAGTGTAATAAGTATAATAAAATAGTAATTATATATTAATAAATGAAATTAAGAAAAGAATTTGACAGCATTGGAAGTATCAACGTGCCAAACGATAAATACTGGGGAGCTTCAACTCAAAGATCTAATAAGTTTTTTAATATTGGAAAGATTTTAGTTAATATCTCAATTATAAAGTCTATTGCTATCATTAAAAGATCAGCTGCTCTAGTTCATTTTAAAGAAAAAGAAATTAATAAGAAGATAGCTAGTTCAATAGTAAAAGCTTCAGAAGAAGTTATTAAAGGAAAACTAGACGAAAATTTTCCATTAAAGGTTTGGCAAACTGGATCTGGAACTCAAACAAACATGAATGTAAATGAGGTAGTTGCAAATAGAGCAATAGAAATGTTGGGCGGGGAAAAAGGTTCAAAAAAACCAGTACATCCAAATGATCATGTGAACAAATCCCAATCTACAAATGATGTTTTTCCTACAGCTATGCATATATCTGTGGCTCAAGAAACTATAAATAAACTACTACCCAGTCTGAAAATTTTAGAAAAAGAATTAAATAAAAAAGCTAAAGAATTTAAGAATATTATTAAAATTGGAAGAACTCACTTGCAAGACGCAACACCCTTGTCTCTTGGACAGGAATTTTCAGGATATCAAGTTCAATTAAAAAAATGTATTGAAAGAATAGAGTATGCTCTTAAAGAGATATATTTTCTTGCACAAGGTGGGACAGCAGTAGGGACTGGTATTAATTCAAAAAAAGGCTTTGATAAAAAGATTATTAAAGAGATTGCAAAATATACAAAAATACCTTTCAAGCCTGCACAAAATAAGTTTGCAGAATTAGCAGCTCATGATTCTATTGTTAATTTTTCGGGAACACTAAATACTTGTGCTGTTGCATTAATGAAGGTCTCAAATGACATAAGATTTTTAGGTTCTGGACCAAGAGCAGGATATGGTGAATTAATATTACCCGAAAATGAACCCGGATCATCTATCATGCCAGGAAAAGTTAACCCTACACAATGTGAGGCTGTTACTATGGTTTGTGTTAAAGTGATAGGCAATCATACTGGGATTACCTTAGCTGGATCGCATGGGCATTTTGAACTTAATGTATTTAAACCAGTAATTGCACATAACGTACTTCAGTCTATAGACCTTATAGCTGATAGCTCAAAAAATTTTGCAAAATTTTGCATTAAAGGAATAAAAGCTAACAAAATAAGAATTAAAGAGCACTTAGATAAATCTTTGATGTTAGTTACAGCTCTAGCACCGCATATAGGTTATGACAATGCTGCAAAAATTGCAAAAACAGCTTTAAAAAATGGTACCACTCTAAAACATGAGACTCTTAAAACTAGCCTAGTCACAGAAAAGGATTATGAAAAAATAGTAGATCCTAAAAAAATGATCTACCCATCATAGGCATCAAATAAAGTATTCAATAAACGTTTACTTTTATTCCAATTATTAGAATTATTATCATTAAAACCGTCAACAACTCCCATTAATTCATCACTTAAATTTTTATTATCAATTTTAAATTTATTAAATTTAATCTGATTAGTTAAAAAATCATAATCTAAATTAATTAAAATATTTTTAATTTGTTTTCTAGATTTTTTACTCGTTTGAAGTAAAGAAAATAATTCATTAGAGCTATTTATTTTAATTATAATATCGGTATTTAAAATTAACCTATCATTTTCAAAACGTAAGTTGCTACTATCTAGTTCAAGTAAACCTATTTTTTTATTAATTAATCTCGTTTTATTAAAATTTATTTTTCCATTAACAATATTAAAATTAATATTTATATCTTGAAAAAATTCTTTTTTTATATTTGAGTTTGTTGTTACTAATGTATTTATACTTATATTATCATTAAACAATAATTCAGTTTTAATTAGTTCATTTAAAATTAAGTTAATATCTAATAATTTTAATAACCCATAATCATCTAAATTAATATTCAAATTTAAATCAAATGGATTAATTGATAGCTTACCATTATAAACTACTTTGCTATTTTTTATCT
>Ga0115004_10005333_pt1 | contig 10158 bp, 11 predicted proteins | sample ArcticOcean_MG_C_10_FD_88737 | JGI IMG/M metagenome (GOLD analysis project Ga0115004, IMG submission 88737) | Marine microbial communities from western Arctic Ocean - ArcticOcean_MG_CB11_90 | ecosystem: Environmental > Aquatic > Marine > Oceanic | place: Arctic Ocean: Canada Basin | collected... | reverse complement strand
GATGTTTCAAATAATATGCGGATTGCGCGTGAAGAAATTTTTGGCCCTGTCCTCGTTGTAATTCCTTTTGAAAATGAAGCCGAAGCTATCAAAATTGCAAATGATACGCCATATGGATTGGCGGCATACCTCCAAACTAGTGACCCCCAGCGGGCTGAGCGGGTGGCTGCTCGTTTGCGCGCTGGTGCGGTGCACATCAACGGTGGTGGCTTTAACTATGGTTCACCATTTGGAGGTTATAAGCAGTCTGGAAACGGACGTGAGGGGGGCCTGATGGGGCTGGAAGATTATCTTGAAACAAAAACCCTGCATGGTTTAGGTTAACACTTCATATTTTTACTTCCTGAAACTGGGAGTAATCAAAGGCCGCAACGTTATTTCAAAATTAGCTTATTAAGTAGTTTCTTTAATGTGTTAAATTGTTTTATATTGTCGCCGGTAGCACGGAAATAAGTTTTTAAACTTCCTATAAAAGGGTATAAAATATGAGTGTATGCTGTGGACCAGGATATTCTAGCCCATCTGAGGCTATAAAAGCTCCGAGTGAAAAACTCCTTTATACAATCGCAATATATACTGGTACGGGTATTCAAAAGCCCGATTATCTTGCGACAGTTGACGTGGATCCTTCTAGCGCGACATTTTCCAAAGTTATTCATAGATTAGAAATGCCAGGAATTGGTGATGAGCTTCATCATATGGGGTGGAATGCCTGTTCATCATGCCATGACGACTCAAGCATGGCACGGAAATACTTATTATTGCCGGGTGTTCGTTCAAATAATATTCATATTGTGGATACAGCTACTGATCCGCGTGCACCACGTATTCACAAAGTTGTTAAGGGCTCGGATATAAAGGCTAAAACAAATCTTTCCGGACCACATACGGTTCATTGCTTAGGCTCGGAGATTATCATTTCCATGTTGGGTGACGCCAAGGGTGAGGCACCTGGGGGTTATCTAAATTTAAACAAAGATTTTGAAATCATGGGCCGTTGGGAAAACTCGATGGGTAATATTAAGTTTGGGTATGATTTCTGGTATCAGCCACGCCATAATGTGATGGTATCTTCCGAATGGGCCGCGCCAAATACCTTTATGCCAGGGTTTGATTTGGAAGAGGTTGGACATCTCAAATATGGACGTGAAATACACTTTTGGGATTTTGAAAAGAAAGAGCCAATTGAGACCATGTATTTAGGAGAAGATGGTTTGCTACCTCTCGAGGTAAAATTTCATCACAACCCTGATAGTACGCATGGCTTTTGTGGAGCTGCATTGAGTTCCAACGTAATCCATTGGTGGAAGGACGAGGCAGGGAAATGGCAGTGGGAAAAAATCATTGATGTAGCTAATGAGCCGCATCCTGAGTGGCCAATACCGGTACCAGGCGTCATGTCTGCAATACTTGTCTCGATGGATGATAAGTATCTTTATTTAAATAATTGGCTTCATGGTGATATGCGCCAATATGATATTTCTGATCCACATAAACCAGTACTTACTGGGCAAGTTTGGATGGGCGGCTTGTTAGGTAAAGCTCCAGAAATAAATGGTATTAAAATGGCGGGCGGTCCGCAGATGTTTCAACTAAGTCTCGATGGGAAACGTTTATATGTAACGACATCGTTGTTCTCGACCTGGGATAATCAGTTTTACCCTGAAATTCGTGATCAGGGCGGCGTTATGGTGATGATTGATTGTGACCCTGAGAATGGTGGAATGAAGTTAAATTCAGACTTCATTGTGGATTTTGGAAAGGAACCTAATGGCCCCTCTCGATGTCATGAAGCAAGATATCCTGGTGGTGATTGTACCAGTGACATTTGGTTGTGATGAAGTACCAAGTTACAATTTCTAACCGCGATAATACTACTTACAGGGTAGATAACCGTCGTCCGTTGCTCGATAACCTAAGAGAGCAAGGGGTCGATTTACCTTATGGTTGTAAGTACGGAGGGTGCATCACATGTGCTGCAAAGCTCACCGCTGGTAATGTAGATCAACGTCGACAAGTGGCTTTGAATAATCGCCAGATCAATGACGGTTACGTAATTTTGTGTGTGGCGCGTGCTAAATCAGATATCACTCTTGAGGTAGGTGTAGAGAGCCATGGATCACTCTTTCGTAACCCTTTCATTGATCCGTTACAGCCGCATGAACTAAAAGCAGATATAGCCACAGTAAAGGACATCTGACATGGACCATTCTCAACCCTATACAGAGGCGTATCTGAAAAGTATTCTGAATTCGGTCAAAACCATTGCGATGGTGGGGCGAGCCCTGATAAAACGAAGTTCAGTTATGGTGTTTTACGCGTATTAAATGAAACTGGTTATGATATGATTCCAGTCAACCCGAGACCTGGATTAAAAGAAATTCGTGGAATGAGGGTTTATCCCGCGCTTAGTACTATTGACCGCCCCGTTGACATGGTTGAAGTTTTTAGACGATCCGAAGATCTTATGGATATTACAAAAGAAGCCATCAGCATTGGCGCAAAAGTGTTGTGGGGACAAATTGGTGTAATTGATTTTGATGCTGCGAAACTAGCCGAGGAGGCTGGACTACAAGTCGTCATGAACCGCTGTCCAAAAATTGAGTTATTTCGTCCCTTTTGGAAGCCAAAATTGCACCTTGGTATCTAACATTAGTTTGAGTGGCGCAATTCACTAAATCTAATCAGTTTTATTGATAACTTGGTTTGGTTTGGCTTGGTTGCTCTACTTCTGAAATTGTTACAGGAATTTCCAAAACTGTTTAACTAGAAAAGCTGGCTGGGTCGGCAGGACTCGAACCTGCACTCTACTGTACCAAAAACAGGTGCATTACCATTATGCTACGACCCATCAGCGAGGGTTGAAATACGCTGGAAGTATCTGTCTTTCAAGCCCCGAAATTTAAAAACTTATTTAGGCGGAGACTTATTTCTTAAATGTAACGTTGGACCTCATACTTAAAAATCAGGTTCTAACAAATTCAGCTTAAATGCCATTGCTCTCGAGAGTGACTATCAGCCTAAAATTCACATTTTTATTTTATAAGTAAGATGAGGCAAGAGAAAATCCAAGAAGAATTGCAACCCATATGACCATTGAACCAACTCCACGCATACGTGAAACGCCAGTTTCAGGGCCGTGTAATTTATAAAGTCCTTTAATTGTTAATTGAAGCAAGTTGTTCATGCTAACCTCACAATATGTGAAGGCCTTTACGACAAAAGTATAAATGACTCCGTATATTGCAGGTGCCAACCGTCGATAAATCCAGTCTACATCAAGGTTAACAGCACGTATCTCAGGTGGGTGAATGCCGGTACGCATTAGGACAACAAAAGCCAGTAACGCAAAGCAAAGTAATTGTAATTGACCAATTACGTGGCTCATTGTGTAGGGGTGATATACCACTTCATAGGGGAGCAAAGCGTATAGTGGATCTGGATAAACACCAATAACAATACAAAGCAAAGCGGTCAGACCCATCGCTGTTTGCATGTGGAGTGGCGCCTCTTTTGGGCGCAGTCCACTGTCATGGCCAAAGAAAGTAAAATATGGAATTTTTATACCGGAATGTGATAGAACACCCGCGGAGGCGAATACCAGTATTGCCCAAATGATTGGGTAGTGTTGGTTAGCAGTCTCATCCATAATTAAAGACTTAGTTACAAACCCTGAAAAAAGTGGAAAAGCTGAAATTGAAGCTGCCCCAACTAAACAAAATATAGCAGTTCGGGGCATAGTACGGCAAAGTCCCCCGAGTTCTGACGCTTTAGAGGTACCGGTGCGCAACATAACAGCGCCTACGCTCATAAATAGGAGTGCCTTGTATAGTATGTGAGCAAATGCGTGTGACGCTGTACCGTTGATGGCCATTTCAGTACCTACGCCTATCCCTACAACCATGAAGCCTAATTGATTGTTCAGGCTGTAAGCCAATACTCGACGCAAATCGTTCTCAATCTCAGCAAAAAAGATTGGAAATAATGTCATGATTGCACCGATATAAATTAGAATTTCAGTACCAGCAAACCCGCGCGCGAGCGCATAAACTGCCAGCTTTGTTGTAAATGCGGAAAGGATCACTGTACCTGTAATGGTCGCAGCGGGGTAGCTGTCTTGAAGCCAGTTATGTAATAGTGGAAACGCACATTTAATACCAAAAGAGATAAAAATTAGCCACGTACCTAATGATCCCAAGGTCATACGTTCAAAGGTGATGGATCCAGTTTCTCTGTATAATAGTGCGGCACCTGCTAGAAGAATAACTCCTGATGTAATTTGAATAATTAGGTAGCGCATTCCGGTGTGATAGGCACCTTCCGTTCTTCGGGCCCAAATTAAGAAAACTGAAGCGATAGCTGTGCCTTCCCAATAAAAAAATAAAGTGATTAGATCGCCAGCGAAAACGGCTCCAATGGCGGCGCCTGCATACAGCAAAGCTGCTATTTGTTGTACTAGGTCGCGCACATGCCACGCGTAAAGATTTCCTAAAAAAGCTGCCAAACAGAAAATCAATCCAAAAATGCGAGATAATTTATCTACCCGCATCATATCAAGTGACTGACCTAAAAGTTCAACTTGTGCGAATATGCCAAAAGGAAGGTTCCAGATCTGCCATGCGGCAAGTATTGGAGTTATAAGTAAAATAATACTGCGGGCAGAGCCTCTTGGCAAAATGCCAGTAGCTAATGCAGCAAAAATAAACATGAAGGCTGTGGGGAAAGTGCTCATCATCACTTTGTGTCCTGCTCTAATTGGTTTGCAGGGTAGTCTTCTTGATCAATTGATTTGTCGCCATAATAGTTTTCAGGGCGCTTTATGATCATCCTTAAAATTTTGGCAACTAATATGAGCGCTGTAAACATAACAAACCCATAGACCCCATAAAACCCTGGGATTTCCTCAATATGAAAATGACCATGTTTATGATACGTAAAGTCTGCAAAAAATAATATCAGACAAAGTAAAGTCAGCCCAATGAGCAGTTTGTTGGCATTCTGTGGCCTTGTAAACCACGAAAGTGCAAGGCCAAGGGAGGAGAGTTTGCTCTTATCCTCAGGTTTTTCCCAGTCCATACGCGGCCTCCTTAAGGTGTAGCCACGATGGGCATCAGGAAAGCCTGAATATGCCCAGCGTAGAAAAATAAAACAACACAACCTAATGCTGTAAATGCGGGTGGGGCCCAAACTAATAAAGGGCTCTCTGCTAAATTTGGTTGCTCTGCTTGATCATGTCCTTTCAAGAAGAAGCCTTTTCCTACCAATGGTAAAAGGTATGCAACATTTAAAAGTGAACTGATCAATAGAATGCCGACCATAACCAGTTGGCTGGCATCTGCAGCACCGATAATTAGTAACCACTTACTCCAAGACCCACCTAATGGTGGCAAACCAATTATCGATAGGGCCCCAATTAGAAAAGCTCCAAACGTAATGGGCATTATACGTCCTAAACCGGTCATTTGGCTTATGTCCGTTTTATGCGTTGCGACATATATCGATCCTGCACACATGAAGAGTGTGATCTTGCCCATAGCGTGCATTACAACGTGGAGGCTGCCGCCAAGTATTCCCATTGATGTCGCAAGTGCCACACCAAGCGTTATATATGAGAGTTGACTAATGGTTGAGTACGCCAGTCTTGCTTTGAGGTTGTCCTTGGTCAATGCAATCACAGAGGACGCAATAATTGAAAATGCCGCCAGCCACATCAGCCAAATAGAGGCGCCGGTGGTGGCCAGGAAGTCAATTCCAAAAATGTAAATACCCACCTTTAACATCGTAAAAACACCTGCCTTAACCACGGCTACTGCATGTAAGAGTGCACTTACTGGCGTGGGTGCTACCATTGCTGCAGGCAGCCACCGGTGAAAAGGCATTAGGGCTGCTTTCCCAATCCCAAAGGCATAAAGCCCAAGTAGGATTGCGACTGATGGGCCTACTATCAAACCCTCTAAAATTCCGCCTGTGGTAAAATCTAACGTGCCAGCTACTGCGTAGGTCCAAATGATTGCAACTAGCTGCAGTCCAATTGAGGTGCCTATGAGAATACCAAGGTAAGTCCGCGCCCCTTTGACAGCAGCTAAGGTACCTTTGTGAGCAACCAGTGGATAAGTAGAAAGCGTCAATACTTCGTAAAAAAGAAACAAAGTGAACATATTGGCTGCAAAGGCAATTCCCATAACTGCAAAAATTGCAAAAGAAAAACATGCAAAAAAACGTGCGTGGTTTTCTTCATTATTTCCGCGCATGTAGCCAATACCGTAAATATGGGTCACTATCCAAAGGCCAGAAGCCAAAATTGCAAACATCAAACCTAGAGGCTCAACGTGAAAGGCAATGCCCAGTCCTGGCATTACTTCAATCAAGGTGAAGGTCTCTGTGGTTGTGTTGCCAACATTATTTAAAATGTTTAGGACTACGAGGAAGGTAGCGACGGCTGCGCCAAGTGTCAGTCCATCTCGCAGATTGGGACTATTCCTAAATATTAAGTTGCTAATAACTGCAACTGCAGGGAGCAACATTGATAGTAGAATGGCTGAAAATGTATCCATAACCTGCTCCGCGTTAATACATCATACCGGAGGAACCGGATAATAAAGCCTGTGCTGCTGCTTTTGCGGCACCCATGGTGATGTCTGTCGCAAAGCCAAAGTAAATACAGGCTATTGCCATTAGCCAAAGTGGCAGCAGCATTGAAAGTGGTGCCTCTTGAACAACCTTTTCAGAGGTTGGTGTCGATAGATATAGTATTTCTATAAGCCGCCAAACATAAATCACTGCTAGTAATGAGGACGCCACAATCAAAATTGCAAGTGGCCAATATCCTTGCTCTAACGCTGCCTGAACCAATAGCCATTTACTCAAAAACCCTGCGGTTCCGGGCACACCGATCAGTGATATTCCACCAATTACAGTGGCGGCACTGGTCCATGGCATTGTCTTTCCAAGCCCCTGTAGGTGTATATAAAAAGAACCTCCCGAACGCAGTACGTATGCGCCAACGCCCATGAAGAGCGCTGCTTTAGTTATACCATGGTTAAAAAGGTGAATAATTGCCGCCATTAATCCAGTTTCTGACAGCAGCGCAACGCCCAGTAGCATGTAGCCAATTTGCGCAATACTTGAATAGGCGAGCATGCGCTTAAGGTCACGCTGAAATATTGCAGTAAAGGATGCAGCAAACATTGCGAGCAAAGCAAATGGATAAAAAATAATTTCAAGCGCTGAGGTTTCAAGAAGAAACTCTGGTTGAAATACACTAAAGACAAACCTCAGCAAAACATAGATAGCGACCTTAGTGGCGGTAGCAGCCAAAAATGTGGTCACCGCAGATGGAGCATAAGTATATGCATTGGGCAACCAAAGATGTAGAGGAAAGATTGCCACTTTGAGGCCCATACCTACAAGAATGAAGGCAAATCCAGCTCGCACTGTTCGACTATCATATTGACCTGAAATCCGGTCTGCTAAGTCAGCCATATTCAGGGTGCCGGTTGCCATGTATAAAAAGCCAAGGCCGATAACAAAAAAGGTGGCTCCAATTGTCCCCATAATCAAATAATTGAAGGCCGCAGTTAGTGCTCGTTTATCTCTATATGAGCCCTGTGCAATGAGTACATAAGTTGATAACGACGATATCTCTAGAAATACAAATACATTGAATGCGTCTGCAGTAGTTGTAACGCCAAGAAGGCCAGTCAGGCAGAGTAGAAAAAGTGCATAAAATAAAGTTTGAGTTCGCTCAGGCATTTCTGAACTGACACTTTGTCGGGCGTATGGCAGGACTAGGGTTGAAATCCCAGTAACTAGGAAAAGTACAAAAGCGTTTGCCGCATCGACACGGTATTCAATTCCAAGGGGTGGTGCCCAACCTCCTATTTTATAAGAAATTACGCCGCCGCCAATTACCTTGGATAGAAGCAAGCAAGCTATCACAAAGGAAGTGAAGCTCGCGGTAAATGCTAGGGGCCACGCTAGTTCACGGCGTCCAACAAAGACGATTAAGGGTGCTGTGATAAATGGAATTAGCACTTGCAGAATAGGCAGGTGCTCCGACAATGTCATCGCCACGTGGTGCGCAGTTTGCGTAGCCATCAGAACGACCCACCTTTACCATCCAAAGGCAAATTTTCCGTCCGGAAGACAGTATCTTCAAGAATTGTTATGTGTTCTTCCTCGATACTGTGATATTCTTCCCGAATTCTAATTATGAGGGCAAGGCCTAGTGATGTTGTGGCTATTCCAACCACGATAGCCGTAAGAATAAGTACATGTGGAAGGGGATTTGAATAGGCGACCCTCGGATCATAAACGCCGTCCAATGGAAAAATTGGCGCTGTACCTCCTGAAACTTTTCCCATCGATATGTAAAACATAAAAACTGAAGTTTGGAAAATATTCAAACCAACAATTTTTTTAACCAAATTTCCCTTACTAATTACAATGTAGAGACCAGTCATCATTAGTATGATAAATAACCAGTAGTTCAGATGTCCTAGAATGAATTCGGTGGTAAAAATATCCATGTTTACCAATCCTCGTCACTTAGAATTGGTGCCCGCGCTGCAAAAGCATAATATATCGCAACCATTACGCCTGTTACGGTGATGCCAACGCCTAGCTCTACAATTAAAATGCCAAGATGTTGTCCATGGGATGGGTGGTTAGGGTCGATGGCTGTATAGTCTAAATAGCCATAGCCCATTAACATGCTGTAAATTCCAGTCCCGGCATAAAGCAGTACACCAAAGGCCAACAGTTTATGCACTAGCCAGGGTGGAAAAACTTTTTGGGCTTTAGCCAGGCTGAAAACAATTCCGTAAAGAATAAAACCTACTGCCATTATTACGCCTGCCTGAAACCCTCCACCTGGTGAGTAGTCACCATGAAATTGGACATAGAGGGCGAACAAAAATATAGTGCCGACAAGGAGTTTGGTTATTACCCGTAAAATTAAATGGTGACGCATCAGGTCGTATCCTTCGTGTCACTAGAGTTTTTGTCGTCGTCGTTTATCCGGCGGCGGCGCAATCCACCAATTAACATCAAGACACCAATACCAGCGGCGAAAACAACCGCAGTTTCTCCCAACGTATCGTAGCCTCTATAGCTGGCCAGAATTGCTGTTACTGCATTTGGTACATGAATATCATCTGGAATTCGTTTTAAATAATCTGGCCCAACATGTGTTTGCACTGGTGTCTCTGGAGATCCAAATTCTGGCATGTCTAATGTACCATAAAACATTACTGCTCCTGCGAGAACGACTGCAAATAATGGGAATAAATTTGATTTTGCGCTCTCTTTTTCTGCTCTCGAGGTTAGTGCGAGAGTGCCCAACATTAAAACTGTGGAAATACCAGCGCCGACAGCGGCCTCAGTAAAAGCTACGTCGACGGCGTCCCATGTAATAAATAAGAGAGCAGATAACAGGCTGAAAACTCCAGAAAGAGCTACAATGGCAAATAGACTTCGAGTTTTTACTACAGTTACAGCTGTGACTATTAACATGCTGAAAAGTGATATGTTTATGAAAGTTTCGATTTTGTACCTGCGATAATGGGTAATTCTTTTAAGTCAATTTTTTAATATTATTTGGTTAGTCTGAGTTAGTCTTTTTGTGAATTTTTGTTTGCAATCTGTGGTGGTCGTAAGCCTGATACCAGAGCGGCGTTAGCAACAGCATGTGTCGAAGTTGGCCCAGTTATAAACAAAAAGAGGCCAATCACTAAAAGTTTAAAAGTGATCAAAGTCAGGCCTGAGTAAATGCCCATACCAATAAGTAATAAAATGACACCAGCTGAGTCTGTTATTGACGCCGCATGAAGGCGAGACCAAAAGTCTGGAAACCTGTAGGTACCAAAGGCCCCAATAACCACAAAAAAAGATCCAGATATTATTAAAACCATACACAAAAAACTAAAAAAGAAATCCATTAATTATGATCCTCATTACTTGGCTCTGTTGGGGTCCACATTGTATCTCCAATTGCCCGATATCGAAAAAACTTTAGGATTGCGATGGTACCTACAAAGTTTATTAGGGCATATAGAAGAGCGATATCTAGGAAGTCGGGACGTCCATTTAGAAAACCCATAATTCCAATTAACAAAACTGTGTGAGTACCGAAAGAATTTACAGCTAGAACACGGTCGT
>Ga0115004_10005332_pt1 | contig 10162 bp, 9 predicted proteins | sample ArcticOcean_MG_C_10_FD_88737 | JGI IMG/M metagenome (GOLD analysis project Ga0115004, IMG submission 88737) | Marine microbial communities from western Arctic Ocean - ArcticOcean_MG_CB11_90 | ecosystem: Environmental > Aquatic > Marine > Oceanic | place: Arctic Ocean: Canada Basin | collected... | reverse complement strand
TTCCATTACTTTTGACATGCCTTAAAAGGTCTAGGTATTGATGCATACTAGCTATTATTAATAATAAAGTTTTTAACTTGCTCAGTGTCGCTATTGAAGACTTCGAATCGCTGGTCCATTAACTCAAGGTCTTTTAACTCGAAAGGTCTTTCTGGATAAACACCGATAGCTTCAAAAACTGATTTTTCAAACTTAATAGGAAGTGCTGTTTCTAAAACAAGCATAGGTATATTTTTTATATGATCAAGGGCTGCCTTAATTCCATCAGCTGTATGGGTGTCAATGATCGTATTAAAATCGTTGTATACCGATCGTATATAATCAATTCTATTTATATGTTTGCTGCTCGAAGAAATGAAGCCGTAATTTTTTATCTTTTGAAAAGATGTATCATCAAGCTTAAATGAACCGCCTTTATCAATGTTCCCCCAATATTGTCTTAGCAAATTGCTGTCTCGTCCAAGTAAATCAAAAATAAATCTTTCAAAGTTTGAAGCTTTTGAGATATCCATTGATGGGCTTGATGTTTGAAATGTTTCTTCAGATGATCTTGGTTCATAGTTTCCTGTTCTAAAAAACTCATCTAAAACATCATTTTCATTGGTCGCCACTATTAGATGATTTATGGGTAAGCCCATCTCTCTGGCTATATGACCAGCGCATATATTTCCAAAGTTACCAGTCGGGACAGTAAAGTCAACCTTTTCCCTGTTGTTCGATGTTACATCAAAGTAACCTTTAAAATAGTAAACAATCTGTGCAAGGATACGGCCCCAGTTAATCGAATTAACTGCACCAATTTTATATTTATCTTTGAAGGAGAGATCATTTGAGACTGCTTTTACAATATCCTGACAATCATCAAACACACCTTTAATAGCTATATTAAAAATGTTGTCATCCATTAAGCTGTACATTTGAGCAGCCTGGAATGGGCTCATTGTGCTATGAGGTGACAACATAAAGACTCTTACCCCTTTTTTTCCCCTCATTGCATACTCGGCTGCGGGTCCTGTATCGCCTGATGTTGCTCCTAGAATATTCAAAGACTCACCATTCTTGTCTAGAACGTACTCAAACATATGTCCTAAAAATTGCATTGCAATATCTTTAAAAGCTAATGTAGGGCCATTAGACAATGAAAGAAGAAACAAATTATCCTTCAATTTTAATGTGGGAGTTATGTCCTCAGCCTTTTGCTCCAGTCTACCAAATGAGTAAACATCAGACGCATATGCTTTATTTACAATAGCTTTTAAGTTATCGGCAGGAACGTCATCAATGAACTTTTGGAAAATAAAAAAGGCTAAATCTTGATAGGACATGGATCTCATATGGCTAAGATCTTCATCTGAAAATCTAGGATAGGTTTCAGGTAAATAAAGCCCCCCGTCTGGTGCTAGGCCGGTTAACAACACCTCAGAAAAGTTTAGCTTTGGGGATTTTCCTCTTGTAGATATGTACTTCATATATTCCTAATTATTTAAGTTCTTCAATTCTTAATTTAATAATTTTATCTTTATTTTCAGGTAGAGCTTCAATTTCTTTGATCACTTTATTGATTTGGTGTTCTTGCACTTTTGATGACACTAGAAATATATCCGGATCCTGATTATCCTCTTGAACCTCTTTATGAACCAAGGCATCAATAGATATTTTATGGTTGGCAAAAATATTTGTTATATTAGCAAGCAAACCTGATTTATTTTCCATAGTGAGCCGTAAATAAAATTCTGACCAAACTTCCTCAATAGCTAAAAGTTTTTTATTTTTTATTTGGTTTGGCATAAATCCTAAAGAGGGTATTAGCGACTTTGTCGAAATTTTTGACTGCCTTGCTATATCGATAATATCTGCCACAACGGCACTCGCGGTTGGCTCTGCTCCTGCTCCTGCTCCATAATAAAGTGTTGGTCCTACCATATTCCCTTTTACTAACACCGCATTCATCGGACCACTAACATTCGCAACCAGCCTTTTTTCTGGTATTAATGTTGGATGCACTCTTATTTCAACAGAGTCTTGCTCAGACTTCGCTATAGCTAAAAGCTTAATTCGATATCCAAGCTCCTCTGCATAAGTAATATCTTTTTGATTTAAATTGCTTATACCTTCAACAAAGACCCCATCAAAATTAATCGGTATACCAAATGCTATGGACGCCATAATAGTTATCTTGTGGGCTGCATCAACCCCCTCAATATCAAATGTTGGGTCCGCTTCTGCAAAACCTAGTTCTTGTGCCTGCTTTAGCGCAACGTCAAATGACAGATTGTTTTCTTTCATTTCGGTCAAAATATAATTTGTCGTACCATTAATAATACCTGCCACCCATTCAATCTTATTTGCTGCCAAACCTTCTCTGAGTGCTTTGATAATTGGAATACCACCCGCCACTGCAGCCTCATAAGCAAGCTGAACATTGTTATTTTCCGCAGCTGCAAATAACTCTTTGCCATGCAAAGCAATGAGTGCTTTGTTTGCCGTTACGACATGCTTTCCGTTAAGCAATGCTTGCTTCACTAGGTCTTTTGCAATACCTGTTCCCCCAATTAGCTCAACAACAATATCTACCTCTTTGCTGTCGATGAGCTCAAGGGCATCACTAACAACAGGTATCGAAGTACCAACTAATTTTTTTGCTAAGGCCACATTTTTGTCGGCAACTAGAGTAACTTTTATTTCTATGCCAGTTTTATGAAAAATTTCATGGAAATTTTCTGTGAGTACTTTGTATGTACCGCCGCCTACCGTTCCTACACCAATTAATCCTACATTCATTTTTTTCTCTTTCTAAAGTTATCTAAATATTCCGCTATACGTTGAATAGCAATTTTAAGCTCATCCTCATTGGGTAAAAAAACCAACCTAAGATGATTATTATCATGCCAATTAAAACCAGAGCCTTGGACCAAGAGAACTTTTTTATCCATAAGTATGTCCAGTATAAATTTTTGATCATCCTCGATGACATAAAGCTTTGGATCAAGCTTCGGGAACAAGTACATCGCCGCCTTTGGCTTGACGCAACTCACCCCTTCAATTGAGGTCAGAAGGTTGTATGCCATCTCTCTTTGCTTAAACAAACGTCCAGAGGGAGCAACCAGATCGTTTATGCTCTGGTATCCTCCCAACGCAGTTTGAATAGCAAGCTGTCCGGGCACGTTTGAGCATAGGCGCATAGAGGCTAACATATTCAAGCCTTCTAAATAATCCCCCCCACCTTCTTTGTCTCCAGACACTACAAGCCACCCAGCTCTATAACCACATGCCCTGTAATTCTTAGATAGTCCATTTAGCGATACAAATAAGACGTCGTCGGCTAATGAGGCTATAGATGTATGCGTCGCTCCATCATACAAAACCTTATCGTAAATTTCATCTGCAAAAATTATTAATTTATTTTTTCGTGCTAACTCAATTATCTCTCTGAGCAAATCATCACTGTATAGTGCTCCAGTAGGATTATTTGGGTTAATAATGACAATCCCACGAGTTTTTTCAGTGATTTTAGCTTCGATATCTTTAATGTCAGGAAACCAGCCGGCATCTTCATCACATACATAATGGATTGGATTGCCCCCCGCAAGAGTAACTGCCGCAGTCCACAAAGGGTAATCTGGCTTAGGTATCAATACCTCATCCTCATTATTTATTAGTCCCTGCATGGCCATAACAATCAACTCTGAGACACCATTACCAATAATAATGTCATCCACGTCGACATTTTTAATATTCTTTTGTTGTGTGTAATGCATGATGGCTTTTCTAGGCTCAAAAAAGCCGTGGCTTTCAGTGTAGCCAGAAGCGCGTGACATGTTCCTTATTACGTCCTGAGTAATTTCATCAGGCGCATCAAAACCAAATGCGGCAGGATTGCCTATGTTGAGCTTAATAATTCGATGGCCATCGTCCTCCATTTTTTTGGCGTGCGCAAGCACTGGCCCTCTAATGTCATAGCAGACGTTGTCTAGTTTTTTCGATTTAAGAACTTGTGCCAAATTTTTGCCGTTAAAATTGATGGAAGATTCAGGTGTTATCTTACCTTTCTATTAGAATTTAGCCAATGAAACCAGCCAAAAAAAAGCCCTAAGAATTATGAAATTTTATGCAATAAACTCGATCAAGATGTCATTTTGTGAGCGGCGGCATCCCGGTTCCATAACGTTATAAATCTTCCTTTGAAAATAGTATCGAGGCATTGACACCCCCAAAACCAAAGCTATTGGACATTGCACTCGTTATAACTCTTTTTTCTTTTTTTAATAAAATTGGGAGTCCCTCTGCAGCAGGGTCAAGCTCATCAATATTAATGGATGGCGTTAAGAATCCTTTGTTCATCATTATTAAGCTATATATTGCCTCATTGGACCCAGCGGCACCTAACGCGTGGCCTGATAAAGATTTAGTTGAAGCGATTGCGGGTATGGCGCCATACTTTCCCTCCCCAAAGACTCTTTTGATTGCCTCAAGTTCTACTGAATCTCCGACTGGAGTGCTCGTTCCGTGTGTGTTGATATAGTCTACATTGGTCGTATTTTTTTCAGCTAACGCCACTTCCATACAGCGTTGTGCTCCCTCACCGCTTGGGGCTACCATGTCATGCCCATCTGATGTAGCACCATAACCGACTATCTCGGCATAAATTTTCGCCCCTCTCTGGACTGCATGCTCATAATCTTCCAACACCAAAACACTGCCCCCTCCTGAGATGACAAAGCCATCTCTAGAAGTATCAAACGTACGAGAGGCCTTCTCTGGATGGTCATTGTATTTAGATGACATTGCTCCCATAGCATCAAAAAGGTAACTCATAGTCCAGTGCTCTTCTTCTGCTCCTCCTGCAAACATTATATCTTGCTTGCCCATTTGGATAAGCTCATAAGCATTCCCTATGCAATGTGCGCTTGTCGAGCAGGCTGAAGTGATAGAGTAATTGATTCCTTTAATCTTGGACCCTGTAGCAAGGCAGGCTGCAACTCCGTTAGACATGGTTTTGGTAACCATGTAAGGACCTACTCGACGTATACCCTTCTCTTTGAGGGTCTCGGTGCCCTGAAGCATAGATTCGGTTGAGGTACCTCCAGCACCAACAATAATGCCCGTTCTAAAATTGGAAACTTGGTCTTCATTCAGCTGGGAGTCTGCTATCGCCTCCTGCATTGCTATCCATGCGTAGGCATGGCCTTTCGCCATAAAGCGTAACAATTTTCGATCGATTAATTGGTTCACATCGATATTCATTGAGCCTGCAATCTGTGATCTTAAGCCATGCTCCTCATACTCAGGCTGAAAGGTGATGCCCGACTTTGAGTCTTGCAAACTTTTTTCCACTTCTTGCACATTATTACCAAGGCTTGAAACAATTCCCATTCCAGTGACAACAACTCTTCTCAATTGGATATCCCTTTAAAAGTTATCAGTTCTCGTAAATAACCCTACCTTAAGATCGGTAGCTTGATATATTAATCTTCCATCCACCTCCATGGTCGCATCAGCAATACCCATGACCAATCTTCGCATTATTAACCGCTTGAGATCTATAGTATAGGTAATTTTTTTTGCGGTAGGAAGAACTTGACCGGTAAACTTAACGTCTCCAGAACCTAAAGCACGACCTTTCCCAGGGCCACCTTTCCAACCCAAATAGAAACCCAAAAGTTGCCACATCGCATCTAAGCCAAGACATCCAGGCATTACCGGATCTCCCTCAAAGTGGCACTGAAAAAACCACAGGTCCTTGGTGATATCCATTTCCGCTATTATTTGGCCATTTCCATACGCCCCACCATCATCGGTAATTTTTATTATTCGATCGAACATTAGCATGGGAGGTAAAGGGAGCTGAGCATTTTCTTTGCCGAACAACTCGCCACGACCGCAAGCCAAAAGCTCTTCTTTTGTGTAGCTATTTTTTTTCATGATTTTCTCTAGTGTTTAAGTTTACTTTGTTGAGCTTGTTCGGTTATAGTATTCTCTAACAATCTTGATTCAACTAATTAGGAATATATCACAATGAGTGACCAAAATCTGGCCGAATGGCGAAAACTTGCCCTGAAATTAGAGGGTGAAATCAATAAGGTTGTTGTCGGACAAGAAAGCCCAGTGAGACTTATAACCACTGCTATTTTTGCCAGGGGTCATGTTCTGCTTGAAGGCGATGTGGGTGTAGGGAAAACTACGCTACTAAAAGCATTTGCTAGATCAATAGGGGGAGGATACGAGCGAATTGAGGGCACGATCGATTTGATGCCTAACGATTTGATTTACCATACCTATCTCGGAGAGGATGGGAAGCCTCATGTTAGTAATGGTCCGGTATTAAAATCAGGGGAAGATCTTTCCATCTTTTTCTTTAATGAAATTAACCGAGCACGACCACAGGTTCACTCATTACTGCTGAGAATTATGGCTGAAAGAACACTCTCCGCTTTTAACAAAGAATTTAAATTTCCCCATCTAATTGTTTTTGCTGACCGTAATCAGGTTGAAAAAGAGGAAACCTTTGAAATTCCATCAGCGGCAAGAGATCGGTTTATGATGGAGATACCTATTGTCATTCCACAACAGGATGAGATCATGACCAACCTTGTCTTTGATACCAAATTCCATGATGCGGATAAATTAGTGGAAGGAGCTGCATCCAACCTACTTAAGTTTGATAAGCTGAATGCCCTATCCGATGATATTCAGTCAAGCGTTGGTGCTTCTGCTAAATTAAAATCGTATGCCCTTAACTTATGGAAATCTACTAAGAATCCCGAATTATTTGATATCAAAATTAGCGGTGTGGATATCAGCAGACTGATTGTATCGGGTGCCAGTCCGCGAGGCATTAGTATGATGATGAAATGTGCACGAGTGAATGCATGGCTTAACAATAGGACCTCAGTAATACCTGAGGATATTCATGCCGTATTTCATGAAACCGTTGCACATAGATTAGTATTTAATCCTGTTTACGAACTAAAAAGAACTGAAATTGCTAATGAATTGACGCATGAGCTTATCAACAAAGTGAGTGCACCGTAACTTAATGGAATTCCTAAACGACACTTTTGATTACCATATTAACTGGAAATCAAGGGGTTATCATCCCGGTCAGCATAAAAGTGATCAGCGTGGGATGGGTATTGAATTTGCTGGCCATGCCACTATTATTGATTATCCTGATCCTAGAAGGATTGATATAAGGCAGACCATTCGCGATCCTTTTGAACAAGTTCAAGTAAGAATTTTCAACCAAAGAAGTGCTACGCCTATTGTCATTGCATCAGACCTTTCAGCTAGCATGAATTTTGGTACGGATAAATCGAAACATAAGTTTGCCTCTGAAATCGCCTCCATTATAACCAACTCAGTGATGGCCAAAAGTGATGCTATTGGATTTATCGGGTTTAACGATAAAATTGATTCAAGCTGGGTTTCCCCACTATCTTACAGACCTCACAGAACTGAAGCATTAATCCAAAGGCTTGGCAGTTATCATGCAAAGAGTTCTGGTCATAAAGGAATGAGTAATTTATATCAATACATTCCGAAGGATCAGACTCTTGTTTTTCTTATCTCTGACTTCCACATGCCTTTGGTTGATATCCGCTCAACACTTGGGTATTTAAGAAAGCATCGCGTCATACCCGTCATCTTATGGAATAAAAATGAATATGAAAACCTTCCTAGGTTTGGGGTGATTACTATCAATGATCCAGAGTCTGGTCAAGAACAAACAATATTTCTCCGAGGTAATATGTTAGAAAAAATCAAGGCTAGTTACAATAAAAGAAAAACAGATTTAGAGGAGATTTTTCTTGAGCATGACTGTCCTCCTTTTTTTGTGGGAGAGAAGTTTGATACCTTTGCCATGTCGCAATACTTCAATGAGTATTTTCATGCATAGATACTTACTAACGACCTTTCTTCTATGTTTATTGAGTGCTGGGGTAAGCGCTTTTGAAGACCCCAAAAAATTCCGCGACATTGATCCTAAGTACATTGATCTAAACATTATAGACCCTGAACAAAAAGTCGGTTTTACGGTTGGTGATACCATTACACGACAAATTAATATCACTATTAAAAAACCCTTCTACTTGGTTGAAGAGTCCCTTCCAATAGTGGGGTATGAAAAAAGGTATCGAGGACAGCTACTTGGAATGTCCTTGGTGGAGTCTAGCCATACCAAGAAAGCCACAAAAAAAGGCATCACCTATAACATCATTCTTACGTACCAAATTTTTACGAACAATGTGGTGGCAAAACCGGCATTTATTACCGCAGATTACTATAGGGTCGTGAACCCTGCTGACCCGGATAATGTATTTAAATATCGTATTCCTGCACTAACGGTTGCGGTATCTCCTATTGCCGTATTTGGCGATATAAAAGTCGAAGATGATATGAGTGATTATCGAGGGCCTTTCTTTATTGATTCGGCGGTTATTTTACAAAATGCACTATGCCATCATTGCCCTAGTCTTGTCATTGTTAGCATTGCTTTATATCTATAGCAAATACTCATGGGTTCCAAAGCTCAACAAATGGTTTAGCCATACTTATAGAAAATTTAAAAAAAAACCAGCCTCCAAGGCTAATATAGAGCTATTCATCAAAGCCCTGCATGCCAGCTTTGATAAAACGATCAACCAAACCTTATTTATGGATAATAAACACTTGTTGTATCAGCAAAATACCTCATTCAGAAAGATAGATTCCGAGATTGATGAATTTTTTACTTTATCGCGGGACATATTTTTTGAGCAAAAGAAAACCCACGATCTACCCAAGACGTATGCCTGGCTCAAATTATTTTCTCTGCATTGCCGAATGTGTGAGAGAAAGCTCATAGTTGATTCATCCGATTTAAAAGAAATGAGTAGCTAATGAATTTCCTTAATGCCTGGGTTCTTTTTTTTCTTCCACTGATTACTGTTCCTTTTATTTTCTTTCAATCGAACAATAACAATTATTCGTGGAATGAAATGATTCCATCAGATCCACTATCTACGATTATTGGCGTGTTATTAAAATTTCTAAGCTCGGTTATTATTGCCCTTCTCGTAGTCATTCTTGCTGAACCGTTTTCTGATCAAAAGGTTGTTGAAAGGGTTGGTGAGGGAGCACAAATTGGATTAGTCTTAGATAGAAGTGCATCCATGGATGAGCCCTTTTCAGGAGGTGGTGACAAGGCTGGTGAAACGAAATCTGCTGCGGCGAGCCGCCTCATTATTGATTTTTTTGAGGCCAGAACAAATGATATGGTTGGGGTCATAACCTTCAGTAACTCGGCTATGTTTGTCCTACCCTTAACAGAAAATAAAAAAGCGATTAAAGCAGCAGTTTCAGCCACCGCAGGTAACGCGTTATTTCAAACCAATATAGGTGCCGGACTTACGAGTAGCGCAGCTCTTTTCAATGAAGTTGCTGACTCAGGTTCCAGGGCAGTGATCTTGTTATCAGATGGTGCAGGAAGAATAGATGCAGACACCCAACAAAAAATTAGGGATTGGTTCGATAGGTTCGACATTGGACTTTATTGGATCGTCTTAAAGCAAGAGGGAGGGATTAGTATCTTTGATGAAGACTATGTGCCAAGGGATGAAGATCAGCTTCCGCCCCAAATTGAACTATATGAATATTTTAGCACTTTTCGATCACCTTTTAAGGCCTATGAAGCAGAAGATCCAAAATCCCTTGAGACAGCAATTAAGGATATCAGCCTGAAGGAAAAGAAACCGATTAGCTATTCAGAAAGAATACCGGGAAAGAGTTACTCGCTTCCGCTTCTGCTTGTGGCGCTTTTTTTAAGCTTACTATTATTATTATTGAAATTTATTGAGGTAAAATCATTACGATGAAAATAAGCGATCTAATAACTGTCAAAAGAATAACCTACCTTTCTATTATGACAATTCTCATAAGCGTTTATCTGCTCGCGGACTCTAGCGTAAAAATTTATCGCGTACAAAAGTTTAACCAGGCTGTCGCAGCAGGCGATTCTACGGAGGTTTTTTCTAGAAGCATTGAGTCACGTTTTTCTGTGGCCTACTGGCTTGCTACCAAAGGCATGTTTAAAGAAGCGACCATACTGTTCAACAATCTTTTAGAGGAAGCTAATACGGATCAACAGTCAGCAATACACTACAATATCGGCAATATATTTTTT